>Ga0182035_10000008_pt1 | contig 82361 bp, 71 predicted proteins | sample flu12Cox44000170_FD_125969 | JGI IMG/M metagenome (GOLD analysis project Ga0182035, IMG submission 125969) | Lab enrichment of tropical soil microbial communities from Luquillo Experimental Forest, Puerto Rico - flux4day.12C.oxic.44.000.170 | ecosystem: Environmental > Terrestrial > Soil >...
ATTGGGATGTGAGTGCGGCTCGGCTCCGGTGCCTGCCTTCATTCGCATCAGACCGACGATCATGCGATCACCTTCGACACATGGCCCGTGTGCGGTGGAATAGGCGGGGCCTCCCATGATCTTATGCATCGTTCCGAGATCGAAAACATATTCTCCAGGACCGGCGCGCTTGGCGCCCGGAGTGCGTGCGAGCGACTGATTGGACATGACATTCTCCGGCGGCGAGATTGATGCGAGAGATGTTAGTTGACGCTGCTCTGACGCGCCAGTACAGCCGGACGCGGGCCGGTATCACCGTTCGGCCACGATCGCTATTAAGTTGTGTGGCCACGATTCGGAGCGAAATTCCCGATGAAGCCGGTTCGCTTTGCGCTGATGCTGCTGGGCCTGGTCACGCTCGGCGGCTGTACCGGAACCGACGTGCCCAAGGGCGAACCGAGCTTTTACCGTAATCTGGCGCAAGCCGGAGCGGAACTTGACGCGGCTGCAGCCGCGTCCATGATCTCCGGATATCGCGCCAACAACGGGTTGCCTGCGGTTGCCGTCGATTCCGAACTGATGCGGTTGGCGCAGGCGCAGGCCGAAGTCATGGCCAAACGGGACAAGCTTGACCACGGCGCGGGCAAGCCTTTCGTGCAAAGGCTGAAAGCTTCGGGTTACGACGCCAAGACGGCCGCGGAAAACATCAGTGCGGGTTATCACACCTTCGCCGAAGCGTTTTCAGGCTGGCGCGACTCAAACCCGCATCGCGCGAACATGCTGCTCGCCGGCGCAACCCGTATGGGCATCGCCGCAGTCTACACGCCAGCGTCGAAATACAAGGTCTACTGGTCGCTGATCCTGGCCGAACCTGAAGACAAATAGGAATGACGGTGTGCTGAGGCAACGCGTTCAATCACCCGGTCATTCCGGGGCGCGTTGAAAGCGCGAACCCGGAATCCAGAAACACGCACCGTGCCTGGAGCTGGATTCCGGGTCCGGCGCTCATGCGCCGTTCCGGAATGACGGGTGAAAAATGTACGTCATCACCCAGCGCACGAGGAGTGGGCTGGACCTCATGCGGCCCGCTGACTAGGTTGACGCCATGCCGATGCTGCCTCGCGTCAAGGACTACGACTCGCTTCGCCGCCAGTTTCAGTGGCGGGTACCAAGCCGCTACAACATCGGTGTTGATGTCTGCGATCGCTGGGCGGAAAAGGAGTCTGATCGCCTGGCCATCCTGCACGCGCGACCGGACGGACGTGACGTGCCCATCACCTACGGGTGGCTGCGGAACACCTCAAATCGGCTTGCCAATGCGCTGCGTGCGCAGGGAATCGGTCGCGGCGATCGCGTATCGATCCTGCTGCCGCAATCGCCCGAGGTCGCGGCGATCCACATCGCCATCTACAAGCTTGGTGCCATCGCATTGCCGCTTGCGGTTCTGTTCGGCGTCGATGCGTTGTCCTATCGGTTGCAGAATTCAGGTGCCACGGCACTGATAACCAATGCATGGGGCGTCGAACGCATCGCCGAGACAAGGAACGACCTGCCGACGCTGAAGCTCGTTCTGTCTCTCGACGGTCGCGCCGATGGCGTGCTTGGATTTGCCGAGGAGCTCGCTCGCGCGTCATCAGATTTTACGCCCGTTGATACTTCTCCCGACGATCCGGCCATGATGGTCTACACGTCGGGCACGACCGGGCAACCAAAGGGCGCGCTGCACGGGCACCGTGTGTTGATCGGGCACTTTCCCGGCGTCGAGACGCATCATGACTTTCTGCCGCAGCCCGGCGACCGCATTTGGACTCCGGCCGATTGGGCCTGGGCTGGCGGCTTGCTCAACGTGTTGCTGCCCGGTCTGCACTATGGTGTGCCCGTGGTGGCGCGGCGCTTCGAGAAATTCGATCCGGAAGAAGCTTTCGCCTTGATGGCGCGCGCACAGATTCGCAATGCGTTCATTCCGCCGACCGCCCTGCGGATGTTGCGAGCGGCGCCGAACCCAAAGGGCCGCCACGCAATCAATATGCGGTCAATCGGGTCAGGCGGCGAATCGCTTGGCGTGGAAACGTATGAATGGGGCAAATCGGCTTTTGGTCTCGTCATCAACGAATTCTATGGACAGACCGAATGCAATATCGTTCTCGCGGCCTGCAACGCGATTGGTGTCTCGAAGGCCGGTGCAATCGGCCGGCCCGTTGCCGGACATACTGTCGGGATCATCGATAACGACGGCAATGAGCTCAGGGCAGGAGAAATCGGTCAGATTGCGGTGAAGCGGCCGGATCCCGTGATGTTCCTGGAATATTGGGGCAAGCCGGAGGCAACGCGCGACAAGTTCATCGGCGACTGGCTGACGACCGGCGACCAAGGGGTCATGGATGACGAGGGCTATGTCAGTTTCGTCGGTCGCGATGACGACGTCATTACGTCAGCCGGTTTTCGCATCGGGCCCGGCGAGATCGAGGATTGCCTGATCCGTCATCCGGCCGTCGCGCTGGCGGCCGCCGTCGGCAAACCGGACACGTTGCGCACTGAAATCGTCAAAGCCTTCATCGTGCTCAAGAAAGGCTTTGCTGCATCGGATGCATTGGCCTCCGATATACAAGGGTTCGTGAAAACGCGCCTGTCGGCGCATGAGTATCCGCGTGAGGTCGCCTTTATCGATGACATGCCGATGACCACAACAGGCAAAGTCATCCGGCGGCTGTTGCGGGAACGTGCGTAATTAGGCCATTTCCAGCTTCGCGACGTCGGCAAGGATATGCTCGACGGCATCTCGTTCCGCCGGTGCCAACGCGGCCTGTGGTGGCACAGGGTCACCGACCGCATATCCCTGGATCTGCAGGCCAGCCTTGATGCACGCCGCGAGATTGAATCGTGCGAAGGCTTCGTTGATGCGCCAGAGATCGCGCTGCAATTTCATCGCTTCAGGCCACTTGCCCGCCTGGCACAGGTCATAAAGGTGGACGCTCTGGCGCGGCACGATGCAGGCAGGTCCAGCCATCCAACCGACGCCTCCGATCAGCATCACGGCTGCTGGAATATGCGCCGAAGCTGAAAAGACTTTCATGCGCGGGGCGCGGTTCATGATCGAAAGCAGCCGGCCGGTGTTCGTCGACGCATCCTTGATGTAGCGAATGCGCGGATGTTCGCAGAGCCGTGCGATTATATCGAGCGAAAGATCGCTGCGCTGAAATTGCGGATTGGTGTAGAGGACCACGGGGATCTCGACCGCGTCGGCGATCGCCCGGAAGTACGATTCGATCTGCGCATCCTTGAGAGGAAAGTAGGCCTCCAGAATGGCAAGGATGCCGTCGGCGCCAAGCTTTTGAAACGCTTTCGCTTGCGCGACCGCATCCGCAGTGGCTGTTGACGCAACGCCCGCGACGACAGGTACGCGTTTGTCCGCGGCTTCGATTGTTGCGCGAACGACCGCCTCGCGTTGCGTACGGTCGAGATAAGCGAACTCGCCGGTTGATCCGAGCGGCGTCAGACCATGCACTCCCGCCTTGATCAGGTCGGATGCAAGTCTGCCCAGGACGTCCGACTTGATCCGTCCCTGCGCATCGATCGGCGAGACGAGATATGGAAACACACCGTGGAAATCTCTCATGTGCGCAGCCTAGAACACCCAGAGCGCTTCGGAGGGAAATTCGACATAGTGATCGCCCGGCTCGAGTGGCGCGGTCGCGTATGCACGCACCGTGATGTTGTCACGCGCAAACACGAGTTCCCACCGCTCGCCGAGGTACATCGGCGCCTTCAGTTGCATTTTCACCCGGTTGGGTCCGGCACTTGAGGCGCAATGAATGCGCTCAATGCGAATGACGCCGGTTGCTTTTTCTCCTACAGCCGCTTTGGTACACGACAGACCGGTCAGCCGTTCGCCCATCACCTCGATTGTTGCGCGACCACCTGAATTCTCGACCAACTTTCCTTCCAAGCGATTGTTGCTGCCCATGAACTCCGCCGAGAACAATTTAGCCGGCTCGTTGTAAAGGGCAGTGGGCGGACCTTCCTGAGCGATGAGACCGGTATCGAGCAACACGATCTTGTCAGCGATCGCCATGGCCTCAACCTGATCGTGGGTCACGTGGATCGCGGAAAGTCCCAGTGTGACGATCAAGGTCCGAAGCCAAGCGCGCGCTTCCTCGCGCAGCTTCGCATCGAGATTTGACAACGGCTCGTCCAGCAGGATCACTGGCGGCTCGTAGACAAGCGCGCGGGCTATGGCGACACGCTGCTGCTGTCCACCGGAGAGTTGATGCGGATAGCGCGCCGCGAGATGTCCAAGCCCGATTTGCGACAGCGTCTTCTCGACACGCGTCTTGATTTCTTCGGTCGACACGCTGCGCAGCTTCAGCCCGTACGCGACATTGTCGAACACCGTGCGATGCGGCCAAAGCGCGTAGGACTGAAACACCAGCCCTAGTCCGCGATCTTCCGCCGGCAGGTCGATGTTGCGCGCCGCATCGAAGAAGACGCGATCGCCGATGGCAATCGAGCCGCGATGTGGTGTCTCAAGGCCTGCAACCGCGCGCAACAGCGTGGTTTTTCCGCTGCCCGACGGACCCAGCAGTGCAACCACTTCGCCGGCCGGAACCGCAAGCGAGACGCCTTTGAGAATTTCATTGTCGCCAAGACGGAGGGCGACATCCTTGACGATGAGTTCAGCCATGCAGGCGCACTCCAAGCCGGACCGCGACGGCAAGGCCGACGCCGATCATGACCACATTGACGACAGACAGCGCCGACACAAGATCGACGGCGCCGGTACCCCACAAAGACACCAGAAGTGAGCCGATCACTTCCGTGCCGGGACCGAGCAGATAGATGCCGGTCGAGTATTCGCGCACAAAGATCAGGAAGATCAGGAGCCAGCTCGCCAGCATGCCGTACTTGATCAGCGGCACGGTGACGTCGCGCTTGACGCTAAGATCGTTGGCGCCTGCGGTGCGCGCAGCTTCTTCGAGTTCCGGTCCGACCTGGAGTAGGGTGCCGGACACGAGCCGCATACCGTAGGCAAGCCACACGATCGTGTACGCGAGCCAGATCGAAACCATTGTCGACTTCAGCGGGGAGAGGAACGGCACGAACAGGAACACCCACAGGAGTGCAAGCCCCGCGACCAGACCGGGCATCGCGCGCGGCACCATCACCAGATAGTCGACGAGACGGGTCCAGCCTGAATTCCACCGGTGTACCGCGAGCGCGATCGCGGTGTAGCAGGCCACCGCAACTGCGCCGCCGATCACGCCGATGCCAAGCGTGTTCAGGATGCCCCGGATCACATTCGGATAGTCGGTGAGTTCGCGATAGTGATCGAGCGTCAAAACATCGAAAAGCTTCACGCCTTCGCCCCACGTCACCACGAATGAACGCAGGGTTATGCCGAACAACGGCACAACAACTGTGATTAAAAGCCAGAAGACGATCGCTCCGAAGGCGAACCAGCGCCAGCCATGCAGGCGCAGAGGCAGGGTTTTCAGGCCCTTTCCGCGTACCGAGACATAGCGCTGCGCCTGTCGCAGCAACAGGCGCTGCATGAAAACCAGCGGAGCGGTGATGGCGATGATGGCTACCACGACGACAGCCATCAGCTGGTAAGACGGCACTCCAAGCTTGTTGGTGAGCTTGTAGAGGTAGGTCGACAGCACCAGAACGTCCTGCGGATCGCCCAGCACCAGCGGGAGACCGAACAATTCAAAACCCAGAAAGAACACCAAGACTCCGGCAAACAGGATCGCCGGCAGGATCATCGGCAGGCTGACATTGACCGCGACACGAAAGGGATTGGCGCCGGAAACGCGGGCGGCCTCTTCCAGATCGGTACTCAAGCCGCGCAGCGCGGCGGCGCTGTAGAGGTAGACATGCGGGACATGCGTGAGTCCCGCGATCACGATCAGCGCCAGCAGCGAATAAAGATTCCACGGCACAAAGCCGAGTAGGTCCTTCGCAAGCGTCGAGAAGATCCCGACCGGGCCGATTGCCACGACATAGCCGAACGCAATCACTACTGCTGAGACGAAGATCGGAATCAATATCAACGGCTCGAGATAGTTTCGTCCCGGAACGTCTGTGCGCACCATCAGGAAGGCAAGCAGGGCGCCGAGCGGCACCGCGATTACGGCCATGCCGCCGGCAATGACGATCGTCGTCCAGAATGCCTGCCAGAAATCCGAGTCGTTAAACACGAAAGAGTAGGCGGCGAACCCGAATTTTGCCGACGGATCGAAAAACGGCGCGGTGAGAAAGCTCTGATAGATGACCAACGAAAGCGGTGCCGCCACAGCTAGCGTGGTCAACCCGAGAACCAGCAAGCGGTACACGACAATGGGCATTTTTCCTCGTCATTCCGGAGCTCGCTTCACGCGAGCCGGAATCCAGGTGAGTACCGAATTCGTTTTGGGAGTCCGGTTTCGGCCTAGACCGATCCGGAATGCCCAGATTTGCCGTCCCTACTGTCCCTTTTTTGCCTGCTGCCATTTCGACAGGAAGGCTAGTCGCTTGCTTTGGTCCAGATTTTCCAGCAGCGTTTGATCGATCGGCACCGGACGCGCCTTGTCGCCGATCAATTGACTCACGCCTTTGATCGTCGCTTCACCGTCAACGTCGGAACGCAGCGAGTAGAGGTCGGCCTTGTTGGCGATGATGTCCTGCCCGCGCTTCGACAAAATGTAGTCGAGGAACAGTTTCCCGGCGTTCGGGTTTCGCGCCTTGCTGGAAATGAAAGCGACGCGCGAGGTCACCATTGTGTAGTCCTTCGGCAAGATGATGCCGAGGTTCGGGTCTTTTTTTGAACGGCCGAGCGCGTATGAGCCAAAGATGCCGTAGGCAATCAGGTGTTCACCGGAGGTGACGCGCTCCATCATCGCGCCGGCACTGGTGTAGAGCTTGGCCTGTGCCTTGCCCATCGCCTTGAACAGATCCCAGGCCTGCGGAAAGTCTTTGATGTCTTCGTTGCAGAACAGGTAGCCGACGCCTGATCGCTCGGGATCGTAGGCCGTGATCTTGCCTTTATAGAAATCAGGCTTGGCGTTGAGCAGCTTCAGCAGATCGGTGTGGTCTTTCGGCACATCGGCTTCGGGCACCAACCGTTTGTTGTAGACGAACGTGATTGGCTCGTAGGTCGTGCCATAAGCGGCGTCCTTCCACACGGCCCATTTCGGCAACGCCTTAATTTCGGGCGAGGGATAGGTCGCAGCCAGACCGTCCGCGACAAGCTTCACCTGCAGATCCATGGCCGACGACCAGAGCACGTCGGCGGTGCCATTGTTGGCAGCGGCTTCAGCGATGAAGCGATTGTAGAGTTCGGTGGAATTGAGATCGGAGTACTCGACCTTTATCCCGGGGTAGAGCGTCTCGAAGTCCTTGATCAGCGGATTGGCCGCAACCGCATCGGTGGTGGCGTAGATCACGACCTTGCCTTCCTTCTTCGCGGCTTCGACGATACTGGCGTAGTCGGCTGGGTAGCCTTGTGGGGTCTGTGCCTGAACGGCAGTTCCGAGCGTCAAAAATATTGCAGCAATAACGGTAGATACAGCGTGTCGCATAACAACTCCCGGTGCGGTTGTCGGCGCCTGCCCCCGGCGGCAACCCTTCGTCGCCGATGCTACTCCAGCCTTTCCGCACCCGCATAGGGGCCAAACAAAACGAAAGCCCCCGGTGCGAAAACGAACGGGGGCTTTCCTTGGCAAGCGATCAGTGAGCCAGCGGATCAGGGCGGATCTGGATATGAACGGCACGCGGGCGCGAGCCCTTGCCGCCTTCCATCAGCCAAGGCGTGCGATCGCCATTAGTGCTCCAGAGTCCGCGGCCTTTCCAGCCTGCATTCGAATCGTCAATGCGCCCGTCGAGCCCTTTGGCATAGAAGCTCATTGGATACGGAATGCGGAGCATGATCATCTTGCCGTTCTTCAGGGCCACGAAGCCATCATTGAGGTTGGCCGTGGAGATCGGAATGTTCTCGCCGAGCCCAACCGTGTTGTGCTGATCGACCCAGGTGTAGTAGCTCGCCTCGACGCTCTTATCCTCGAAGCCCTCAAATCCCGGGCCCGGATATCGGTAGAACTTCCAGCCTTCGGGGCAATGATTGCCCGTCGCGTTGGGGCCGTTGAGCGGTGCCTTGCAGAGGCGCCGGTCGAAACTCACAAGGTGTCCGCTCGATTCGGAGCCCCACGCAACCCCGTCGGCGTCTATGTCGCCGCCGCGAATTCCGATGCCCGGTTTTGGCACCGCGTAGAATTCAGACAGTTGCGTCTTCGGATCGAAGCGCATGAATCCGGCCTGTCCTCCGAAGACTCCGACCGTGTACCAGATCGAGCCGTCTTTAGGATGCGGCATGACGGCGTAAGGTCCCGAGCCGCCTGTGATGCGAGTGTCTTTGCCCGGATCCGTTGGTTGTCCGGGTTCGGTGAACTCGTCGCGCCTCCCGTTGCCGTTGGAGTCGAGAACGAAAGGCGCCCAGCCGATCGCCTTCTCGGAGTTGCCGGTCTCGTCAAACACGCGGGTGTTGACCCAGCCGGCGACCGGTCCTGTCCCACTGAGCCACAGCGTATTGTCAGCGTCGTAGCCAAATTGCGGATGGTGCGTACCGAAGCACGTATCGATGAAAGCGTATTTCATCGTCTTCGGATCAAGGACGGCGACCTGCCGAGCGCTTCTTTCCAGCGGAAAAATCTTGGCATACGGATTATCGGAGCCCTTCTTGCACCAGGCCGGATTATCCATGCCGCGCACAGTAGCCGCGAGCCAGACACGGCCCTGCTTGTCGAACATGGAGTTGTGATTGTTGGCGCGCGTGTCCCACAATACCTCGTCTCCCCAATACGGGGACTCCGCCAGGGGTTTCACCGTTCCGGCATGGCCCGGGCCAAGCGAGACCGGCATTTCCGGATCGCGCACCAGCATCTTGAAGAACGACACCTTGTTCGTCTTCGGATCGAGGATCGGCATGTTGTCGGTCGAATACTCCGGCGAGCCGTACAACGGGCCGTAAGCGTTGACCGTCGGGTAGCGGCGATCCGAGGAGATGAGGTCGTGCAGATATTTGTCAGGCGTGGACCATTCCCACGACGTGACAACGACATTTCGTTCTTCGCCTTCGGGGCGCGGTGGTTTGTTCTTCGGCAGTTCGCCTTTGGCAACGCGATCGGTCCAGTCGCCAAAATACTTGTAAGGCACACCGCCAAACTGGCCGGCAATCCGGTTCGTCATCTGCTCACCGGACTGGCCAGACTGTATGCGGCGTTGCCAAGCTTCGGTGCCCGAGTCGAATTTTCCCAGTGCTGCCGGAATCGTACGGGTCGCTTCCTGACCGAGTTGGTGACAGCCGATGCAATCGATGTTGTTCATCTGCCGCAGCCAGTTGTCCTGCGTGATGTTCTTGGGGATGTCGGTTGATCCGCCAAAGTCGCTGGCCGGCGGAATTTTCAGCATCGCGTACCAATAGGCTGCCGGATAGTAATGGGCAGCCGCTGCATCGTTGGGCGCAATGACCGCGGCGTGATTGAGCGTCGAACCTGGCTTGGCCCGCATCTTCGGCGAGTCCACGAGGCCGTAACCACGGACCCAGACGCTGTAATTCGCGACCGGAAGATCAGGGATGAGATAGCGGCCTTGATCATCGGTCACGACGATGCGCGCAAACTTCGTCGGCAGGTCCGTCGTCTCGGCAATGACCCAGACGCCAGCTTCCGGGCCTTTCGAGCTCGTTACGACACCGCCGATGTCAGTGCTGCCGACATCAACATTCTGCGCGTGGAGCCCAGTTACATACGTTAGCGTGAGAAGAGAAAAGAGAGCAAACATCGACAGGCGTCGAAAGACTGAACGCAACATGGGTCGCCTCCCTGGCATCGTCGTCGGCTAGGTCGCTGCGGCTTTTGTCGCACTCTAACAAAGGTGACGGATGTCGTCGCGCCGATCAGTATGCGGTCTCGGTCATCCGGCGAAACCGCCGCCATCCAGAAATGCCTGCTCGTCCGGTGTAGTGGTACGGCCGAGCACGGCGTTGCGGTGCGGGAACCGGCCGAAGCGACGGATGATATCGGCGTGTATTTCGGCCCATTTGAGGTTCTCGGCGTCCCCCGCGGCCTTGTAGAAAGCGATTCCGCGCTCTTGATCGGCAAGATCTTCCGAGTGCTCAAAGGGAAGATAGAAAAAGCTCCGCAGGTCCGTCGAAACCTGACTGTCGAAACCTCTGACGATTGCGCCTGCGGCTATGGCGCGGGCGAGAGGGTCGGTGGCGAAGGCCCGTGCGTCACCGCGGAACATGTTGCGTGGAAATTGGTCGAGCAGGATGAGCAGCGCAAGCGAGCCTTGCGCGCTTTTCTCCCAATCAGAAAATTTTCCCGCAGCGGCCGATTCGTACATGTCGAAGAATCGCTCACGAATCTCTGTGTCGAAGGCTGCGTCCTTGGTGAACCAGCGGTCGGGTCCGGCCTGGTGCCAGAACGATACGATCTCATCTGCGCTTGCAGTCATGGGGCTTTCCGTCTCGCGGTGCGGGGATCAGCTGGCTTCGTCGCGGAGGGCGCGCCGCAGGATTTTGCCGACGTTGGTTTTGGGGAGCTCTTCGCGGAATTCGATGTATTTGGGCACCTTGTAGCTGGCGAGACGTGTATTGAGATACGAACGCAGGACTTCGGCCGTAACGTCAGGATCTTTCCTCACCACAAAGAGCTTGCCCACTTCGCCGGAATGTTCGTCGGGAACGCCCACGAGCGCGCACTCCGATATTCCACCCTGACTCATCGCGACATCTTCGACTTCGTTGGGGAAGACCTTGAAGCCGGAGACTGAGATCATATCCTTTTTGCGATCAACGATGCGCACGCGTCCTTCGGCATCCATCACTCCGACGTCGCCGGTACGGAAGAATCCGTCTTTCGTCATCGCGCGTTCTGTTTCTTCCGGCCGCTGCCAGTAGCCGGACATGATCTGCGGTCCACGCGCGCAAATTTCACCTTGTTCGCCGACGGGCACCTCGTTGCCATCGTCATTTCGGATTGAGATGTCGGTCGACGGCACAGGCAACCCGATGGTGCCGGTCCAGGCCGGAATGTCGCCACGGTTGCAAGAGAGCACTGGCGAAGTTTCCGACAGGCCATAGCCTTCGATAATCGGCTTGCCGGTTGCTTTCACCCAGGCATCGGCCACGGATTTCTGAACTGCCATGCCTCCGCCGATCGCGCATTTGAGCATGCTCCAGTCGATCTTCACAAAATCGGGTTGATTCAGCAGCGCGTTGTAAAGAGTGTTCACGGCCGGGAACATGTTGACCTGGTATTGCGTGAGTTCTTTGATGAGGCCGCGGATGTCGCGCGGGTTCGGAATGAGGAGACACGATCCACCTGTCCGCATGCCGAGCAGGAAACATGCCGTCAGCGCGAAGATGTGATAGAGCGGCAACGCCGTCACAATAAGAAGGCGGTCGATCTTCGGTGGCGTGTCAACCATCGGCTGATTCCACGCTTCAACCTGAAGCAGGTTGGCCACCAGATTTCGGTGGAGCAGCATCGCACCCTTCGCGATCCCCGTGGTTCCGCCCGTGTATTGCAGGAATGCTAGGTCATCGCGCCCGACAGTCGGCGCTATGAATTTCAGTTGGCGCCCGGCCGCAAGCACATCGTTGAATTTGGTGCTGTCGGGAAGTGAATAGGCGGGCACCATCTTCTTGATGTGGCGCACGACGCTATTGACCAGCGAGCCTTTGATCCGCCCAAGCATGTCGCCCATGCTGGCGACCACAACGTGCTTGACCGGTGTCCTTGGCAGGGCCTGCTCGAGCATTGAAGCGAAATTCTCAAGAACGATTATTGCTTCAGCGCCGGAATCCGTGAGCTGAAATTCCAGTTCGCGCGGTTTGTACAGGGGATTGACGTTCACCACGACACAGCCGGCGCGCAGGACTGCAGTAATAGCAACTGGATACTGCAGGACATTGGGCATCATGATCGCAACACGGGCGCCGGGTTTCAGTCCGCGGCTTTGCAACCATGCGGCAAATGCGCGCGACGCTTCGTCGAGCTCCTGGTATGTGAGGGACTTGCCCATGCAGACGCAGGACTGGCGATCTGCGAACGCGGTAAAGCTCTCCTCGAACAGTGCGACGAGCGAGGCATAGCGTGACAGATCAATAGTGGCGGGAACGCCCGGCGGATAGGACCGCAACCAAAGCCGCTCCATGACGCTTCCCCCGCGTCGGCCTTTTTTCATCAGGGGCCGACTTCGATTCCCGGTCAGAATGAGTTTAACCGGCTCTGCACGCAAGTCCGCTGGCGACGGGCTGGCGGAATTATCGACCGCCGAAGGGGATAAGGGGATTGTCGACGAGCGCTGCGCGGTCGGGACGGTCTGGGGCAGCGACGCCGAGAAAGGCCTCGAAAAGCTCGCGCACAACGCGCTCCGGCAGGTCCCGCGTGATGAACACCAACCGTGATCGGTGATCGTCATCCGGCCAGCAGTCGAGGCGGGCGGTCGGATGAAAAACGTGCTGTACGCCATGCACCACAACGGGCGTGTCCGGCATTTCTGCGAGCTTTACGATGCCCTTCAGGCGCAGGAGGTTTGCGCCATGCGTCGCACGCAGCAGTTCCAGGAACATCTCAAGTGTACCGGCAGGGATCGCGTCTTCGGCCGTCAGGACGAAAGAACAGATGTGGTCATCGTGCCGGTTGACGTCGTGATGGTGATGATGGTCGCCGTGGGAATGAGCTTCAGCGGCAAGCCACTTCCTCACGTCCGGAATTTTTTTATCCGGATCATAAAGTCCGCTGCCGAGAAGGCTGTCAGGCATGGCCTCGCCCTTGGCGGCATCGAGGATCGGCGCCGCGGGATTGAGCGCCTGCAGGCGAGCCACAATCCGTTCGCATTGCACTGGGTCAGCGAGATCGCTTTTTGTCAGCACAATTCGATCGGCGACCGCAGCCTGTTTTACCGCTTCGACGTGCGCATCGAGGGTGGCCTCGCCATTGACGGCATCGACCACCGTCACGACACCATCGAAGCGGTAGCGCAGCAGAAGATAGGGATGGGACATTACCGTATGCAGTACGGGCGCGGGGTCGGCCAGACCTGTCGTTTCCAATAGAACGCGACGAAAACTGCAGCGACGGTTGTCGAGATCGCGCAGCAATGTCTCCAGCGCGTCGACGAGGTCTCCGCGCATCGTGCAGCAAAGACAACCCGACTGCAGCAGCACCATATTGTCGCTGACATACTCGACGAGCAAATGGTCGAGGCCTACCTCACCAAACTCATTGATGATGACAGCAGTGTCCGCGAGAGCCGGATCTTTCAGAAGCCGATTGAGAAGTGTGGTCTTTCCAGCGCCGAGAAAGCCCGTCAGCACGGTCAGTGGAATAGGTGTCGGCGGAGTTTTTCGTTCGGTGGACGACGTGGCTTCGCTCATTGCGTCGTCGCGCTGACCTTTGGCTTGGCCGGCTTTGCCGGCTTTGCACTCTTGGTCGCTTTCGCGGCCGGCTTCACCGATTTATCGCCGTCGGTCTTTGCGGCAACTTTCTTTTTCTTTTTCGGTGTAGCGCTGGCTGTCTGTTCGACCGTATCGGGCCGGTCAGCCGGGCCAGTGAAAACGACAACGGGCGGGGTAGTTTCGACCGGGGGTCCGAGCACAAATTTGGCCGGCTTTGCGTTGGACATCATGAAGGCCGGACCATTGCCATTGTTCGATTCATTACCAGAGGCGGTGGCGGCCGATTCTTCCGGCTCTTCCTCGTTTTCCTCTGAAGGCGGTTTGCGACGATGGCCGCCACACATTTCTTCGCGAAGGTTGGGCGGTTGCGCATCGATCGGGGCCAACGCATCCACGGTGCCGAGCGAAGGTGTGAGCCAGGACAGGCCGCCGCTATTGAATCCGCGTTCGAGCAATTGCGCGGCTTTTTGCGCGCGCACCGCACCCGACCACGAGCCGAGCACGACGGCGATCAGCCTGCGGCCATTCCGCGTTGCGGACGCGACGACATTGTACCCGGAGGCGCAAATGAATCCGGTCTTCATGCCGTCAGCGCCGGGATAACGATAAATCAGCGAGTTGTAGTTGCGCATCACGCGATTGCCGTAGCGAATAGACGAGATGTGCCAGTAGCTGTCGTACTCGGGAAATTCCCGGATGAGCGCGCGGGCCAAGATTGCAAGATCGCGTGCCGAGGTGACGTGATTTTCCGCAGGCAGCCCGTTCGGATTGACGAAATTGCTTTGCGTCATTCCAAGACGCCGCGCGTTGGCATTCATCAGATCGGCAAAGCCCTCGAGCGAACCGCCGACTCCTTCTGCGATCGTCACCGCGATGTCATTGGCGGATTTGACCATCAACATCTTCAGTGCATTATCGACGGTTACTGTCGTTCCGACCTTGAAGCCCATCTTGGTCGGCTGCTGAGCGGCCGCGTTGCGCGACACGGTGAGCAAAGTATTGAATGAAATCCGGCCTTCCTTGACGGTCCGCAGAGTTGTGTACGCGGTCATCAATTTGGTGACCGAGGCCGGATACCAAGGATAGGTTGCGTTTTCGGCGTGCAACACCTTGCCCGTCGAGGCTTCGATCAGAAGCTGCGCTTCCGCACGAGCCTGACCGGCGCAGGCGAGCGATAAGAGGCCAGCTGTGAGGCCAAGGGTCACGACATGAGAGCAGCGGCGTGTAAAACCAATCATCGTTCGCGCTTCACTCCCGAGGCCTTAGAAACGGTAAAGTTCCATATATGGCCGAGCTAGGCTATCTAAGCTTTGGATGGTAGGCAAAGCCGGTGATCCACCATTGAATATTATGGTGACTCGCAAGCCATTGCCGGGGAAAACGTCCAAAGTTCGGCAAAAGGAGGCATAGATGACCGCCTGTATTGTCGGTTGGGCACATACTCCCTTCGGTAAACTGACTAATGAGACCGTTGAGAGCCTGATTGTGCGGGTGGCTGTGGATGCTCTCGCCGATGCCGGAATTGGCCCGAAGGATGTCGACGAGATCGTTCTGGGCCACTTCAACGCGGGGTTTTCGGCGCAGGATTTTACCGCCGCTCTGGTTCTGCAGGCCTCGCCCGAACTTCGCTTCAAGCGGGCGACCAGGGTTGAGAACGCCTGTGCCACCGGGTCAGCCGCGGTGCATCAGGGCATACGGACGATCGAGGCGCGCGCGGCCCGCGTTGTCCTCGTTGTCGGGGTTGAGCAGATGACGACAACGCCGGCACCGGAAATTGGTCGCAACCTGTTGAAGGCCTCATATGTTCGTGAAGAGGCCGATATCGACGGGGGCTTTGCGGGAATTTTCGGCAAGATCGCTGGGCTTTATTTTCAAAAATGGGGCAATCAGTCAGACGCGCTGGCCATGATCGCGGCCAAGAATCACAAGAACGGCGTGGGCAATCCCTATGCGCAGATGCGCAAGGATCTGGGTTACGATTTCTGCCGGACCGAGAGTGAAAAAAATCCATTCGTGGCCGGTCCGCTCAAACGCACCGACTGTTCGCTCGTCTCTGATGGTGCCGCCGCTGTAGTGCTCGCAGATGTCGAGACTGCACTTGGACTGAAAAAGGCGGTCGCCTTTCGCGCTGCAGAACACGTGCAGGATTTCCTGCCAATGTCGAAAAGAGACATTCTGAAGTTTGACGGCTGTGCCCAGGCCTGGAACAAAGCTCTCGCGAAATCGGGGCTCGCGCTCGGTGACTTGTCATTTGTCGAAACGCACGACTGCTTCACCATAGCGGAACTCATTGAATACGAAGCCATGGGGCTGACGGCCGAAGGGCAGGGCGCCAAAGCTGCTCTCGAGGGCTGGACTCAGAAGGACGGGAAATTGCCGGTGAATCCCTCGGGTGGATTGAAGGCAAAAGGTCACCCCATTGGAGCAACCGGGGTGTCCATGCACGCGCTCGGCGCGATGCAGCTCACGGGCAATGCCGGAGATCTCCAGGTGAAGAACGCGCGTCTCGGCGGCATCTTCAACATGGGCGGGACGTCGGTCGCAAACTATGTGAGCATTCTCGAGCGCATCAAGTAGTCGCGCAGGCCAACGAGGCTAATTGTATTTGCGCGCGGCTGCGGGCGGCAGGAACGAGGCATCGAAAATATCCTCGAGCTTCGGTTTTGCGGCCTTGAATTTGTAGGCCAGCGTCATCTGCTCGAGCGCGCGGTTGAAACGCTGCTCATTAATCTCGCCATATCCGTTTGTTTTCACTTCCGGCGTGATGATGTTTTCACGAATGGCCATCGTGAGCCGTTCAAGCTCGACGTTCTTTCTTGCGTCTGCATTGCGTTTGAGTACTGAGCCGACGGCCATTGCGGGCTGCTTCACCGTTTCCTTCAGGCCTTTCATGAAGGCAACCAGGAATCCCTTCACGGCTTCCGGGTGTTCGTCGGCAAATTTGGCGTTGACGATAATGGCGTTGCCGTAAAGTTCGACACCGTAGTCCGCCATCAGTAGCACGGCGATATCGTCGACCGGCACGCCTTTGTCCTTCAGATCGATGAAGGAGAAATACGATAGACCCGTGATGGCATCCACCTGACCCGCCGCCAGCATCGGCTCGCGCACGGGAAAGCTGACGATCTCGATTTTTACTTTCGACACATCGATATTGTTGACGCTAACGAAGATCGGCCATTGCGCGTAGGCGCCGTCGGCCGCCGGCGCGCCAAGAATTTTGCCTTCGAGATCTTTTGGCTGATTGATCCCGCGGCTCTTTCGGCCGATCACGGCAAAGGGCGGGCGATTGTAGAGCATGAATATCGCCTTGATCGGCGTGTCGCGCTTGGTGTCGCCGAACTTGATCAAAGCATTGATGTCAGCAAGTCCCATCTCGTAGTTGCCCGAAGCAACACGTTCGATGGTTTCGAGCGAACCGCTCGCCGGGTCGATGGCGACGTTAAGGCCTTCTGCTTTGTAGTAGCCCTTATCGAAGGGCAGCAGAAACGGCGCAGCGCGCCCATCGATTTCATAATCCAGCGAGAATCTGACGCTTGTTTCCGCCGCCGTAACATCCGTGGTCAGCAGGGCAGGAAGCAACGCGATCCAGGCCCACCAGCGCTTGCGGTGAGCTATCATCACTTAATCCCTCCCAGGCAGCCCGCGCACAGCGCTTTTGCCATAGTTCACAAAACGACACGACGCTTCAAAGAGCAATATATTGGCAATACATTTTGCGGCGTTATGACTAACGCCCGCCTGTGAAGAAACTTGAACGCCCCCATTTGGAACGCGGGAAAGGGGCATTTGCGGTAGGCTTGTGGCGGGGTCGGAGTTTCAAACAATGCCGCCGGCGACGGCCAACAGGGTTGCACGCGACATTCCGCCGCTGCGGGCACCATACGCTCCTGCGGACGAAGGCATCGCAAAGGTTCTCCTGGCAAATGCCGGCCGTTCCAGCGAGGCGGAGGCGCGTATCGATGCGCGCACCAGGCGCCTCGTCGCGGCTATCCGTGCACGCGCCGGAGGATTGGGCGGCATAGAAGATTTTTTGCACGCCTACTCCCTGTCGACGAGAGAAGGTTTGGCATTGATGGTATTGGCGGAGGCACTGCTGCGAGTGCCTGACGCCGCGACGGCCGATCGCCTCATCGAAGACAAGCTCAAAGCAGGCGATTGGGCACATCACGAAGCGCGATCAACCTCGCTTCTGGTTTCAGCGTCTGCCTGGACGCTGGGCGTCACAGCTCGCGTCATTCATCCCGGCGAGACGCCGGAAGGCATTGTCGAGACGCTGGTCAGGCGGCTTGGATTGCCGGCGGTACGCGCGGCCACACGGCAAGCCATGCGGTTGCTCGGATCGCATTTTGTGCTCGGACAGACGGTTGAAGAAGCGCTGTCGCGTGCCGGTTCGCATCGCGAGTTTCTGTATTCGTTCGATATGCTGGGCGAAGGCGCCCGCACAGGTTCGGACGCGCAAAGGTATTTCGAGTCCTATGCCGACGCGATCGATGAAATCGGCAAGGCGGCGGGCAACGAGGCGCTGCCAAAGCGCCCTGGCATTTCCGTAAAGCTGTCCGCCCTGCACCCGCGTTACGAAGCCTTGTCACATGACCGCGTACTCGAGGCGCTGACGCCCAAAGTACTCGAGCTGGCGCAGCTCGCGAAACGGCATGAGCTCAATTTCACGGTGGATGCCGAGGAAGCGGACAGGCTTGAACTGTCGCTCGATGTGATCGCAGCGGTATTGCGCGACTCGTCGCTCGCGGGATGGGACGGTTTTGGGCTGGCGATCCAGGCCTATCAGAAACGTGCTGGTGTAGTGATCGACTGGGTCGTCGAGGCTGCAACCGTGCTCGATCGGCGCCTCATGGTTCGTCTCGTCAAAGGCGCTTACTGGGACACAGAGGTCAAGCGCGGACAGGAGCGGGGGCTTGCCGATTACCCGGTATACACACGCAAGGCGATGACGGATCTCTGCTATCTCGATTGCGTGCGCAAATTGTTGGTGGCGCGGCCGCGCGTCTATTCGCAGTTCGCGACACACAATGCACTGACGGTGGCCTGCATCATCGAAGACGCGGGAGGGACGGCCGGTTATGAATTTCAGCGATTGCACGGCATGGGCGAGGCGCTCTACGAAGCCTTGCTCCACGAACTGCCGGATCTGACGTGTCGCGTCTACGCGCCCGTCGGAGGCTATTCCGATTTGCTCGCGTATCTTGTGCGCCGGCTTCTGGAAAACGGTGCGAACTCTTCATTTGTATCGGTAGCAGCCGATCCTACGGTTCCAGTCGAGTCCATTCTGCGTCGGCCGCAAAGCTGGATCACCGACGCGTCGCACGCGCGACATTCGCACATTCCCCTGCCCCGCGATCTGTTTGGCGCCACGCGGCGCAACTCGATGGGCGTCGAATTCGGAGATCGTGCGTCGCTTGAAGCGCTGCTTGCAGAAGTTCACTCGGCGCCGCAAGACACGCAGGCAAGCGCGTTGATTGATGGCGTTGCGGTTGCTGGCCGTGAGCGGCCGGTCACGTCGCCGATCGACGGCAAAATTATCGGAACTGTGCAGGAAGGCGATCAGGCCATCGTCGCGGCGGCACTCTCCGCAGCTCAGGCCGCTTTTCGCTCCTGGGGCGCATCGTCGGTCGAGGATCGGGCGAATGTGCTCGAACGCGCTGGTGATCTGATTGAACAGAATCGCGGCCGGCTGATTGCGGTTCTGCAAAAAGAGGGCGGCAAGACAATCGACGATTGTGTTTCAGAGGTGCGCGAAGCAGTCGACTACTGCCGTTTCTATGCCAGCGAGGCACGTCGCACGCTCGCAACGCGATCGTTGCCGGGTCCGACGGGCGAGAGCAATGAGCTGCGCATGCGCGGCCGCGGCGTTTTCGTCTGCATCAGCCCGTGGAATTTCCCATTGGCGATTTTCACCGGGCAGGTTGCGGGTGCGCTAGCGGCCGGGAATTGCGTTGTTGCCAAGCCTGCGGAGCAGACGCCCCTGATCGCCTTCGAAGCTGTAAAGCTCCTACACGCCGCCGGCGTGCCGCGTGACGTGCTCGGTCTTGTCCCAGGCGATGGCAAAGTCGGCGGGATGCTCACCGCTGACCGTCGGGTTGCTGGCGTTGCGTTCACGGGATCGACCGAAGTCGCACGCATCATCAACCGCGCTCTCGCGGACAAGGATGGCCCAATCCCGCCGCTCATTGCTGAAACCGGCGGCGTCAATGCCATGATCGTTGACGGTACGGCACTGCCGGAGCAAGTGACCGATGACGTCATAACGTCGGCGTTTCGCTCAGCAGGGCAGCGATGTTCGGCTTTGCGACTACTGTGCGTGCAGGAAGACGTGGCTGATCGCGTGATTGAGATGGTCGCGGGCGCCGCGCAGGAGCTCAAGCTTGGTGATCCCCGCGACGTTTCAACTCACATCGGTCCGGTGATCGACAGCGAGGCAAAAGAAAAGCTCGATCGCTGGGTGGCAGCTATGGAAACACGTGGCGCTGTACTATTCCGGCTCGATGCTCTTTTCCCCGAAGGAGGCACGTATGTAGCGCCTGCCATCGTCGAACTCGGCAGCGCACGGGAACTGAAAGAAGAAGTATTTGGGCCGGTCCTGCATGTTGTCCGGTGGCGTGCGGGTGAACTCAATCAACTGCTCGATGACATCGCGGCAAACGGCACCGCGCTCACACTTGGCATCCATTCGCGTATTGACGAAACGGTCGCGCGCGTCGCGCAGCGACTGCCGCACGGCAATGTCTATGTTAATCGGAACATGATCGGCGCCGTCGTCGAATCTCAGCCGTTCGGCGGCAGTGGCCTGTCTGGGACAGGCCCTAAGGCGGGCGGTCCTCATTACCTGGGTCGCTTCGCCGCAGAGCAGGTGGTGACAGTGAACACGGCGGCATCAGGTGGGAACGCGACACTTCTCTCGGAAGATGATCGCTGAAACTGCCGTTTTCGGCGCCGCTCAGTCGTCATTTCGGCTGAAAACGCCGCTTTTTGGACCTATTTTCTCTATTAAACGAGCGATAACCGTGACCGCAGTCCCGTACCGCGCGATAGCGACGGCTGTCACCTGCGTTAACCGGATTTGCGCGGAGATCGGGTAATCTGGGATTTGTGACTGATTCGGTCGCCCGGCTTTACGACGCTGTAATTGCTGTTCGCGGCTCCGATCCGGAAAAATCGCGAACCGCCCGGCTATTGCGCGCCGGTCGTGCGAAGATGGCCAAGAAGCTCGCTGAAGAAGCGGTCGAGGTCGTCATCGACGCCATGCATGGTCAGCCCGAAGCCGTGGTCAAGGAAAGTGCCGATCTCCTTTACAATCTCGTGGTCCTGTGGGTTCACGCAGGGGTACGTCCCGACGAGGTCTGGGCCGAGATGCGCCGCCGCGAGTTGATGTTTGGCATTGCCGAGAAGGTGCCAAAGGATTTGGTCGACGGTTCGCCGCGACGTAAGGTAATCGCGCTGGAGACAAGGCGCATCCGCAAGCGCCGCTGATCCGTCACAATTCTCCTCACGAGTACGTCGATGACCGTAGAGGCCACCGAGCCACGCTCATTACTGCGCCGTCTTTATGACTGGTGTCTCGCCGCCGCTCACAAGCCACACGCATTGTGGACGATGGGCGCGGTATCGTTTGCCGAAAGCTCGTTTTTCCCAGTGCCGCCGGACATAATGTTGATTCCAATGGCGCTGGCGCGCCCCGAGCGGGCCTACGTCATGGCGGCCTGGTGCACGGTGACGTCCGTCTTAGGTGGCCTGCTCGGCTACAGCATTGGTGCGCTGCTTTACGACTCGGTGGGTGCCTGGCTCATCAGTCTGTATGGATACGGCGACAAGGTTGAGGCATTTCGCGAAGCCTACGCCCAGTGGGGCGCCTGGATAATTCTTCTCAAAGGGCTCACGCCGATCCCGTACAAGGTCGTGACGATTACATCGGGGTTCGCCGGCTATAATCTTGGGCTGTTTCTGCTTTTTTCAGTTATTACGCGCGGCGCCCGCTTTTTCGTGCTGGCCTTTCTGCTGCACCGCTATGGCGACCGGGCGCGTCATATTATTGAGAAACGATTGGGTCTATGGATATTTCTCCTGGCCGCGGTGATTATCGTTGGCATCGTGGTTGCGCTATACTTGATCTGAGGAAGGGCGTGCCGCAAATTTTCAGCTATGGGCACGGAACGGGCTTTGACCTTTTGCCAAAATCGTTGCGCGGTTTCGTTCGTAACCGGTTTCATGTTTATTGCCGGCCTGGTTCTGATTCCGGCCTTGGCAAACGCGCAGGACCAGGCAGCAGCCCCAAATCAAAAGCCGCAACAGAGCGAAAGTTTTTTCGGGTCTGTCAGCCGTTGGCTTGAGGAACAGACTGCAAATGTGAGCGCGTCGTTCAAGGACGCGCGCAAAAGAGTCGAAGGTTTCAGCAACGCTGCCGGCGATGCCGCGAAAACGACGGTGGAAGGCGCCAGGGACGCGGCGGGTGCTGTCGCGCGCATACCGACGGCACGCGCTATTAACGGCCATGAAAAATGCCAGCTGGCACCGAATGGTGCTCCCGACTGTGTCGCCGCGGCCAATACGATATGCAAGGCGAAAGGTTTCGGCTCCGGCAAGAGTCTCGACATGACGACTGCAGAGGTTTGTCCGGTGAAGGTCTATATGTCCGGGCGATCGAGCGGGCCCGAGTGTACGACCGATACATTCGTTTCCCGGGCATTGTGCCAATAGGTCCCTGCCGCGCTTGTGTCGCCGTCGGGCTTGTGTTTCCGTTTCGGCATGAACCTTCATAGCAAACTGCTGGAGCGTGATGCTGCCGGGCGGCCCGTGATCGTCGGCCTGATAGGCGCCGGCAAGTTCGGCACAATGTTCATGGCGCAGGCGCGGCTCACGCAAGGGATGCATCTTGTCGGCGTTGCCGACCTTGACGTTGGTCGCGCTCGCTCTCAGCTGAGAACCGCGGGTTGGCCGGACGAAATGTATGCCGCCTGCTCGCTTGCCGATGCTCACAAGAAGCGAAGCACGCTTGTCACCGACAACGCTGCCGCGCTGATTTCGGATCCGAATATCGAAGTCATTGTCGAAGCGACCGGCGTAGCTAGCGCCGGCATTCAGCACGCGATCAGTGCAATCAGTAACGGCAAACATATCGTCATGGTGAATGTCGAGGCCGATGCGGTGGCGGGGCCGTTGCTCGCGCGCCTGGCGAAGGAAGCGAGGGTCGTGTATTCCCTGGCTTGGGGAGACCAGCCAGCGCTGATTTGCGAACATGTCGACTGGGCGCGCGCCGCGGGGTTCAGAGTTATTTGCGCGGGGAAGGGCACGCGCTACGAGCCGCACTATCACAAATCAAATCCCGACAATGTTTGGAACATTCTCGACAAATACCTGAAGATTTCTGATCGCAAATCGATCAATCCGAAAATGTTCAACTCCTTTGTCGATGGAACCAAGTCGGGCATCGAAATGACGGCAGTTTGCAACGCGACGGGTTTGCTGCCGCAGTCGAATGGTCTCGGCTTTCCGCCAGCCACTCGTTTCGAGCTTGCCGAAATCTGCAAGCCGAGAAGTAATGGCGGCACGCTCGAAAAAGCTGGTGTCACCGAGGTGACGTCCTCCGTCTACCGGGATGGACGCGATGTTCCGCACCATCTCGCGCTCGGTACTTACGTTGTCTTCGAGGGCGATACCGACTATGCGCGCCGGTGCTTCAAGGAATATGCGATGTTGCCGGACAAGTCAGGCAAATACGCAGCGCTCTACCGACCGATTCATATGATCGGGCTCGAGCTCGGCATTTCGGTTGCGAGCGCGGCACTCCGCAACGAGCCGACAGGTGCGCCGACGGGCTTTCGTTCCGACGTCGTCGCTACTGCCAAGCGTGATCTGAAAGCTGGTGAGATGTTGGATGGCGAGGGAGGCTTCTGCGTCTGGGGCAAGCAGACGCCGGCCGATCTTTCCCTCAGGCATGAATTGCTTCCGCTTGGGCTGGCCCACAATGTCAAGCTGAAGCAGGACATTGCCGAGGGACAGCCTCTTCGATGGTCTGATGTAAGCTACGATCCGAACGATTCCGCCGTGAAGGTGCGGCGTGAGATGGAAGCGGCATTCGGCCGACGGAATGTCGGCGCCGAACCGGTGTTATGATTCCACGGCATTAAATAAGAACGATATCAGGGAGACGACATGTCGAAGTATCTGTTCGTCGCAGTGGCGGCACTCCTTCTCGCGACTTCTCCGCAGCAGGCGCGTTCTAACAGCAACAAGCTTACGGTCATCGTATTTCCAGGAGTGCAGAACCTGCCGATGTTCGCAGCGCAGGCGAAGGGTTTCTACGCCAAGCGTGGCCTGGATGTCGAAATTAAATTCACCCCGAATTCCGACGAGTTACGCAATGGACTGGCGGAAGGCCGCTATCAGATCGCGCATTCAGCTGTCGATAACGCGTTTGCTCTGAAGGACAAGGCCAACGTCGATATCGCCGTGGTGCTGGGAGGGGACAACAGCTTCAATCATCTTGTTGTCCAGCCCGAGATCCAGTCGCTTGCCGATGTCAAAGGCAAGACAGTTGCCGTCGACGCCGTCAACACGGCTTACGCATTCCAGCTTTACGAGATGCTGCGCCAGAAGGGGCTCAACAAAGGCGACTACGAGATCAAGCGGGTCGGCGGAACGGGGTCTCGCCTGGAAGCGATGACGAAAGATAAAGCGATGGTCGCGGCCATGCTGAATCCTCCCTTTTCGATCCGTGCTGAAAAGGCGGGCCTGAAGGACATGGGCACCGCTGCCGCTGCCCTTGGCGCGTACCAGGGAACGAGCGCGTTTGTCTTGCGGTCGTGGGGCGCGGCCAACACAGACACCCTAGTGAAGTATCTTGAAGCCTATATCGAGGCCTTGCGTTGGAGCTTCGACCCGAAAAACAAGACCGAGGCGGTCAATTTGCTCGTCGAGCGTCTCAAACTGCCGGAAGACATCGCGGCGCTGTCCTATGACGGCACGAAAAATGATTTCAATCGTGACGGCGCAATCGACATGGACGGAGTGAACAACGTGCTCAAGCTGCGCGCACAGTTCGAAGGTGGAACGCCAGCGTCACCGGAAAAATATCTCGACCTGTCCTACTACCAAAAAGCCCGCGCCGGATTGTAGAAAGGCGGATGTCGCGCTAGCTGAGTGCGATTTCGCCGTCCATTTTGTGGCTGAGGCCGACCTTGCCGATGGTGAGGACCATCTGGGCGCTGATCGTCTCGTTGCCCTTCAGCCGACCGTCCGCGACTGCCGCGCGGATTGCCTTTTCTATTTCCTGCTGCGATGTGACGCCGACGACCTTGAGAAATTTGCGCAACGACATATTCAGGGCTTCTTCGTTCATTGAGGCTACTCCTTGAACGGTAACTTTCCGGGCGATGTTACGGCGTCATCCGCGCGTGCACAAAGTGCCGGATCGCGAAAGGCAACGCCCTTAATTTTGTTTGGCTGTTCAGCGACTTGACGCTATAGCTAAGCGCCCCGGCCGGTGTGGCGGAATTGGCAGACGCGCACGACTCAAAATCGTGTTCCCAAAAGGAGTGTCGGTTCGACCCCGACCACCGGCACCATTAACCCATTGGCAGGCACTCCTATCATGGACAGTCTTGTGGCCCTGCTTCGCCGCGACCCGCCTGCCGCTGCCTCGGCAATTGTGGTGATCATCGGTTCGCTGACGATCTGTGGCGTTCTTTTCTTCCAGCACGTGCTTGGGTATCCGCCGTGCCCGCTCTGCCTCGATCAACGCAACGCTTTCTACGTCGGTGTTCCGCTTGCGGCGCTGCTTTGGCTTGGCGCGAACTACGGAGCGTCCAGCAAGGTTATGATCGCTGGCTTTGCAGTTATCGCCGCGGTCATGCTCTGGAACGCCGGATTGTCTGCCTACCACGCCGGCGTCGAATGGAAGTTCTGGCCGGGTCCCGCAGATTGTTCAGGACCGATCAACAGTCTCGGTTCGGCCAATGATATGCTCAAGCGACTTCAGAACATCAGAATCGTTCGCTGCGACGAGGCCGCCTGGCGCTTCCTGGGCATCTCGCTCGCCGGCTACGATGTTTTGGTGTCGCTGTTTCTTGCGGCAATCGCGGCCTGGGGATTCAAGGAGTCGCTGGCGCAGCAGAGGCGTTCCCGCTAAAAAAATCGCAAAAGGTTGATCATCATGGAAGTTCTGATTATCGGCGCGGGCATCGGCGGGTTGACGCTGGGGCTGATGCTCCACCGCGCCGGAATTGCATGCCGGATCTTCGAAGCGGCGCCTGAACTCAAGGCGGTCGGGGTGGGTATCAATATCCTGCCTCACGCGTCACGTGAGTTGTGTGCGCTCGGTCTCGAAGAGGCGCTCGCGAACGTGGCCGTAACCACTCGCGAGTATTGCTTCTACAACCGGTTCGGCCAATTCATTTACAGCGAACCGGCCGGCCGTTTCGCCGGCTACGACGTGCCGCAGTTCTCCATTCATCGCGGCGACCTGCAGATGGTCTTGCTAGACGCGTTCGTGAAGCGGGCCGGGGCGAATAAGGTGATCATTGGCTGGCGATGCACGCGCGTCGAAAATGACGGGCCCGAAGCAATGGCACATTTCGAGGACGTTTTGGGTAAGCCGCTGCCGTCGCAGCGCGGCAGCGTCGTCGTGAGCGCAGAAGGCATTCATTCGGTGCTGCGCAAGCAGCTCTACCCGAACGAGGGCCCGCCGAAATATTCCGGCATCAACATGTGGCGCGGGGTTACGCGCTGGAAGCCGTTCCTTTCGGGCGCCAGCATGATCCGCATCGGCTGGCACCATCCGGCGAAGCTTTTGATCTATCCCATCCGAAACAACGTTGATGCGGATGGAAAGCAGCTTGTGAACTGGGTGTGTGACATCGAGACACCGCAATACCAGGCGCGCGATTGGAACCGACGCGGCAAGTTGCAAGACTTTCTCCCGGCAATGGCGGACTGGCATTTCGATTGGCTCGACGTACCGAAATTCATCAGCAGCGCCGACGCGATCCTTGAATATCCGATGGTCGATCAGGATCCGTTGCCGCGATGGAGTTTCGGTGGCCTGACGCTTCTGGGCGATGCTGCGCATCCAATGTATCCGCGTGGAGCAAATGGCGCCGCACAGGCCATTTTGGACTGTCGCGCGCTGGCCGACGCACTTGTCGCCAATCCCGATGCGGTTGCTGCGCTCAAGGCCTATGAGGCCAAGCGTTTACCGGCGACGAGCGAGGTCGTACTCGCAAACCGGAAGGCCCCTCCCGACGCGATTTTGCACGAAGTCTATCGTCGCACTGGCGATAAGCCGTTCAAGAATATCGACGACGTGATCAGCCGCGAAGAACTGATGGCTCTGTCGGAAGGCTACAAACGCATTGCCGGTTACGACAAGGAACGGCTTAAAACCGGGACGTAAGCCGGCAAAAAACTGACGACCACGAATTGCGAGGCGCGCGTACATCCGGCGTCGCCCACTGCATATTCGTGGCCGCTCGATGATGGAGCTGTTGGCTCTACATCACCGCTCAAACGCATATAGGCGATGTTTGTTCCAAAACAAGGTCGGTACCTGGCCGAGTTTACGGCTTTGCCAGCGCCTTGCGCTTCCATGCTTCCCAGGCCCGGCCTAAACCGTAACCCTCCCGTTCTTCGATCTTCTTTGCTTCCTGGGGATCGAGATAGGTCACCGGGCCGCCGAGTGCTGTCGCCTGCATTTGCAGTGTGGCATTGAGGGGAAGAAAGATGCTTCGCCCCACGACTCGCTGAATCGAGGGGCCCACAATCACCGCGCCATGGCCGCGCATCAGCGCTGCCGGGTGATTTCCCAGCGCGTCGGCAAGCGCGCGGCCAAGTGCCTGGTCGCGGATCAGCATGTCGGTCATACCGGCACGTTCACGGATTTCAAATACAGGGACGCCGGCTGCCACGAACGCAGACCGGTGATAGACCGGTTTCAACGGGACTTTGCTGATCCCGAACGGGATCAATGCTGGCGCGTGCGTGTGCACAATGGCCATGACATCCGGTCGTAGCTTGTAGATTTCGCCGTGAATGAATCTCTCTGTATAAAGAGATCGACCTTTGGGATCGATAGGATTGCTATCGAGGTCGAATTCCATGATGTCGCCCGCGGTGATCAGTTCGGGCGCGAGCGAGCGCGACAACAGATACCGGTTCGGGTCGCGCGGATGGCGCACGCTCACATGGCCCCAACCATCGAGCACGCCCTGATCAGCGAGAATGCGGTTCGCTGCGACCAGATCCTCGATCAATTGAGGATCGACAGGTCCGGCGGACGCAGGACCAGACTGGGCGGCGACAGAGCCGCTGCCGCAAAGGGCAGCCACGACCGGTACTGCGAGCAAAATTGCTCGCCCGCTGCGGGAGCGGTGCAGCTTGCGCTTCATGGATCGCTCCAATGTAACGGTGGCGCCTTACGGCTCCAGCTCGGTGTCCCAATACAGATAGTCGAGCCAACTTTCGTGGAGGTAGTTCGGCGGGAAGAGCCGACCATTCCTGTGCAGGTGGTGCACCGTCGGTTGGAACGGCATCTGTGAAGGCCACATCTTGGCTTCGTTGGGCGTGAGATTGCCCTTGCGCAGATTGCAGGGAGAGCACGCGGCCACCACGTTGTCCCAGGTCGTGTGCCCACCGCGCGAGCGGGGTAGCAAATGATCGAACGTGAGATCGTCACGATCGCCGCAATACTGGCAGGCGAATCGGTCGCGCAGGAACACGTTGAAGCGGGTAAAGGCAGGATGGGTCGAAGGCCTCACGAAGGTCTTGAGCGAGACCACGCTCGGCAACTTCATCTCGAAAGAAGGGCTATGCACCGCGCGGTCGTAATTGGCGACGATGTTCACGCGCTCGAGGAAAACCGCCTTGATCGCGTCCTGCCAGGACCACAGCGAGAGCGGGTAATAGCTCAACGGCCGGAAGTCGGCGTTGAGCACCAGGGCCGGAAAACCGCCGGGCGAAACGTGCACGTTCAAGCCACGCTCCTCGACCTCCTCGGAACGCTGCCGCCACGCAGCTGACGCGCTAGTAATAGGGCAGCGTGACAGGATTGTGAAGCCGGCACGGGGAGTTACCCGCAAGCCCGCTATTTGAGCCGGGCAAAGCGCTTGGCGAGGAATTCGCCACCCTGGCGGAGGCCTTCCTGATCAATTCCGTGACCGATCCCCGCCGATACGTGCCATTCCACCGGGACCTCAAGCGCAGCCAGACCCTGTGCGGCATGGAACAGCGCCTGAACCGGAATGAGCTGGTCCTCATCGCCATGCACGAGCAGCACAGGCGGAAGACTTCGAATTTCAGCGGCGAAAACAGTGGGGTCGCCTTTTTCCGGGGTCACGAGCATTCCGGAGTAGCCGACAATTGCCGCAGGCGCGACCGGCCGACGCAAGCCGACATGAAGTGACATCATGGTCCCCTGGCTGAACCCGACGAGAGCGAGTGCGGAAGAAGGAAGATTGTGCCTTTTCAATTCCGCATCGAGAAATGAGTTCAGGGCAGGCGCTGCTGCGTTGACGCCAACCCAACGTTCGTCCGGATCACGAAATGTGAGCGGAAACCACTCGCGACCAACCGGCGCTTGCCCACAAGGGCGTGGTGCGTGCGGTGACACAAATGCCGCGGAAGGCAACAGACCCTGCCAGGCACGTCCAATCTCAATCAGATCGTTTCCATCAGCACCATAGCCGTGCAGGAAGACCACAAGTTGACGCGCAGGTCCCGTGCGCGGAGCGAGGCGCGGGCCGTCGAGTTCAGCCATTCTTCTTTTTCCTCTTCTTGGGATTCTTGCCGGCCGTCTTTTTTGGCCCGCCATTCGGCTGAACCGGAACCACGTCACGCTTCTTCACCACATGATAGTAGGCCCATAGGAGATGCGCTGCCACGCCTCGCCATGGACGCCAGGCCTCGGCCATTTTCGCCAAAGCCTTCGCGTCCGGGCGCTTGCGTAGACCAAGGGCAATGCGAGCGGACTCCTGGACCGCGAGATCGCCGGCAGGAAACGCATCTGCGTGGCCGAGACAGAACAGCAGATAAATGTCGGCAGTCCACGGGCCTACCCCGTGAAGGGAGGTCAGAGCGGCGTGCGCTTCATCCGCACCCATGTTGCCGACCGCCGTTAGATCAATACGTCCTTTCGCGACGGCCTTTCCTATTTCCCGAATTGATTTGATCTTCGGCGCCGACAGACCAAGGCGCTTGAGCTTTTCGGTACGCGCTCGCAGTACGGTGTCGTGGTGGAACGGATCAAATGCTGCAAACAGCCGAGTGCGGATAGCGGCCGCACTTGCAGTCGAAAGCTGTTGTCCGCATACGATTGCACAGAGTCCGGAGAATCCGGGCTCGCGTCGACGCAGGGCAAAAGTTCCTGCTTTGTCGGCGACGGGCCTGAGGCGCGGATCTGCCAGGATCAGCTGCGCGAGTCCCAACTGCAAATCGATTTCGGTGCGAAGAAAGTAGGTCATGCTTTCCTTGGTATTCTGTGGCTCGCTAGCATGGAAGCAAGAATCCAGCTAAGGCCGAAATTCGAAGCGACCACATAACACCAATGCCACCCGTTTTCCGCTTTGCGCCGTCGCCGAACGGCTATCTGCATCTCGGTCACGCGCTGTCGGCCGTATTAAACGCCGATATGGCTCGAGCGAGGAGTGGGCGACTGCTTTTGCGCATCGAAGATATCGATCGGGATCGTTGCAGTCCTGAATTCGAAGCGGCGATCTATGAGGATCTGACGTGGATCGGCTTCCGGTGGGAACGGCCAGTCAGGCATCAGTCCGAACACTGGGAAGACTATCGTGCCGCGCTGACGCGACTGGAGGCGAGGGATCTTGTCTATCCGAGTTTTGAGAGTCGCGCCGAGATCACGCGACAGGTTGCCGATCGTGATGTGCGGGGGTTCTGGCCGCGCGATCCGGACGGGGTGCCTCTCTATCCTGGTAACGCAAAGATCTTTCCGCTCGACGAACGCAAGCGACGCATAGAATCGGGAAAGCCCTATGCTTTGCGATTGGACATGCAGGCCGCACTCAAGCAGGTCGGGCCGCTGACCTGGCAGGAAACCGGCGAAGGACCCGGTGGGGAAGCCGGGACGATCGTTACCAATCCGGCCATCTGGGGTGACGTCATTCTGGCGCGCAAAGAGATCCCGACCAGCTATCATCTGGCGGTGGTTGTCGACGATGCTGCGCAAAGCGTGACCGACGTGGTGCGTGGCCGCGACCTGTTTCACGCCACGGCCGTCCATCGGCTTCTGCAAGAGCTCCTCGGGTTGCCCCAACCCCGTTACCACCATCACCGCCTTATCCTCGATGCTGATGGCACCAAGCTGTCGAAATCAACGCAGGCTACCGGCCTGAGGGAGCTTCGTGCGAGAGGCGCGAATCCAGCTGACATCCGCCGACTGGCCGGCCTCGATTGAGCCCCGCATCCATGGCATTGTCGGACCGGGTAGGGGAGACAATGTCCAAGCGGAAGGTCAAGGCCAGATCTGCCAGGCGAACGGGTGTGCCATCATCGCGTGCGCGCAAAGGCGTGCAGGCGACTGCGGTCGAAGCTGCACTCGCGGGCATCGCGCATGACATTCGCACGCCGCTGACTGGCATCGTAGCTTTAGCCGAGTTGCTGGCCTCGTCTGATTTGGGCGCACGCGAACGCGAATGGGCTGACGCGATCAAGAGTGGTGCCGATCATTTGGCTGCCCTCTCGACCTTGATCGTTGATGCCGCCAAAGCGAATGTTCGCGGACTCATGGTTCGCAACGAGCCGTTCTCGCCGCGCGCGCTGGCAGAAGTCGTTGGCGCTACACTTGCGGCGCGCGCCAGCAATAAGGCACTTACGGCTGAGGTAAGGATCGCAGGCGATCTTCCCGCCATGGTTACTGGAGATGTCTTGCGTCTGCGTGCGGCGCTGGAAAATCTCGCCGACAACGCGGTGAAGTTCACTGATGTCGGGAGTATTCTGTTTACGGTCGATGCCGAAACGGCAACGCGCAAGCGCGTGCGGTTAGTGTTCATGTTCACCGACAGTGGAATTGGAATGAGCGCGGGCGAGTTGAAACAGCTATTTCGTCCATTCACGCAAGGGAGCGCGGAAATTGCAAAACGCTACGGCGGAGCAGGACTTGGTATTTCTTTCGTCAAGCGTCTTGCGAAGGCGATGGGGGGCGATCTCGAAGTCACGAGCAGAAAAGGACACGGATCGACGTTCCGTCTGACTGTGCTCGTGGATCATGCTGATTTGAATCCCTCCTCGGAGCGGACGCAGGCGCCAGCGATGGCCGCGCGGCCGCTGGCCATCCTTTGCGCCGAGGACAATCCCTATGGGCGGGTCGTGATGAACACGATTCTGCGGGAACTCGGTCATCGAGTCGATTTTGTAGAGACGGGCGAAGCGGCCATTGATGCGGTGACACGCGGTGCATACGACGCCGTACTGATGGACGTGACACTTTCGGGACTGGGCGGGCTCGAAGCCACGCGCCGAATCCGTGCGCTGCCGGGCAAAGTCGGGCAGACTCCGGTGGTCGCGATTTCCGGTCACGACGGGGTTGGTGATGCGCAGGCCGCGCGCACCGCTGGCGTGAACCATTATTTCGTGAAGCCCGTCAGCCCAGCCAAGTTGGCGCAGGTGCTCGCAAGGCTCGTCTGCTGAAAATCAGGCGTTCGTGACGCCGCTGGCGCGTTCAACGATCCGCACAACGTCGGACATGATGCGGTTCAGTTCGAAATCCTTCGGCGTATAAACCGCCGCAACACCGGCCTTCTCCAGTTCGGCCGCGTCTTCAGGCGGGATAATGCCGCCGACAATCACCGGCACATCGAGGCCAGCTCGCTTCATGCGGTCAACGACGTCTTCGACGAGCGGCAGGTGGCTACCTGAAAGGACCGACAGGCCGATGACATGGGCCTTTTCCTTGCGCGCCGCGTCAACGATCTCCTCAGGAGTCAAGCGGATGCCCTCGTACACCACTTGCATTCCGGCATCGCGAGCACGCACGGCGATCTGTTCGGCCCCATTGGAGTGGCCATCGAGGCCTGGTTTCCCGACGAGGAAAGTGAGGCGACGGCCCAGCTTGCGGGAGACGCGATCTACATCCGCCCGAACGTCGTCGAGGCCGGTGACGTCGTTGCGCATCGCGCGGCCGACACCGGTCGGTGCGCGATATTCGCCGAAAGCCTCGCGAAGGGCCCAGCCCCATTCACCGGTGGTGACGCCCGCTTTGGCACAGGTGATCGAAGCCGGCATGATATTGCCGTTACCGCGCGCGGCTCGCTTTAACTCGTTCAAAGCCTCGGCGACTGCCGCGTTGTCGCGTGATGCACGCCATGTCTTTAGCCGATCGATCTGGCTGCGCTCCGCTTCGTCCGATACGGTGAGAATAGATTCGGCGGTACCCGCCAGCGGCGAGGTCTCGCTCTCAAGATATTTGTTAACGCCCACAACGACCTGTTCGCCACGCTCGATTGCTTCGAGACGCGCCGTGTTCGATTCGACCAATTGTTGTTTCAGGTAGCCGGTGTCGACTGCAGCGACCGCGCCACCCATCGCTTCGATGCGGGCTAGTTCTTCTCGGGCCTGCCGTTTTAGATCATCAACCTTACGCGCAATCTCTCCCGATCCGTCGAAAATATCGCCATAGTCGAGGAGATCGGTTTCGTAAGCAAGGATTTGCTGCATGCGCAGTGACCATTGCTGATCCCATGGTCGCGGAAGTCCCAGGGCCTCGTTCCAGGCCGGCAGTTGTACGGCACGTGCCCGCGCATTCTTGGACAAGGTGACTGCCAGCATCTCGATGAGAATGCGTGCGACATTGTTCTCAGGTTGCGGCTCAGTCAGACCGAGCGAGTTTACCTGCACGCCATAGCGAAACAGTCGCTGCTTTGCATCGGTGATGCCGTAACGCTCGTGGGTGATCTCGTTCCACAACGCGGTGAAGGCGCGCATCTTGCACAGTTCGGTAATGAAACGCAGTCCGGCATTCACGAAGAACGAGATACGCCCGACGACGTCACCGAACTTTTCCGGCGACACTTCGCCCGACTTTTTCACGGTGTCGAGCACCGCAATTGCGGTCGCGAGGGCGAAGGCAAGCTCCTGCACCGGCGTCGCGCCCGCTTCCTGCAGATGATATGAGCAGACGTTGATCGGATTCCATTTCGGAATTTCTTTGGTCGTGAACAGGATCACGTCCTTGATCAGCCGCATCGATGGTGCCGGCGGAAAGACGTACGTGCCGCGCGAAAGGTATTCTTTGATGATGTCATTCTGGATAGTGCCCTGCAGGACACTCCGAGGCGCGCCCTGCTCGTCAGCGACCGCAATGTAAAGTGCCATCAGCCACGCCGCGGTAGCGTTGATGGTCATCGATGTGTTCATCGTTGCGAGCGGAATGCCGTCGAACAACGCCCGCATGTCGCCAAGATGACAAATTGGCACCCCGACTTTGCCGACCTCACCTCTCGCGAGTACGTGGTCGGAGTCGTATCCGGTTTGGGTTGGCAGATCGAAAGCGACCGACAGGCCGGTCTGCCCCTTGGCCAGGTTCTTGCGATAAAGCCCATTTGAATCCGCAGCCGTTGAGTGGCCGGCATAGGTGCGGAAAATCCAAGGTTTATCGCGGTGAGTTTTGTCGTGCATCGCTAGCCTGACCAAGCCATTTTGGCCCAGCGTTTGCTGCAACGCAACATCGCTCGGCCCGACCGGTATGCCCGGCTGTGAATGGTCAGAGGGGAGCGGAGCGCGGGTGGAAAGGGCTGATTAGGCCCGTTTCACAAGGCTTATTATGAACAACAAGATTACGGCGCCGATCGTCGCGTTGATGATGTCACGAACAAAACTTCCGCCGATCGCAACCCCCAACGCACCGAGCACCCAGGTGCCGATGAATGCACCCACTATGCCTACGATGATATTACCGACGAGGCCAAAACCGACCCCTTTGACGATGATGCCGGCGAGCCAGCCGGCAATCGCCCCAACGATGATGAGGATGATCAAAGCTTGCAATGACATGGCTTTTCCCCCGAAGGGCGGCGCGTCCCCGATGATGGCCGCCAATCAATACAATTGAATACCAAACCGGGCGCCGCGTCGACGCCTGTGGATGGCAATTTACCGGTGTCGGTGAGCAGCTCAGCGACGCATGTGCACGACGGCGACGTCGTCGGCATGCGCACGCTTCCAGTCCGGAAGGTGCGAGCATGGGCCAGGGTAGGGTGGATTGAATATCCACCGCCATTCCGCTCCGGCAATGATATTGCCAAGCTAGGCCCTAGGCCGGGCGCATTGCAAAACCCTTAAGGGTCGCGTCACGCGATTCGCAAAAACGGGGGCAAAAACTTTGTAACGCGTTGTCCAGGAACAGCTTTCTATGACGACAACGGAAATATTGCGACGCAACATAATTTGCGTCAGAGTGTTGTATAGATAATGGAGGACGTCGATGCCGGCGGTTGCAAAGGCGAGGGCTGTCGCACCACTGAAGGACCTTTACGGAATCGGTGAGATTCCGCCGCTCGGACATGTGCCCGAGAAAATGCATGCCTGGGTCATCCGCAAGGAGCGGCACGGTCCGCCCGATCAATCTTTCCAGCTAGAAATCGTACCCACCTGGCCGATCGGCGACGACGAAGTGCTCGTCTACGTCATGGCGGGTGGCGTGAACTACAACGGCATTTGGGCCGGACTCGGCGTTCCAATCTCGCCGCTCGATGGCCACAAGCATCCATTCCACATCGCCGGCTCCGACGCATCCGGAGCCGTTTGGGCGGTAGGCGCCAAGGTCAAGCGCTGGAAGGTCGGCGACGAAGTCATCGTCCACTGCAATCAAGACGACGGCGACGATGAAGACTGCAACGGTGGCGATCCTTTGCTGTCTCCTTCGCAGCGGATCTGGGGATACGAGACGCCCGACGGATCGTTCGCGCAGTTCTGCCGCGTTCAATCGCGGCAACTGATGCCCAAGCCGAATCATCTCTCCTGGGAAGAGTCAGCCTGCTATACGCTTACGCTTGCGACGGCGTACCGCATGCTCTTCGGTCATTCGCCGCACACTCTCAAGCCCGGTGACAATGTGTTAGTGTGGGGCGGCTCGGGCGGCCTCGGCGTATTCGGCGTGCAGCTTGTGGCGGCGTCAGGTGCTAACGCTATTGCGGTTATTTCCGACGAGTCGAGGACCGAGTATGTCCTTAATCTCGGTGCCAAAGGCGTAATCAACCGCAAGGAGTTTACCTGCTGGGGCCAAATGCCGGCCGTGAACTCGCCGGAGTTTGCGACCTGGACGAAGGAGGCTAGACGTTTCGGCAAGGCCATCTGGGACATCACGGGCAAGCGCGACGTCGATATCGTGTTCGAGCACCCGGGTGAGCAGACGTTTCCCGTTTCATGTCTCGTCGTGAAGCGCGGTGGAATGGTTGTGTTTTGCGCCGGAACGACGGGCTACAATCTCACTTTCGACGCGCGGTATGTATGGATGCGCCAGAAGCGCATCCAAGGCTCACATTTCGCACATCTCAAACAGGCGTCTCAGGCAAATCGTTTCGTGCTCGAGCAGCGTATCGATCCGTGCATGAGCGAGGTCTTCGCCTGGGACAAGATACCGTTGGCTCATATGAAGATGTGGAAAAACCAACACCCCCCGGGAAATATGGCGGTGATGGTGAACGCGCCGCGCACCGGCCTGAGAACCTTTGACGACGCGATTGAAGCGTCGGGTGGCTAGCGCTCTTTCAGTCGCATCTGCGCGATCGCTGAATTTAATTCGCCGCCGTAAATGAAAATCGACGCGCAAATATAAAGGAAGACGAGCGCCACCATTGCCGATGCCAGGCCGGCGTACATCGATACGTAGGCGAACGCATAGTCGGCCAGATAACGGCCGAATACGGCGCCACTGATCAGCCACAGCAAAAGAGTAGCAATGATTCCCGGCGCGATCTGTCCGAAAGAACGCCGGCCAGCAGGCAGCCAAAGGTGCACGATCGTCAGTGCCATCACGAGAACCGATGCGGCGACAGCGTAACGCGCAAGAGTGATGGTACTTCCAAATTGTTCGAGTGCAGGCACGTAGTGGATGAGCTTTGAGATGATTAGCGGGGCAAAGACAACCAGAAACGAAAAAGCCAGGATCGCAACGGCTCCCACCAACACGTAGACAATCGACTCAAGCCGAAGCACCCACCACGAACGCATTTCTTTGATGTCGTACGCGCGGTTAAGCCCGATGCGCAGGCTTTCGACGCCGCTCGAGGCGAAATAGAGCGCGAACAAGACGCCGAGCGTCAGCACGTCTCCGCGCGTCGAGGTCATCACGCCAGTGACGTCGAGAGCAATGGGCGCCGCAACCTGTTTCGGCCAGGCTTCAAGCAACAGGCGCGCCGCCTCGTCCGCTAGTTCTTGCGATCCGAAGAAAAAACCGGCCAACGCAGCAACCACGATTAGGAACGGAAACATGGCCATCAGCGTGGACAATGCGATGTGACTCGCGATCGCCCAGCCGTCGTCCGCGATGAAACGGCGAAAAGCGTCGTCTGCGATTTGCATTGACCGCTTAAGAACTCGCAAGAGATGCTCCCGCAGGCGGCATCTATTTCAAATCGTCTATTGGGGGCCGCTTTGCAAGCCCTGCAACCCAACTAGGCTGCTTGGACGCTGCTGAGAATTGGCGGACTTGAGCTTCCAGGCTTCCGCCCCCGACATGTCCTAATTGATGATGCGCTCGACGGCATTGCCGGCCACCTGTAGGTTCCTTCGCAGACCGGATGACTCGTCGAAGCCCAGTGTTTTCTGTTCCTGCATCAATTCATTGAAATTCCCGCGCAGGCACATCAGGTCCTTGCGTAGTCCTTCAATGTTTTCGGTGTGATTTTGATCGATGGATGCAGTTAGCGTTTCAAGGCCTTGAGCGCAGTTGCGTGCACCTTCTCGAAACTCACGACCAGGTTGTTGTCGAGGTTGACACTGAAGTCTTTGACGATGATCCAAGACTGCCGCTGGGCCGGGCCCAAGAGCCTGAATTCTCACGCAACTTTGCTTTTGTGCAGTGCACGCGTAGTGTGACTTTGCCGGCCATTTTTATCCACGAGCTTTCGATGCCCGCTACTGCACCCCGTTCAGCTGGAAAATCCGATCTCATCGAGCTTGCCCAAGAGGCCAGTGCCTCCCTGGATGCACTCCTGGCGGAGGCGGCAGCAAAGGTACGCGCGCAGGTCACGGTCGAGGGACGTATCGTCGGCCGTTTGTTCGACCGCGAGCAACGTGCCACCCACGGCCTGGCCTGGCTCGCCACCTATGTCGAAGCCGTCCGCCAACTCGCGTCCTATGCGGCACGACTGACCGGCGAAGGAACGCTCGGCGAGCTTGAGGAACTGCTGATCCGCATCGGACTTGGCGAATATCTTGCCCAAGTCGCCGGCGGAATTCCGATGAGTCAAAACGAAGTGGTGAGGTTGTCCGACCTCGGCCTGTCCCAAGCCCAGATCGCCGCTCGCCTTGGTCCGATAGCCGAAACTCTGATCGCCGGCGGCAATAACGCGGAACGGCGTGCACGTTTGATCGAGTTGATACGTGCAAGCCATGGCATCACCGTTGGCGTCTGCGGCCTCGAAGAAACACTGGAATCGATCCGTGTGGAAATGCGCCGGTTCGCCGATGCCGAAGTGATCGGACACGCGCAGGGCTGGCATCGGACGAACAGCTACATTCCGCTCGACATCATCAAACAGATGTCGGAACTGGGCGTGTTCGGGCTCACAATTCCGGAAGACTTCGGAGGAATGGGACTCGGCAAGGAATCAATGTGCGTCGTTTCTGAAGAACTGTCGCGAGGATACATCGGTGTGGGGTCGCTTGGTACGCGTTCCGAGATTGCCGCCGAATTGATTCTCGGCAGCGGAACCGCTGAGCAGAAGGAAAAATGGCTGCCCAAGATTGCGTCAGGAGAAGTGCTTCCAACCGCGGTTTTTACCGAACCGAACACCGGGTCGGATCTCGCATCGATCAAGACGCGCGCGGTTCGCGAGGGCAATGTCTATAAAGTCTATGGCAACAAAACGTGGATCACGCATCCGGTGCGCGCCGATCTGATGACGCTGCTTGTGCGCACCAATCCGAAAGAAGCTGGCCATCGCGGTCTCTCGATGCTTCTTGCTGAAAAGCCGCGTGGCGATGACAAGAACCCGTTTCCAGCAAAGGGAATGAGCGGAACCGAAATCGAAGTGCTCGGATATCGCGGCATGAAGGAGTACGAAATAGCCTTCGACGGCTTCGAGGTGAAGGCCGAGAATTTGCTGGGCGGGGTCGAGGGGCTCGGCTTCAAACAGCTCATGCAGACTTTCGAATCGGCGCGCATTCAGACTGCCGCGCGAGCGATCGGTGTCGCGCAAGCTGCCATGGAACAGGCGCTTGACTATGCGCAGAATCGCGTTCAGTTCGGCGGTCCGATCGTCGGTTTCCCGCGCGTCGCCGACAAAATTGTCATGATGGCGGCGGAAATCATGATTGCGCGTCAACTGACCTATCATGCCGCGCGGGAAAAGGATTCAGGCCGCCGATGCGATCTTGAAGCGGGCATGGCCAAGCTGCTGGCGGCTAGAGTAGCGTGGGCGGCGGCGGACAACGCCGTACAGGTACACGGAGGCAACGGGTTCGCGTTGGAGTTTCCGGTTTCCCGCATCCTGTGTGATGCCCGAATTCTCAATATCTTTGAAGGCGCCGCCGAGATTCAGGCGCAGGTCATCGCGCGACGGTTACTTGACGGTACGAACTGACGGCCGGCTAAACCAATTTCGTCCAGGCAAAATGCCGAGGCCGTAACTATCTGTTTTTAGTTGCGTCCATTTAAGGAGGTTGGTCCATGACGGCGCTTTTAATCCGGCACGGAGAGTGGGTTGTGGTCTGCGATGGGGCAAAGGCGCTGGTTCTGGAAAATGCGGGCGACATCAGGGCCCCCAACCTCAAGACGGTTCAGGTTTTTGAGCAGAAGGATCTGGCGACACATCTGATTGGAACGGATGCGCCGGGCCGCACATTCAATTCTGTCGGCAGCGCGCGAAGCGCGGTTGAACAGACCGATTGGCACGATCAAGCCGAACGGGCATTTCTCACGCAGTTGGCGCAGCATCTCGAGGAAGCGCTTTCGTCTGGGAGAACGAAATCGCTGATTATCGTCGCCTCACCGCGCGCGCTGGGGATGATCCGTCCGTCTTATTCGCATGCCGTTAAAGGGGCGGTGCGCGCCGAGGTGGACAAGGATCTTGTCAAGATGCCGGTCCACGAAATTGCAAAACGTTTGACGGGCGCTTGATGGCGGCCAACCGACCGCATGATGCGTGATTATGACTGGCCCGCTGCTCCGACGATGCTATGGTCGCCACGATTCGAGGTTAAGGACCGTCGGATGAGGCTGCATTCACTTACGTGCTGGCGCGGCGCGGCGTACGCTCTCGTCACTATATTGACGACTTTGGCCCCGGCTGCGGCACACGCACAAGCGACGACGCCCAGTTCACCTCCGCCAGCCGCATCTACGCCGCCAGGTTCCGCCGCCGCGACCGCGGACCCGATGGCAGTACCCGGGTTTTGGGATCCCCGCCGTCGGCCGGAAAGGCCGGATCTTTCCCGCATCAACATAATCCGGTTCTTAACGGAGATCGATTATCCCCCCTTCAACTATGCCGGACCTGACGGAGCACCTATCGGGTTCAACGTGGATCTCGCGCGGATGATCTGCGAGGAGCTCAAGGTGGCCTGCACGGTCCAAATGCGCCGGTTCGATACTTTGATCAGTGCGCTCAACAGCAACAACGGCGACGCCGTGATCGCCTCGATTGCCGCTACTCCGGAAATGCGAGCGCGCGTGGATTTCAGCGATCCGTACTACCGCACGCCGGCTCGGTTCGTTTCGCGCCGTGACAGCACAATCGAGGACATCCGCCCGGAAGCGCTCGAAGGAAAAAAGATTGCGGTTGTCGCAGGCACCGCGCACGAAGCATTCCTGAAAGCACTTTTCACGGAAGCGGAGCTGCGACCTTTTCCCGATGCCGACGCTGCGCGATTTGCCCTCAAGCGTGGCGAGGTCGACCTTCTGTTCGGTGACGGGGTTTCGCTTGCCTTCTGGCTCAATGGGACCGACTCGGCCAACTGCTGCGTTTTCCGTGGCGGGCCCTATCTGGAAAGCCGGTTTTTCGGTGAGGGCGTTGGAATAGCGGTGAGGCGCGGCAACGATTTGTTGCGGCAGGCTTTCAACTGGGCACTGTTCCGCTTGTGGGAAAAGGGGCGTTTCACAGACCTGTGGCTGCGCTATTTCCCGGTCAGCCCTTTTTGAGCGGCGAGCATTTGACGTGACGCGGCGGCATTTCTAGTGTCCGCGCCCCGGAGATTGTCTGTGAACGAAACTATTACCAACTTGCGCCAACTGGCCGAGCAGTCAAATGCGTGGCCGTTCGAAGAAGCGCGCAAAATCGTTGCGCGGCTCAAAAAGCACCCTAAGGACGAGGTGATCTTCGAGACCGGCTATGGCCCATCCGGCCTGCCGCACATCGGGACGTTCGGCGAGGTCGCCCGCACGACCATGGTGCGTCACGCGTTTCGTGTCCTGACCGACGACAAGATCTGGACGCGCTTGATTGCTTTTTCCGACGATATGGATGGGCTGCGCAAAGTCCCGGACAACGTGCCGAACAAGGAGCTGCTCGAGAAGCATCTCGGCAAACCTCTGACAAAGGTGCCTGATCCTTTCGGCACGCACCCGAGCTTCGGTGAGCATAACAATGCGCGGTTACGCGCCTTCTTGGATCACTTCGGTTTCGAATACGAATTCATGTCGTCGACCGAATGCTACAAGTCGGGTCGTTTCGACGAAGCCTTGCTCAAGACGCTTTCCCGCTTCGACGAGGTGATGGCGATCATGCTGCCATCGTTGCGTGAGGAGAGGGCGGCAACCTATTCGCCATTCCTGCCGGTGTCGCCAACAACCGGAATCGTTCTGCAAGTGCCGGTTACGGCGCACGATGCAAAAGCCGGCACCATCACCTATGAGGATCCTGACACCAAAGAACAGATCGTGACGCCAGTCACGGCCGGTCGCTGCAAGCTGCAGTGGAAGCCCGATTGGGCCATGCGCTGGGTGGCGCTCGGCGTCGACTACGAGATGGCCGGGAAGGATCTGATCGATTCGGTGAAACTGTCGGGCGAGATCTGTCGTGCACTTGGCGGTGTCGCGCCCGAGGGATTCAACTATGAGCTTTTTCTCGATGAAAAGGGCCAGAAGATTTCCAAATCAAAAGGTAACGGCCTGACCATCGAAGAGTGGCTGCGCTACGCAAGCCCCGAAAGCCTGTCATTGTTCATGTATCGCGAGCCGAAGGCGGCCAAGCGACTCTATTTCGACGTCATCCCGCGCAATGTCGACGAGTACTATCAATTTCTCGATCGCTTCGAACGGCAGGATTCGAGGCAGCAACTTTCGAACCCGGTCTGGCACATTCACTCCGGCAAGCCTCCGAAGGCTGACATGCCGATCGCGTTCAACATGCTGTTGACGCTCGTCTCTTCGTCTAATGCCGAGAATGCCGAGACCTTGTGGGGTTTCATCGGGCGCTACCGGCCGGGTGTCACGCCCAAAACGCATCCGAAGCTGAATGAGCTGGTCGAATACGCCATTCATTATTTCCGTGACTTTGTGTTACCGGAAAAAAGATTCCGCGAACCTACGGATGCTGAACGCGCTGCACTGATCGACCTGCGTGATGCTCTTTCGCAGCTGAAACCCGAGGCCAGCGCCGAAGAGATCCAGAACGTGGTCTACGAGGTCGGCCGCCGCGAGCCATTCCTTGATCAGAAAAAGAAGGCAAAGGATGGCAAGCCCGGCGTATCACTCGACTGGTTCAACCTGATTTATCAAGTGTTGCTGGGTCAGGAAAAAGGTCCGCGTTTCGGTTCGTTCGTCGCGCTTTACGGTCTGCAGAACACCGTCGATATGATCGATGGCGCCTTGGCGCGATCCGCTTGACGGATCGGACTACTGGCTCGCCCAGACGATACGCGCGAGCCAAACGATATCAACGGTCGGCAGTGTCCGGTCGCGATGGTCAGAGTTGAGCGACTTCAACTCGACGGCTTTTACGGTCTTGCGCTTGAGTTCTTTGACCATGACCTCGCCGTCTTTGGTCTTGACCACGACGCGATCGCCTTTTCGTACAGTAGCTCCTGGCGAAACGATGATGACGTCGCCGTTGCGATAGGCGGGCTTCATGGAGTCGCCTGAGATTTCCAGGGCGTAAGCATGTTCGTCGTTCACCGAGGGAAAGGCGATCTCCTCCCAGCCCTTGCCGACCGGAAAGCCGCCGTCATCGAAAAATCCGCCGGCACCGGCCTGCGCGAAACCCATGAGCGGCACGCTATGCATCGTCGCCTTGCCGCCGTCGCTGATCAGGGTCACGAACGTGTCGAACTTGGTGCTCGTCGCCTGAAGCGCCTTGGCGACCGATTCTGTCGAAGGCCAACGCGGTCGTCCTTCCGGGGTGACGCGCTTGGACTTGTTGAACGTCGTCGGGTCGAGGCCGGCCTTTTTCGCAAGGCCTGACGGCGTCATCTTGGCGCGCGCGGCCAAACGATCGATGGCTGTCCAGATTTGGCTGTGGCTAAGCATGGGCATGGACGCTCGCACCGGCTGTAACTGTGAGTCAGACAGGATAGGAATTATAGCCTTGAGTGGGCCCCCTGTCGCAACCGTTTCCTTTGGTGGCTGCCTTGAAAAAACCCCGCCGTCGCCGATAGGGTCGGGCCGTCATGCAACGGAGACTCGCCTTTTGATCGGTCTTTTCGACCGCCTGTCGCGACCGTTCCTGCGTGCGCTCGATCCCGAAGACGCGCACAGGCTTGCCATCAAAGCGCTGCGGATCATGCCCATCGCCAAGGCGCCGGCCGACGGGGACGAACTAGCCGTGCGCGCCTTCGGACTCAAGTTTCCGAATCCTATCGGTCTTGCGGCCGGTTTTGACAAGAACGCGGAGGTCCCTGACGCGCTGCTGCGGCTCGGATTTGGCTTCGTTGAAGTTGGAACGGTCACACCGCGGCCCCAATCCGGCAACCCGAGACCGCGTCTGTTCCGCCTCGAGAGCGATCAGGCTGTCATAAATCGGTTGGGGTTCAATAACGAGGGCGCGGCCGCAGTGCACATGCGGCTCGCGGCGCGGCGCGGCGTGGGTGGGATCGTTGGCGTCAACATCGGAGCCAATCGCGACGCGAAAGATCGCGCTGAGGATTACGTCCGGCTGATCGAAACGCTTTCCGCCGTCGCCAGCTACTTTACGGTCAACGTGTCGTCACCGAATACGCCGGGTCTGCGCGATTTGCAGCAGGCGAATGCGCTCGACGATTTGTTGGCGCGTGTGATCGATGCACGCGAAAGAACGCGATCACGCACCGGCCCGACACCGATCCTCCTGAAAATTGCGCCGGATCTCACATTGTCCGAACTCGATGATGTTGTCGGCATCGCTCGCAAACGTCGTGTCGATGGAATGATCGTCGGGAACACGACGATCACGCGGCCCGGCTCGTTGCGCGACCGCAGCAAGACGCGCGAGCAGGGCGGATTATCGGGTCGACCTCTGTTCAAACTCTCGACCCGGATGCTGGCGGAAACGTTCGTTCGGGCCGAAGGGGCGTTCCCCGTCGTCGGCGTCGGCGGCATCGACTCCGGCGCCACCGCCATTGCCAAGATCAAGGCCGGCGCGACGCTACTGCAGCTCTACAGCGCACTGGTCTATCACGGCATCGGGCTGGTTTCGGAGATCAAGGCCGACCTGACGGCCGCACTCAAGCGCGGCCACCGCAACTCGCTCGCATCGATGGTCGGCAGCGACGCGGCGGCCATCACCGCGGAGAGCTGGCCCGGCTAGGATCTACCGCCCGCGCGGCGCATTAACCATGCGCATGATGAACCAGATGGGGATAACGATCACCGCGCCGAGCAGGAAATAGCGCCACAGCCAGCGGATCGCATCAAAACCCATGTTCCAGATCGAGCGGATCAGCCGCTCGATGCTGTGGATGATGTCGAACGGATCGAGGCCGAGCGCCGAAAGGATCACGCCCACCAGAATCGACACCAGAATCAAGCGCACCAGCACTCCCATCGGAGAGCCGCCCACCCAACGCGCGACCTGATTTTCAGACATTACCGCCTCCATTCGCAGCCATTGTAGCATGCTCGCGCTGCGTCAGCATGTTTTCGAGTGTCTCCAGCCGATCGGCTTCGGCCGGCGGCTTATCCCAGCGCAAACGACTGATGCGCGGAAATCGCATCGCGATACCGGACTTGTGGCGCGTCGAGCGCTGCAGCCCTTCGAAAGCAACTTCCAGCACCAACCCTGATTTCGGTTCGTGCACGACCTCTCGCACCGGGCCGAATCGATCGACGGTATTCCGCCGCACGAAACGATCGATAAGGAGCAGCTCCTCGTCGGTGAATCCGAAATAGGCCTTGCCGACGGGAACAAGCTCTTCGCCGGTCTCCCCTTTGCTCCATACACCGAACGTATAGTCGGAATAGTAGGACGAACGCTTGCCATGCCCGCGCTGCGCATACATCAGCACGGCATCGATCACCATGGGATCGCGTTTCCATTTCCACCAGGCGCCCCTGGGTCGGCCGGGCACATAGGCCGCGTCCCGGCGCTTCACCATGACGCCTTCGACCGCTTCGGCATCTGCACCGGCTCCAGCCGATGACGGGTCGGCACGGGCGGCGGTCAACTCACTCCAGGTTTTGAACGGCACCAGTGGGGAAATATCGACGCGCGGATCATTCAGCCGGGTGATGAGCGCCTGCAGCCGTCCGCGCCGATCAGAAAAAGAGCGATCGCGCACGTCCTCGTCGCCTTCCGCCAGCAGATCGTAGGCTCGCAGATGCGCGGGAAACTCTGCCATCAGCTTCGCCGTCACCGATTTGCGGTTTAGACGCTGCTGCAGCACGTTGAAGGACTGCACCCGGGCTTCGCGCATGATCAGCAATTCGCCGTCGATTGCGCAGGGCAGCCGCAACGCCGCGAGCAGATCGGGAAAGCTGCGGGAAATTTCCTCGCCTGTGCGCGAATAGAGCCGGGCAACCAATTCGCCATGCTCGTCATATCCGGCAACGGCCTGCACACGGATGCCGTCCCACTTCCATTCGGCGAGATAATCCGCGGCGTTGAGAGTGATGAGGTCGGATTCCTCTGCAGCATGTGCAAGCATTGCCGGACGGAACGGCGCGGGGTCGCGCGTTGACGGTTTATCAGCCCGCCCCTCAAGCCAGGCGAAGAGATCCAGATAAGGCGGTGACAGCCCCGGCCAGAGAATCTCGATCTCTTCAGATTCTCGATGGCCGAATGACGCGACCGCGGTTTTTGCAAGCCGCGCCGACACGCCAATCCGCAGCGCGCCGGTCACGAGTTTCAGGAGTGCCCAACGCCCGGTCTCGTCCAGTCCATCGAGCCAGCGCGCGATCTGCGCCGGCAGCTGTGCTTTGCCGAGCGTGGACAGGGTTTGTACAACGTCGGACAGCGTCGGCGCCGACCTGGATTTCTGTGTCGGGTCGGCAGGCCACATCAGCGCGACCGTTTCCGACAGATCGCCAACGTAGTCATAGGAGAGTGCAAACAGTGCGGGGTCCGTTCGCTCGGCAATGAGACCGCGAATCATGCCGGCCTTGGCATGCTTGAAACTGAGCGCGCCGGTAAGCGCCGCGAGCGCCCAGCCGCGCTCGGGATCCGGCGTGCCGCGTAAATAGTCGGTGATCAGCCGCAGCTTGGCATTGCGTCCGGGTTCGTAGGCCAGCCGGTCGAGCAGTTCGGCAAAGCGGTTCATGCTTCGGCCTCGGCTTGCGCGCCGGGATCGTCTTCATCGCCGTAGCCGACAATATCGAGCGGCCGCGCCTTCAAGCCTTTCGATTGGCACCAATGCACCAGCGCATCTTCCTGACCGTGAGTAACCCATATTTCGAAAGCGCCAGTGGCGGAGATCGTCGCGGTCAGCCCGTCCCAATCGGCGTGATCAGAGATGACGAGGGGCAAGGTGACACCATGTTGACGCGCGCGTGCGCGCACGCGCATCCAGCCCGACGCGAACGCCGTCACCGGTTCCGGAAAGCGGCGCGACCACAGATCGCTCATTGCAGTGGGAGGACAGATGATGATGTGGCCGCCGAGCTCGGCCTTGTTGGCACCGCGTACCAGCTCAACCTGCCCGAGATTGATGGCGCGGCTCTCGTAGTAGCGCGTGATCGCTTCCATGGCGCCATGGATATAGATGGGTCGATCGTGTCCGGCCGCACGCAGCATCGCCATCACGCGCTGAGCCTTGCCGAGAGAATAGGCGCCGACCAGGTGTGCGCGTTCGGGGAACAGCTCGACAGAGCGCAAGAGCTTGGCGATTTCGCCTTCCGCGTCATGGTGGCGGAACACCGGTAGTCCGAAAGTCGCCTCGGTTATAAATACGTCGCACGGAATCAACTCAAACGGGGCGCATGTCGGGTCGGCAACATCCTTGTAGTCGCCGGAGGCAACGACACGGAGGCCGTTGCATTCGACCCGGATCTGTGCCGAACCGAGCACATGCCCGGCGGGATGGAAACTGACAGTTACACCATCGAGCTTTACGGTTTCGCCGTAGCTCACCGCCTGCGTGCTGACGGCAAAATTGTCGCCGTAGCGCAGACGCATGATGTCGAGGGTTTCCTGCGTTGCCAGGACAGCGCCGTGCCCGGCGCGCGCATGGTCAGAATGGCCATGCGTGATCAGGGCCTTTTTGACCGGACGGGTCGGATCGATGTGAAAGCCACCGGGCTTGCAACAGACACCCGACGGCGTCGGGACCAGGATATCTTCAGGGCGCATCGTGATTAGATAGTTATGCGGTGCCAGACGACAAAGAACCAAAGAATGAGCAGTCCGATATTCCTGTCTTCCGGTGATGTGATTGCCGACAGACGCTTCGAATGGGCCCGCGATCGCGAGGCGAGGGGCGACCTGACGGGCGCGGCCGACCTGCTGATGCAGGCGCTCGAGCTCGCGCCGAGCTATGCCTCGGCCTGGTTCATGCTCGGCGAACTGCGTGAAAGGCTGGGCGATCGCGCCGGCGCTGTTGCGGCTTTCGGCCAGGCAAAAGCAGCCGATCCGCAGGACGTCCACGGTGCCGCGCTTCGTCTCACGCGCCTGGGCGTCCGTTCTGGCGGGGCCATGGGAGAAGGCTACGTTCGCGCGCTGTTCGATGACTACGCGCCCCGTTTCGACCAAGTACTGACGGTCGGCCTGAACTATCGCGCTCCGGAGCTGTTGTTCCGTGCCATCGAAGGGGTGCACTCCGATCGCCGCATGAAATTCGGTTCGGTTCTCGACCTCGGCTGCGGTACAGGCCTCGCGGCTTTGCCGTTACGTCCGTTCAGCGACTGGATGGTAGGTGTCGATCTCTCGTCGGGAATGCTCGTCCAGGCGCGGACAAAGGGCGTCTACGACCGCCTGATCGAGAAAGAGATTCTCGCTTTTCTGGCAAGCGAAGCGGAAATCGGCGCCCACTATCACCTTGTACTCGCGGCCGACGTTTTTATGTATCTCGACGACCTTGCGCCGGTGTTGCACGCCGTTGCAAAGGTGATGGATTCATCCGGGCTGCTGGCTTTCAGCGTGGAAACGCACGAAAACGGAGACGTCATCTTGCGGGACACGTTGCGTTACGCTCACAGCGAAGCGCACGTGCGTGCTGCTTTGGTGGCGTCGGGCCTGAACCCGTTAAGCCTGGATTTTGCCTCCACGCGCGTCGAGAAAGGCGTCCCCGTGCCCGGATTGATCATTGTGGCCGGACACTGAAATCCATGGAACCCGCGCGAGACCTCTTCAGCGCAACGCCGCAATTGCCGGATGTCTTTCTCCGCTGGTTCGCTGGCCGCGGTTGGCGGGTGCGCGAGCATCAGCTTGCGCTTTTGGGGAAAGCCAGTGCGGGACATTCGGCGCTGCTCATCGCACCGACCGGCGGCGGCAAGACCCTGGCCGGCTTTCTGCCGACGCTCGTGGAGTTGAGCCAACGCGGCATCCGCTCGCGCAACCTGAAGCCGATCGGGCGAACTTTGGTGCGCTCGCAGGGGCTGCACACTCTTTATATTTCGCCGCTGAAGGCGCTCGCCGTCGACATTGCGCGCAACCTCGAGATTCCGGTTCAGGAGATGAGACTGCCGGTACGGATTGAAACCCGTACGGGCGACACGCCGACGTCAAAGCGCCAGCGCCAGCGGCGAGATCCGCCCGATATTCTGCTCACCACGCCGGAGCAATTGGCGCTGCTGCTCGCCAGCGCCGATGCGCCCTATCTGTTCGGTACGCTCAAGCGTGTGGTCCTCGACGAACTTCATTCGCTCGTCACGTCGAAGCGCGGCGACCTGCTGTCGCTCGGTTTGGCCCGCCTGTTCAAGCTCGCGCCCGAACTGACCACGATTGGCCTTTCCGCGACCGTCGCCGAACCTGACGAGCTGCGTCGATTTCTGGTGCCGCAGCCGTCGCAGGGTCGGGCGCTTGCCGACCTGGTTACGGCGCAAGCTGGCGCCCAACCGGTCGTCACGATGCTCGATACCGAGGAGCATCTGCCATGGGCCGGCCATTCGGCGCGTCATGCTCTTGGGGAAATCTACGCGCAAATCAAGACGCACAAGACCACGCTGATATTCGTCAATACACGCAGTCAGGCGGAATTTCTTTTCCAAGAGTTGTGGCGGGCCAACGAGGACAACCTGGCCATCGCACTTCATCACGGTTCCCTCGATGTTGCGCAACGCCGTCGTGTCGAAGATGCGATGGCCGCGGGCAAGCTGCGCGCGGTGGTTTGCACGTCTTCTCTCGATCTTGGTGTAGACTGGGGTGACGTCGATCTCGTGATCAATGTCGGCGCACCGAAAGGGTGCTCGCGACTGATGCAACGAATTGGGCGCTCCAATCACCGCCTCGATGAACCGTCCGAGGCGGTGTTGGTGCCGGCAAATCGCTTCGAGGTGCTTGAATGCCGCGCGGCCATCGATGCCGTGGCCGAGAATGCGCAGGATACGCCGCCATTGCGCACGGGTGCGCTTGATGTACTTGCCCAGCACATCCTGGGGCGGGCTTGTGGAGAGCCGTTCATTGCCGATGAACTCTACGCGGAGATCTGCGCCGCAGCGCCCTACGCCGGGCTCAGTCGTGCCGATTTCGACGCCGCCGTCGAGTTCGTTGCGACAGGAGGCTACGCGCTGAAGGCCTATGAGCGGTTTGCCAAGATCAGGCAAGGCAAGGACGGCCGCTGGCGCATCACGCATCCGCGGGTCGCCCAGCGTTACCGCATGAATGTCGGTACGATCGTCGAAGCCGACATGATCAAGGTCCGGCTGGTGCGCTCGCGTCGCAGTGGCGCCATCGTGCCGCGCGGCGGTCGACTGCTGGGAGAGGTTGAGGAATATTTCATCGAGACATTGAGACCAGGGGACACTTTCGTTTTTGCCGGCGAAATTCTCAAATACGAAGCCCTCGTCGAAGACGAGGTTTACGTCTCACGGTCGGATGCCACTGACCCGAAGGTGCCGGCTTACGAGGGAGGCAAGTTTCCGCTTTCGACCTATCTGGCGGGGCGCGTGCGCGCCATTCTGGCGAAGCCTGAGGCTTGGCGCGCGCTTCCTGATCAGGTGCGCGAGTGGCTGAAGATCCAGCAAAGGCGTTCGATACTTCCGGATGCCGGCGATCTATTGGTCGAAACGTTTCCACGGGCCGCCAACTACTACCTCGTCTGCTATCCGTTCGAAGGCCGATTGGCGCACCAGACGCTTGGCATGTTGCTGACGCGCCGGCTGGAACGGGCGCGGCTGCGGCCGCTCGGCTTTGTCGCCAATGAATACGCCTTGGCGGTCTGGGGGTTGGGCGACATTGCCTTGCACATCAGGCGCGGCGACTTCTCGCTCGCCCAGTTATTCGACGAGGACATGCTTGGTGATGATCTGGAAGCGTGGCTCGCTGAATCGGCGCTGATGAAACGGACGTTCCGCAGCTGCGCGATCATTGCCGGGTTGATCGAAAAGCGTTTCCCAGGCGAGGAAAAATCGCGGCGGCAACTCACGATTTCCACCGACCTCGTCTACGACGTGCTGCGCAAGCATCAGCCGGATCATATTCTCCTGCGCGCTGCGCGTTCCGACGCGGCGACCGGTCTGCTCGACATCAAGCGCCTTGGTGAAATGCTCTCGCGGATCCGGGGCCGAATCATTCATAAGGCTCTCGACCACGTCTCGCCACTGGCGGTTCCCGTGTTGCTCGAGATTGGACGGGAAACCGTGTATGGCGAGGCGGGTGATACACTGCTGGCCGAGGCGGCCGATGAATTGGTCAAGGAGGCGATGAGTTGAGCGAAGTGGCGCCAAATGTGGCGGAAAGCGAGGGCAATCTCATCGTCCTCTCCGGAGTTCCGCTCCTCGCCGATCCGCGCGGCGCGCTCTATTGGCCGGAGCAGCGGCTTTTGGGTGTTGCCGATCTGCATCTGGAGAAGGGTTCAAGTTTTGCCGCCCGTGGCCAGATGCTTCCCCCGCATGACACCGCGAGTGCGCTCGCAAACCTGTCGGCCTTGATAGCGGACTATTCCCCGCACTGTGTCGTCTCGCTCGGCGACAGCTTTCATGACGGCGGTGGCCCGACACGGTTGAGCGACAAGGACCGTGACACGCTTACAAGGCTGCAACGTGGACGCGACTGGATATGGATTACCGGCAATCACGATCCCGAGCCGTCCGAAGGAATCGGTGGCGTATTCCAGGAAACGCTGAAAATAGCTGGGCTGACGTTCCGTCATGAACCGAAAGGCGGTTGCGGCGAAATCAGTGGTCATCTGCATCCGGTGGCCCGAATCGCGCATCGCGGGCGGGCGGTCAGCCGCCGCTGCTTTGCCGCCGATGCGACGCGCCTTGTTTTGCCGGCTTTTGGTGCATTTACCGGCGGGTTGAATGTGAGAGACGCGGCCTTTGCGGATTTGTTCGGGACGCTCGCGTTCAAGGCCTATCTGCTTGGCGAGGGCCGCATCTATACTTTCACCGCAAAGCGGTGCCTGCCGGACTAGTCGCGCGCGAATATCACACTGGCAAACCAGCCGATCAGCAGCGCCATCAGTGCCGTCACTGCTCCGTAGAGAAGGCCGTAGTCGCGCGCGGCGTCGGCGACATACTGTTCAAACCCCGTCTTGATCACATCCAGGGCCGAGTTGGTGCGGGCGACCAGATTCCCTCCGGTGAATAGTTCAACCTCGATTCCGTAGCTGCCGGTCGGCACTGCGGCAGGCATGGGGATTGCTGCACGAAACACGGTTGGCGTGAGGAAGGTCACGGCGGTGGCAGATTCGCGATACAGGCCCTGCTGGGTCTGCAGTCGCACGAAAGCGCGGCGGAACGGATCGTCGCTCACCGTGTCGGCAAAGTCGGTTCCTATCCGCTGCGGCAACAGAAAATTGTCGAGCCCGATCTGTAACCGGCGCAGCGTGTCCGGGTTGGCGATGGTGTTGACGGGGCGGTTGCTCAGAATGGCAAGATAGGATGGCACACGCAAAAATTCGCGCGAATCCACGTTGACCCAAATGCCGAGTACGCGCTCCTTGCGCCGCGTGCGCAGGGTCTGGCGCGGCCCCGTGACCGTGACGACAAGATCGTAAGGCGGGCGCAGCGGACGGGTGACCGGATCGGGCTCGATGGTGCCAAACAACACCAGTTCTTCGCCGACGAAACTTGAAGTAACGGCCACGCGATGATTGGACAACGATACCACCAGTCGCTCGGCCACTGCGGGCCCCGCGCCGCAGAGCAGCGCGATAAAGGCGAGCGTGATCGCGATCCGCCGCATCACCCGCTCTCCACGTAACGAAGCGAAAAGAGGTCGTCGGGCTTTACCACCAGCTCGTAGGCGAACCGGCAGCCCACTGCGAAAACCAAAAGGCCGAGAAGCAGACGCAGGCGCTCGCCGCGCATTTTCTGCCCGGTGCGGGCACCGAACTGCGCGCCGATGACACCGCCGACCATCAGGATCAGGGCCAGTACTGCATCGACCAGATGGTTCGTCGCCGCGTGCATCAAGGTCGCGGAAGCCATCGTGACAAGCGTCAGAACCATGGAGGTACCGATGACGGTCGCAGTCGGCACCCGCAGGAAGTAGATCAGCATCGGCACCAGCAGGAAGCCGCCACCGATGCCCATGATCGCACCGACAAAACCGATGACGAATCCGATCGCCCAGACCGGGATCGCCGACACATATATTTTGGAGCGCTTGAACCGCAGCTTGAACGGCAAACCGTGAAGCCACGTGTGGCTGCCCGGCCGCCGCAGCGTCGCCGGCATACCATGACGCGTACGCAAAATTGCGCGCACGCTTTCATAAATCATCATCGCGCCGACGACGGTCAGCAGCGTGACGTACGAAATGCCAATCATCAGATCGAGTTGGTCGAGCGCGCGCAGTTCGGTGAAGAGCCAGACACCCGTGGCCGTGCCGAGAATGCCCGAGCTGAGCAGCATCAAGGCAAGAGCAATGTCGACCGCACGCTTGCGCCAGTAACTTAGCGCGCCCGTGAATGAGGATGCGGCGATGTGGCTGGAAACGGTCGCCACGGCAACTGCCGGCGAGATCCCAACAAAGATCAGGAGCGGCGTCATCAAAAACCCGCCGCCGATCCCGAACATGCCGGAGATGTAGCCCACCGCGAGACCCATCCCCAGAATCAGGAAGACGTTCACGGGCAAATCGGCGATGGGAAGATAGATCTGCAAGCGTCCTCGTCCGACGGATTGGGGCGTGCTTTATAAACCGGTACGCCGTCTCTCGTCATGACAACTAGCACCGAGGCATCCGATCGTCAGCAATATGATCGAAGCGGATTGCTTGTCGGCTCGCTTTTCGGCCGTCAGTTCCTGCCCGTGGAGCAGGTCACTGTTTTCCTAAGGCGACGGCGCTTATCGAGAGTGGGGCGGCCGCGCGGGGCTTGTCTTGCGGCGGGGGTGCGGCCCGATCCCAACCGCCCGAAGGTTCCGGAACGGCCGTGGCTGCTGTCGGCTGGACCTGTACCGCAAAGTTTTTGACCGCTTCCTGGGCGGCTGCCAGCGCCGGCGCATCGAGGACGGCCTCGGCATCGTCACGTTTGCGGCCCGCATCCCGGTCGCCCTGAGCGGCTGCCAGTGCAAACCACTTGTAAGACTCGGCGATGTTTTTCTCGGTCCCGAGACCGCGTGCGACCAGGACGGCAAGATTGAATTGGCTGTCGGCGACGCCATAGTCCGCAGCCTTACGGAACCACAGGACCGCGTTGGCATAGTCAGGCTTGCCATCGACCCCCTCGGCATAGAGGACGGCGAGATTGTGCATGGCCTTAGCGTGACCTTTGGCCGCCGCAGCCGCATAAAGTTTTTGCGCCGCGCCCCGGTCCTTTCGGACGCCCTGTCCTTTTTCGAGCATGCTCGCGTAACGGAATTGAGCCGGTACGAGGCCTTTGCTCGCGGCACGCTCCAGCCATTTGGCGGCCTCTTCAAGATTTGCCGGTACACCGCGGCCTTCCATGAAGCGCATGGCCACTTCGTAGGCCGCGGCGGGATCGCCGGCGGTAGCCGCGTTGCGCAGACGCGCACCGCCGATGGCGGTGGGTAAGCCGTCTGTCGCAGGTGGCTGCGCGATGGGTGCTTCCGGACGCGCCGTTCGGCTATCCGCGGGCGTGCGGGCGATCGCGCCGGTGACATCCCCTTTTGCTGAGGGCGCCGGTCCCGTCGCGGGAACGTTCAACAAGGGCGGGCTCAGCAACGCGGACAGGCTTCCGGCATCCACCGAATTCAGAAGTGATTGGACGGGATCGCCTTTGGGAGCTTGAGGCGCAGGAGTCAAACTCGGCTGCGTCTGCGGCGCGAGCAGACTAGCTGTGACATCGCTGCCGCCCAGAGATTTTCTCTCCTGCCCGCTGGCAGTGACCGCTTCGCTCTCCCCGTTCTGGATTTCGCTCGTGTCTGCGGTGGGCTCCGTTTCGAAATTGACCGCGACCTTGCTGTCGGAGGCTTCGAAAATTCCGAAATGGAAAATATTGCTCGTGATTTGCACCAGCCCCACGGTAATGGCGACGATGCTGGCCGCCAGCACGACCGCTTTGGCTCGCGTTGCCAACTTTGCTCGCAGTGGTGGGTCGGCTGTCTTTCTCGAAGGTTCAGAGCGCGTCTGACCGTTCCTTGGATCCTGGCCTGCAGCTTGGGCAGCGCGCCGGGCCGCCGCGATGAAACTCGATTTCGAACCCGTTGCGGATGGTCGTTCACCTCCCTGCGCCTCTTCCGATACGGCAATGCGCGCGCCGGCAGTTGCACTCGATCCAGGCCGGCCGGAACCAGGCTCAAGCGGCCGATCCCCATGCAAATCAAGTCCGACCCTGGCCTCGGTCTGAGGCGCAATCCTGCTGCTCGGGTCAGTCGGTATCGTCAAGGCGTCCTCAGGCATCGTGTGACGCGACGGGGTCGTCGTGGCCTGGGTGATCAGGTCATGTCGTACGGCACTTTTTGCGATCGGGGTTGGCGCGGCGTCCACGACCTGGGTCAGCTCCATAACCGGGTGTTCAGTCGCGGCAGGAGGAGCCCGATTGCTGCGGACGTCGTTTTCGAGTGTGCTAAGCCGATCGGCGACGCGATCGAGTGTTCCATGCATGGCCGTGAGCACGTCGTGGGTGCGCGCCATGTCCTGCTTCAGCAAGTCGATGCCAGGCGCCGTATCTGCTCGCGCTTCGTCGGGCTCCTTGTGTGTCCTGATTTCCCTGATGTGGACCAGCAGATCGGCCAACCCGCGCTCGATGGCATCAAGGTGGTTGAGCCGGGAATCCGTCGCCTCCAGACGCTCGACAAATTTGGCGATGCGGCCTTCGAAATGATCAAGTGCAGTCCAGTCTCCACGCGATTGAAGCTGTTCGATCTTGGCGGACAGGGACTGGAGCAGCGTTTCTATATGCCCTATTGCGGTATCGCCGCCGTTTGCGCGTTCAGACACGGCGCGGCTGAGAGCGTCGATGCGCATTTCGAGTCTGTTGAAGGCGTCGCCAGCGCCGCCACCCATTGCGAGGTGATCAATCTTGTCGCTCAGCGCCTGGATCCGGGTGGTTAGGGCACCTACCGTCTCATCGGAGGCGACATGTGCCGCCATATTGCGCAACGTCTCAAAGAGATTGTCCAGTTGCGCGATCATCGCTGGGTCGTCTTGGGCGACTATGAAATCGATTTTGCGTCCAAGAGCCTCGATCGCTTCGTTGTATCCACAAAGTTCTTCGGCCGGCACGAGCTCGCGGAGTGCGTCGCGCAACTCGGCTAGTCCAAATTCGATTCCAGCCAGAGCGTTGCTATCGAGGCCCGCCTGCCGACTGTCCACGATACTGTAGGCCAATTCCTGAATTTGCTTTTCGATGGATTCAATGGCCTGTCGTGGTAGTGCCTCATTTATCGTTTGGCCGATCTCGGCGAGTTCGGAGCGCCGCGCCGCGATCTCTCCCTTCATATCGGGGTGTCGTAGCGTTTCGATCTGATCGGTAATTCGGCGCAGCTGATTTTCCAGGCCAGTCAGGTCCGGCGACGTTGCTCTGTCTCCTTTGCCGAGACGCCGGCGCGCGGCCTGCTTGGTTGGCATCTCAGTCGCTGGCGATCGCGTGATGTCGCTGGCCGACTGCTCGATCCGCTGCTCCAGCCGTGCAAATTGTTCGACGAGCGGGTCAGTCTCGTCCCGTTTACGCCTTGGGGCGTAGGCGGCGAATCCACTGCGGGTAATCTGATCGAGGCGCCGTCCGAGATCATCCAACCGCAGTTGTACGTCGGAGAGTTCTTCGGAAGACCGCTCGTCTTCGAAGCGCGTCTGTGGTGAGGGCCTGATCCCCTGTTTCGCACCCTGTTGCAGAATGGCCGCATTAAGCCAGTCATTCAGCGGCAGGCCAGCTCGTCGCGCAGCTTCTTCCGCCGTCCTGCGCGCGTCGTTTCGAATACCTTTGACGCTCGACGCAAAGCCAAAATTCATTGCTCGCATCCACGTCCGCGGTGGTGACTTCGGGAGTCGGATCGACTCTCGCGGAACCGGCGCGCGTTAACGACGGGTGGATACGCTCGGTCCTTCGTCCACGCCTGACTTTTTCCCGGCGACGGTAAACAAGCGGTTAACGTTTCGGCGACGTACCCCAGTTTTGGGCAAGACTGGGGGCAGGCGAAGCTGTCCGCAGGTTCCGCAGACCGTAATATTTTCCGGGCAGAACACCAGAATGCCACCGGGCCAGTTGGCCGCAAGAATAGGATTCGCACGATTCGACGCTGGCGGTACGCAGGGGTGGGCTGGCGGTGCGCAGGGGTGGCATGGATAGCGAAGAACGACGTCACGCCGACGGTACCACCGAACGTCCCTCAGGCTCGCGCGGGGCAGACAGTCTTACCATCGGCGAACTTGCGCGCGATTCGGGCGTCACATTGAGAGCCCTGCGTTTCTATCAAAGCAAGGGCTTGCTGGCTCCACGCCGCAACGGCTCGGCCCGCCTGTTCAGCCACGAAGACCGGGATCGTTTGGCGCTGATCCTGCAGGGAAAACGACTCGGTTTCACTCTGACTGAAATCCGCGAGATGCTGTCGGCGCGGGACCGTGGGTGCGTCAAGGCTCTTCCGATCGGTCGTCGAAAATGTGTCGAGCAGATCAATCTGCTCGAACGCCAGCGCCGCGACATTGATGGCGCGCGCTGGCCGAATTGCGGCAAATTTACACAGAGATGTTTATTGCATCCGAATTGTCGCGTGCGCGCGAAGCTTCGGTATCGAGAAAGGCCTGACTCTTATCGCAAATTTTTCGCGTTTCCCGGGCCTTAATACAGGTGTAAACCAAAACCTCCATAGTCACGCGGAGTTTTGACCTGTGCGGTGGCGGGATTGCGCCCGGATCGTGCGAAGCACAAGAGATCGCCAGCTTTACATTCCATTAACTTTTGCGGCGCCCGGCCGGGAGAGGGACGATGCCAATTTATAAAGCCCCCGTAGATGACGCCTTGTTCCTGCTCAACGACGTGTTCCATCTGGATCACTACGGAAACCTGCCGGGGTTTTCTGATGCCGCACCCGACGTCGTAGAGGCCGTATTACGCGAGGCGGCCAAATTCAGCGAAGAGGTGCTCACGCCGCTCAATCGCGTCGGCGACAAGGAAGGCTGCAAGCGCGCGGGCGACGGAAGCGTGTCGACACCAACTGGCTTCAAGGACGCCTACAAGCAGATTGTTGAAGGCGGTTGGATCGGGATTTCAGTGCCGCTTGAATTCGGCGGCCAAGGGCTGCCGGCGACACTGACCGAAATCGTCAACGAATTTTTCTGCTCGGCCAACATGGCGTTCGCTATGTATCCGGGCCTGACCCAGGGTGCGATCGCTGCGCTGCTGACGCACGCCTCCGGTGAACTGAAGACGAAGTATCTGCCGAAAATGGTCGAAGGTGTCTGGACCGGCACCATGAATCTTACCGAGCCGCACTGCGGTACCGATCTCGGGCTGTTGCGATCGAAGGCGACCAAGCAGACGGATGGCAGCTACAAGATCAGTGGCACTAAGATATTCATCTCGGCCGGCGAGCACGACCTGTCGGAAAATATCATTCACCTGGTCCTTGCGCGCATCGAAGGCGCACCGGCGGGAACCAAAGGAATTTCGCTGTTCCTGGTGCCGAAATTCATGGTGAAGGACGACGGCTCGCTGGGTTCACGCAATGCCGTGGGCTGCGGCTCGATAGAAGAGAAGATGGGCATTCACGGTAACTCCACCTGCGTGATGAACTATGACGGCGCCACGGGCTGGCTCATCGGCGAAGAAAACCGCGGCCTCAATGCAATGTTCGTGATGATGAACGAAGCGCGCCTGGCCGTGGGTGTTCAGGGGCTCGCGCTGTCCGAGGTCGCCTACCAAAACGCCGCGGCTTATGCGAAGGAGCGTTTGCAGGGCCGGTCGATTTCTGGCGTGAAGTATCCCGACAAGCCGGCCGATCCGATCGTCGTGCATCCGGACGTGCGGCGTATTCTCATGAGCATCCGCGCATTCAACGAGGCAGCGCGCGCGCTGGTAATGTGGACTGCCCTCAAGAGCGATGTAGCCCACCGCTCCGACGATGAAAAGGAACGCAAAAGCGCCGACGATCACATGGGGCTGCTCACGCCGGTGATCAAAGGCGTTCTCACCGATAGCGGTTTTGCCAACGCTGTTCTGGCGCAACAGATCTTCGGCGGACACGGGTATATTGCCGAGCACGGCATGGAGCAGTTCGTGCGCGATGCACGAATTGCGCAGATCTACGAAGGCGCCAACGGCATTCAGGCGCTCGATCTGGTCGGACGCAAACTCGGCAAGGATGGCGGCCGGGCGATCATGACCTTCTTCAACGAAGTCCAGACCTACCTGAAGGAGCGCGCCAACAGCGACGCAATGAACGTTTATCTCAAGCCGCTCGGCCAGTCGCTGGCGCACCTGCAACAGGCCTCGATGTGGTTCATGCAGAATGCAATGGCGAAGCCCGACAATGCAGGCGCCGGCTCATACGACTACATGCACCTCTTTGGCCTTGTCGCACTCGGTTACATGTGGTGCAGGATTGCCGAAGCCGCGCTAGCGAAACTGCCGAAGGCGAACGGCTCCGCGGCCCGCTTGAATACGAAGCTGGTCACGGCGCGTTTCTTCATGGAGCACATGTTGCCGGAGACAGCGACGCGTCTTGCGCGGATCGAGGCAGGCGCGGCCTCGACCATGGAGCTCTCGGACGACGCGTTCTAGTCGTCATCCGTTCAGGCAAAGGCCATGCGATGCCGCGTGCGCTGCAGCAGCCAGACCATGATCGCAACATTCAGCAGGTTCCAGCCGAGCCCGTTCAGGAAGGCCGCGCGGTAAGAGCCGGTAAGGTCGAAGACCAGGCCCGACAGCCAACCACCTAGGGCCATGCCCAACAGCGTCGCCATCAGTACAACGCCAAGCCGCGTGGCGGCTTCGCGCGGCGGGAAATATTCGCGCACAATGATGGCGTAGCTCGGCACAATTCCTCCCTGGAAAAGGCCGAACAGCGCCGAGATCACGTAAAGGGACGCGAGGCCGTCGAACCAGAGGTAGAGAAACAGAGCAACGCCTTGAAGGAGGGATCCAAGCAGGAGTGTACGCACGCCGCCGATACGGTCAGCGATGAAGCCCGAGCCGATGCGGCTCACGATGCCGAATCCCAGCATCAGCGACAGCATTTCGGCGCCGCGCGCGACGCCATAACCGAGATCGCCGCAATAGGCGACGATATGCACCTGAGGCATCGACATCGCCACGCAACACGCAACTCCGGCGATGCACAGGAGCGCCTGGAGCGTGAGCGGTGAAAACGGAACCTGCGCCATGCGCCCCGTGGCGCTGTCCGCCTCATCCTCATGAATATTCAGTCGCCGGCGCAGCGCGAAAGCCAGCGGCAACATCGCTGCGAGGCAGAACAGACCGATGCCAATGTGCGTGGCACGCCAGCCTGACGTGGCGATGAAATGCTGTACGACCGGCGGCCAAATCGTGCCGGCGACATAATTGCCCGACGCCGCGATCGCGACTGCAATGCCGCGTCGTTGCACGAACCAGTGCGAGATGTCGGCCATCAACGGCCCGAAACTCGCCGAGCAGCCAAGCCCGATCAAGCCGTGGGCGAAAGAAACAAGCCAAAGATTCGGTGACCATCCGGTGGCGAGATAGCCCGCCGCGACGGCGAGCGTTCCGATGCCGAGCGGCACGGCGATGCCGAAGCGGTCGGCGAGGCGCCCCATCAGCACGCCACCGGCCGCAAAACCAAACATGACCATCGTGAAGGGGAACGAAGCCTCGGCGCGGCTGACGCCGAAATCCGTCTGGAGCGCGGGGAGGGCCACCATGAAGGACCACATGCCGACGCCACCAACCGTGGAAATCGTTACGGCGACGGCAAGGCGCAGCCACGCGTACGAGGACTCGATCTCGTCGGGTCCTCCGCCCGTCTGAGCAATCATGGTTGAAATCCCGGCACTGCGCAGTTGGTAACACCGCGCGGGGGTACAAATCCAGACGCGGAGCTATGCGTTTAGGAAAAGGCCGGAATGATTTCTCCGCCAAACAGACCGATTGAGCGTGCGGCGTCGTCAAAGCGCATATCGCCGAACACCATCTGACAGAGCACAGAGTTGACGCCGGTCTCTTCCTGCAGGCGGACGAGATAGTCTCTTACCGTCGCGGGCGAACCAGCAATCCCATGGCCGATGCGCTCAAGCGCCGCGAAATCGCGGGGATAGATATCCTTCAAAACGAAATCTGCATTTGTCCGGCGCCAGAGAAATTCGATGGCATCGCGCCAGCGCGGATAGGCAGCGGCAGCGATCGCACGTGCTGCGTCATCTGTTTCGGCAACGACAATGTGTCGAGTAATACCGATGCCGGGCAAGGCACTGCCGTCGCGTCCGAGTTTTTTCCATTCGTCACGATAGCGATCACTGATTGCACGCGCCCGGGCGGCGGGTCCAAGCGATACGACATTGATGCTGCGTGGACCAGCCCAGGCAATCGCATCGGCATGGGGCGCTCCGTACCAGATCGGCGGATGCGGACGCTGTAAGGGTTTGGCCTGAACAAGGTAGTCCTTGTAGTTGTAGAAACGACCTTCGAAGTCGAGAACGTCGGTTTCGAACGCGCGCATCAGCACCGCGAACGCTTCCTGATACATCGCCGGTGCCTGAGCGGGATCGACTCCAAATCGCTGATGCTCGATGAGCGCACCGCCGCGGCCCACGCCCACAGTCAGGCGTCCGCCGCTCAGATGGTCGAGCATGCAGATTTCCTCGTAGAGCCGCAGGGGGTGATAGAGCGGCAACACGTACACAAGCGGACCCAGCCTGATGGTGCGTGTCCGCTGTATCGCGCTTGCCAGAAATACGCTTGGGCTCGACGCCATTCCGAGCGGGGTCGAGTGGTGCTCGGCAAGATGATAGCCGTGGAAACCTGACCGTTCGATCAATTCGAGGAGACGCAAACGCTTTTCGAAAAAGCGGCCCAACGGGCCGCCGTCACTGTCGAGATGGTCGAAGATCGCGAAATTCAGCACACCGCCAACTCCGTGACGGCGCCGCCAAATGCCGCTAACCTTGCAAGCAGATGGTCAATTAAAACGGCTCCTAGGAGGGCCTTCATGCGAAAGACTCTTTTCTGCCTCGTAGCTGCAGTTCTGGCGGCATCCTCTGCGAACGCGCAACAGACCGTCAAGATCGGACTGATCATGGCCTACTCGGGCCAGTTCGCCGATACCGCGACGCAGATGGACAATGGCATCAAGCTCTATATCAAACAGCACGGCGACACTGTTGCGGGCAAGAAGATCGAGATCATCCGTAAGGATACCGGCGGTCCGAATCCTGACGTTGCCAGGCGCCTGGCGCAGGAGCTGGTCGTGCGCGATCAGGTGGATGTCATCGCCGGGTTCACATTGACTCCGGAAGCGCTGGGCGCGGGAGACGTGTCGGCCGAAGCAAAAAAACTCATGGTGGTCATGAATGCTGCCACCTCCGTCATCACGACGAAGTCGCCTTACATCGCGCGCACGTCGCTGACGATCCCGCAGCTCGAAAACACATTCGGTCAGTGGGCCTATAAAAACGGCCTGCGCAAGATCTACACCATGGTTTCCGACTACGGCCCAGGCATCGACGCCGAAACCTGGTTCACCAAGGGGTTTAAGGACGCCGGCGGCGAGATCGTCGGATCGGTACGCATGCCGGTCGCGAGCCCCGACTTCTCGGCGTTCGTCCAGCGCGCGAAGGACCTCGATCCCGAGGCCATCTTCATTTTCATTCCCGGCGGCACGCAGCCCGCGGCGATGACCAAGGCAATGCAGGAACGCGGCATCCCGGCCACCAAGATCCTCGGTCAGGGTGAGATCATGATGGACGACAACGCACTGCGAAGCATGGGTGACAGCGCGGTCGGTATCCGCACCGTGTTCCACTATGGCTGGGAGCACAAGTCGCCGATGAATGAGGATTTCGTGAAAGCGTACCGGGCCGAGTTCAATCGTAGTCCGGATGTGTTCTCGATCGGCGGCTGGGACGGCATGCATCTGATCTACGAGGCACTGAAGAAAACCGGCGGCAAAGCCGATGGCGATTCTCTGATTGCTGCCGCCAAGGGAATGAAATGGGAAAGCCCGCGCGGAGAAATTTCAATCGACCCTGAAACACGAGATATCGTGCAGACCGTCTATATCCGCAGGGTCGAGAAGGTAGACGGCAAAACGCAGAACACCGAGATCGACAAGATCGAGAACGTGAAGGATCCTGCCAAAAAGTAGTGGGGAGAAGACCACGCGATGGACGCACTGAACGTTCCACGACCGGAATGGATGAGCGAAGATCTCGTCCTGCTCGAAGAGCAGGCGAGACGCTTTATTGCCGACGAGTTCGTTCCTCATCTCGACCACTGGCATGAGGCCGGCATCTATGATCGCGATGTGTGGACCAAGGCCGGTCAGGCCGGTTTGCTCTGCGCATCGATACCGGAGGAGTATGGGGGCGCTGGCGGCACCTTCGCCCACGAATCGGTGATCAATCGCGAATTTGCCCTCGCCGGATTCGATACATTCGGCGCGCCGTTGCATTCCGGAATTGTTGCTCCTTACATCCTTCACTACGGCACGGAGGATCAGAAGAAGCGATGGCTGCCAAAACTCGCGACGGGCGAGATGGTGGGCGCTATCGCCATGACCGAACCGGGGACGGGATCTGATCTGCAGGGGGTGCGCGCTACCGCCAAGAAATCAGGCAACGGTTATCTCCTCAACGGCTCGAAGACGTTCATCACAAATGGACAGCATGCCAATTTGATCATCGTCGTTGCCAAGACCGACCCGAAGGCCGGCGCAAAAGGCACATCCTTATTCGTGGTTGAGACCGACGACGTGAATGGATTTCGCCGCGGACGAAAACTGAAGAAGCTCGGAATGGATGCAGCGGATACGTCGGAGTTGTTTTTTGAAGATGTGCAGCTTCCGGCGGCCAGCCTGCTTGGTACCGAAGAGGGCCAGGGCTTCTATCAGTTGATGAAGGAGCTTCCGCAGGAGCGGCTGATCGTCGCCGTGCACGCGGTCGCGATGATGGAGCGCGCTCTCGCGCTGACCATCGATTACGTCAAGCAACGCAAGGCCTTTGGCCAGGCGATAATCGAGTTTCAGAACACCCAATTCGAGCTCGCCGAATGCAAGACCGATGCGACCATTGCCAAGGTTTTCCTCGACCACTGCATTGAGCGCCATGTCAGGGGCGAACTGGATACGGTCACTGCCTCGATGGCGAAATACCGTCTCACAGACACCCAAGGCAAAGTGATCGACCGATGCCTGCAATTGTTCGGTGGCTATGGCTATATGGACGAATATCCGATCTCGCGTATGTACCGGGATGCCCGGGTTTTGCGTATTTACGCGGGCACCAACGAGATCATGAAGCTGCTGATTGCGCGAAGCTTGTAATGGCCGAGTCTCGCACCAAATTTGACAGTAGATAGGTTGGAGAAAGAGCTCATGCCCGAGGCATTTATCTACGACGCCGTGCGCAGCCCGCGTGGACGTGGCAAGGCCGACGGATCTCTGCACGAAGTAACCGCGCTCAACCTCGCCGCGCAGACGCTGGCGGCGGTCAAGGATCGCAACAAGCTCGACCCCGCGCTCGTCGATGATGTTGTGCTGGGTTGCGTCGATCCGGTCGGCGAAGCGGGCGGGGACATCGCGCGCGCGGCGGCCCTGGTCGCCGGATTTGGCGATGGCGTGCCGGGCATCCAGATCAACCGTTTTTGTGCCTCGGGCCTTGATGCGGTCAACTTCGCCGCGGCGGAGGTTATGTCGGGACAGCACGAAATGACCATCGGAGGCGGCGCCGAATCGATGAGCCGCGTCGGCATTGGTGCGTCCGGCGGCGCCTGGCCAGTCGACCCATCGATCGCAGTCACGACTTATTTTCTGCCGCAGGGCATTTCCGCTGACCTCATCGCCACCAAATATGGATTTTCGCGCGACGACGTCGACGCTTACGCGGTCGAAAGCCAGAAGCGCGCAGCCAAGGCGTGGGACGAGGGCCGTTTCAAGAAATCGGTTGTACCGATCAAGGACGTCAATGGTCTGACAATTCTCGCAAAAGATGAACACATGCGGCCCGGCACGACCATGCAGACGCTCGCTGCCTTGCAGCCGTCTTTTGTGCAAATGGGCGAGATGGCGGGGTTCGATGCGGTTGCTGTGCAGCGCTATCCGGAAGTTGAAGCCATCAATCATGTGCACACGCCCGGCAATTCGTCGGGCATCGTCGACGGGGCAGCTGCGGTTCTGATCGGCAGCAAAGCCGCAGGCAAGGCCGCCGGGCTGAAGCCACGCGCGCGCATCCGTCAATTCGCCAATGTCGGCTCTGAGCCGTCGATTATGCTGACCGGTCCGATCCCGGTGACGGAAAAAGTTCTGAAAAAGGCCGGCATGACAAAGAAGGACATCGACCTCTGGGAGCTCAACGAGGCATTTGCCTCCGTGGTGCTGCGCTACATGCAGGCGCTCAACGTTCCGCACGACAAGATAAACGTGAACGGCGGAGCAATCGCCATGGGTCATCCCCTCGGCGCGACCGGCGCAATGATCCTCGGCACTGTGCTCGACGAGCTCGAGCGGCGCGACAAGGAAACCGCGCTTGTGACACTTTGCATCGGCGTCGGTATGGGAACCGCGACGATCATCGAGCGAGTGTAGGCGGAGACACTGATGCCGAAGATCGACATCGATAAGATTCCGATCGACACAGCGACCGGTTATCCGCCGCCGTTCAACAAGGCGGTCGCCGGGCGTTCGCGCAAGCGGCTGGCGCGTGCCGCCGGTCTCACGCAGTTTGGCGTCAACATCTGTACGCTGAAGCCGGGCGCCGCTTCTTCGCAGCGCCACTGGCACGAGAAGGAGGACGAGCTCGTCTACGTTCTCGAAGGCGAAGTCGTCCTATGCGAGGACAATGGCGAGACCGTGCTCGGGCCCGGCAATGCCGTTGCCTGGAAGGCCGGAATGTCAGATGGGCATTGCCTGATCAACAAGTCCGATCGCGACGCTATACTCATTGAAGTCGGCACGCGCGCCGCTGCCGACCGTGCGTACTATTCCGATATCGACATGATGGTCGTGCGCGACGAAAAGGGCGCACGCTATACCAGGAAAAACGGCGAACCGTATTGAGGGAGCGACCGATGGCGAATTTCAAACTCGATGTCGACGGTGATGGAATCGCTCTCGTTACCTGGGACATGGCCGATCGCTCGATGAACGTCATCACCACCAGCGTGATCGAAGAGCTGGGTGGACTTGTCGACAAGATCACAGCCGATCCCGCGACCAAGGGCGTGGTCGTCACGTCAGGCAAGGACGCCTTCTGCGGCGGCGCAGATCTCACCATGCTTGAGGGCATGGGCACTGTGTTCGCGAATCTGGTGCGCACCAAGGGCGAAGAGGCGGCCGCGGCGTTCGTGTTCGATGAAAGCCGCAAGCTGTCGCAGGTCTACCGACGGATCGAAACGTGCGGCAAGCCCTGGGTCTGCGCGCTCAACGGAACGGCAATGGGAGGCGGTTTCGAGTTCGCGCTTGCCTGCCACTACCGGATCGCCACAGACAATCCGAAAACACGGCTCGGCCTTCCCGAGATCAAGGTCGGTCTGTTTCCAGGCGCCGGCGGCACCCAGCGCGTCGCGCGGATGATCCCGCCGGCGGACGCACTTCAGTTCCTTCTCAAGGGTGAGCAACTCAAGGTCGATCGTGCAAAGGCGATGAAGCTGATCGATGCGGTGGTCCCGCAGGTCGACCTGATCAAGGTAGCAAAGGACTGGATCAAGGCTGGCGGCAAGGCCAAGGCACCATGGGACACGGAAGGCTTCCGCCTGCCGGGCGGGCCGGTCTATTCCAAGGCGGGGATGATGACATTCCCGGCGGCCAACGCGATCTATCGGCGCGAGACCTACGACAACTATCCGGCTGCGCGTGCCATCCTGCAGGTTGTCTACGAGGGTTTGCAGGTCCCGTTTGACACGGCGCTGCGCATCGAATCGCGCTGGTTCGCCAAGATTCTGCGCTCGCCGGAAGCGGCCGCGATGATCCGCTCGCTCTTCGTGTCGATGCAGGAACTCAACAAGGGCGCACGCCGCCCGGCCAACGAACCGCTAACGAGCCTGAAAAAAATCGGCATCGTCGGTGCCGGCTTCATGGGAGCCGGCATTGCGCAAGTCAGCGCCGCAGCCGGCTTGCAAGTGGTGCTGATCGATCGCGATCAGGAAACCGCCGACAAGGGCAAAGCGGGTCTGCACAAGGCACTCAGCGACCGCGTCATGAAAGGTCGCATGAAGGGCGCCGAGCGCGACGAATGGCTCGCGCGGATTTCACCCAGCGCGGATTACGGGGCGCTGAAGGACTGCGATCTCATCATCGAAGCGGTGTTCGAAGATCGCAAAGTCAAATCCGAGGTCATCGCAAAAATTCAGGCGGTCATCGGGGACAAGGCGATTTTTGCTTCCAACACATCGACCCTGCCGATTTCCTCGCTCGCCTCCGAATTCAAAGATCCCGCCCGCTTCATCGGAATCCACTTCTTCTCACCCGTCGACCGGATGATGCTGGTCGAAATCATTCTCGGCAAAGAGACCGGCAACAAAGCTCTGGCGGCCGCACTCGACTACGTGCGCGTCATCCGCAAGACGCCGATCGTCGTCAACGACTCGCGCGGCTTTTACACTTCACGCGTCGTTGGCACTTACATCCGTGAAGGCCATCTGATGCTGACCGAGGGTGTGCCGGCGGCGATGATCGAAAATGTCGGCCGCATGGCCGGCATGCCGGTTGGACCGCTTGCTTTGAACGATGAGGTGGCCGTGGATCTCGCGTGGAAGATTCTCAAGGCGACGGAGGCTGATCTGGGTGCCAAAGCCGTCGACGCGCGACAAAAGACGTTGCTGCGGGAGATGGTCGAAAAACGCGGGCGTTTCGGACGAAAGAACGGGAAAGGGTTCTACGATTATCCCGCAAATGGTCCGAAAAAATTGTGGCCCGACCTGGTGGATTTTCAACTGAAGAAGCTCGACCCCGACAAGATCGACATCGAGGAGTTGAAGCTGCGCCTGCTTGGCATTCAGGCGCTGGAAACGTCGCGCTGCTTCGAGGAAAAAGTGCTCACCGATGTGCGGGAAGCCGATGTCGGTTCAATCCTTGGTTTTGGCTTTGCGCCATTCTCCGGCGGCACGCTGTCATGGATCGACATGATGGGCACCAAGCGTTTCGTTGAACTGTGCCGCAAGCTGGACAAGAAGTTCGGCGCGCGTTTTGCGCCGAACAAGTTGCTGATCGATCTCGCGCAGCACAACGAAGGCTTTTATCAGCGCTTCGCGCCGGGCAAAAAGAAGGAAGCGGCGTAGTGGATGCGTCGAGCCGTCCTATGGCTACATCACGACCGTCAACCGTTTCGCGGCGCGCGTCACGCCGGTGTAGAGCCAGCGTTCACGGCTCTCGGGAAAAGCAAAAGACTCGTCAAACAGCACGACGTCGTCCCATTGCGAGCCTTGGGCCTTGTGCACCGTCAGCACATAACCGTAGTCGAATTCGTCGTACGGCCTGCGTCGTTCCCAGTCCACCTTCTCGATTCCGCCGACAAAACATTCCGGCCGTACCGATACCTTGACGCCGCGCGTGCTTGTTTCGTCGTCCGGCAGAAGCCGCATGGTCATGATCTCGGCCTTGCCGCGGCCTTTGCGTCCGCCGCGTTCTTTCACGGTCCATAGTCCGCCGTTGAAGAGACCTTTTTTCCGGTTGTTGCGCAGACAGACCAGCTTATCGCCGGCCAAAGGCATTTCACCCTCGAAGCCGCGTCGTTCGCGCATGCGTGCGTTGTACGCCCGTCGCGTCGCATTGCACCCTACCAGAACCTGATCGGCCTCGAGTACGCTATCCGGATCGAGGTCGCCTTTGCGCAAAACCTCGCTCTCGCCGTATCGCCCGGGTTCGATGTAGTCGCCCGCGCGTATATCCATCGACAACCGCACAATCGGATCGTCCTGAGCTTGTCGATGCACCTCGGTGAGCATCGCGTCAGGTTCTCCCTCGGTGAAAAAGCCGCAGCCCTGGATCGGCGGCAGTTGCGCCGGGTCGCCAAGGACCAGCACCGGCACGCCGAAGGAGAGGAGGTCGCGCCCGAGTTCGGCGTCGACCATTGAACATTCGTCGATGATGATCAGTTGCGCCTTCGACGCGGGTGCCTCGTCCCAGAGATCGAAGCTGGGCACTTCCTCGCCGCTCTCACGCGCCCGGTAGATAAGGCTGTGAATAGTTGATGCGCCGCGGCAGCCTTTCCCTCGCATGACCGATGCCGCCTTGCCGGTGAAAGCGGCGAATTTCACCTCTCCGTCCGCCTCATCGGCGATGTGCCTTGCGAGAGTCGTCTTGCCTGTGCCGGCATAACCGAACAGGCGAAAGACCTGCGGTGCACTACTCGTGCCGGGTCCGGATTTGAGCCAGTCGGCAACCGATTTGAGGGCTTCGTTTTGATGCGGGGTAAACTGTGTCATGCGGGCAAATCAGTAGCGCATTGAGGATGTTGACGAAAGAACAAAAATAGAACGCAATTTTTCATGTCCTTGGATTCTTTTCCTGCTGCATCCGCGCCGGCACATTGCCCTTTGCGGTGCACCATGTTTAACGTCGCGGCCCTTTGCGGCGACGGAATCCTGCATGGCCCGTGATCAGATCGACATGACCCCGATCGAGGCGCGCGACGAGCTTGTCGCCTGGCTCGAAGCGGGTTGCAAGCCGAAGGAGCAGTTCCGCGTCGGCACCGAGCACGAAAAATTTGCCTTCACCGTGGCCGACCACCGTCCGGTCCCTTACTCAGGCAAGCGCAGCATTCATGCCCTGCTTGAAGGAATGCACGGTCTGCTTGGCTGGGATCCGATCATGGAGGGCGACAACATCATCGGCATGTTCGATGTCACCGGCGGCGGTGCGATTTCGCTCGAGCCCGGCGGACAGTTCGAACTCTCTGGTGCGCCCCTCGACAATGTGCACCAGACGGCAGCCGAACTCATGGCGCACCTTGCGCAGCTGAGGGAAGTGGCGAAGCCACTTGGCATCGGCTTTCTCGGCATCGGCATGACGCCGAACTGGACCCGTGCCGATATGCCGAAAATGCCCAAAGGCCGGTACGAGATTATGACGGCCTACATGCCGAAGGTCGGTAAATACGGCCTCGACATGATGTATCGCACGTGCACCGTGCAGGCGAACCTCGACTTCGCCAATGAAGCCGACATGGTCAAGAAGCTACGCGTCTCACTCGCCCTGCAGCCTGTCGCGACCGCGCTGTTCGCCAATTCACCATTCACCGAGGGCAAGCCCAACGGATTTCTCTCGTTTCGCTCCGAGATCTGGCGCGACACAGACAACCAGCGCGCCGGTATGCTGCCCTGGGCTTTCGAAGATGGGATGGGTTTCGAACGCTGGACCGACTATGCCCTCGGCGTGCCCATGTACTTCGTCAAGCGGGGCGACAAGTACATCGATGTGTCGGGAAGATCTTTCCGCGACTTTTTCGCCGGCAAACTTCCTGAACTGCCCGGCGAACGCCCGACGATTTCAGATTGGGCCAACCATCTGAGCACAATTTTCCCCGAGGTGCGGCTCAAACGTTACCTCGAAATGCGCGGAGCCGATGGTGGCCCGTGGCGACGGTTGCCCTCGCTCACGGCCTATTGGGTTGGGCTGCTCTACGACGATGATGCTCTTAACGCTTGCTGGGACATGGTCAAGTCGTGGACAACGGCGGAGCGGCAGAAGCTGCGAGACGACGTTCCGCGGCTGGGATTCAAGGCTGAAATTCGCGACCGCAATGTGTTCACCTTGGCGCAGGAAACACTGAGGCTTTGCTCTCGCGGGCTCGGGCGGCGCAAACGGTTCGACCGCAATGGCTGGGACGAGACGCGCTACCTGCGGCCGCTGGAGGAATCCATCGCCCGCGGCATTACACCGGCCGAAGAACTCCTCGAGAAATTCCACTGCGAATGGAACGATTCGGTCGAGCCGATCTTCGACGAATACGCCTACTGATTTCTCCGGCGCGAAATTACTCCGCCGCCTGTGCAGCTTCCGACAGGTTGTCGAGCGATGAAATGATGTGCTCGGCAAGCGCGTCGGCGAGCGCCGAGCTTTCGTGGGCATTGCGAACAAGGCCGACGCGGCAACTCGGCAGATCCGGAAATCCATCTGATGCCGAAAGCACGCGCATGCCCGGACGGAGCCCGGATTCCGGCAGCACCGATACAGCAAGTCCCGCGAGCACGGCGGCGGCGACTGCGCCGGCGTTCGAACTAGAGTAGAGCACGCGGAAGGGGCGACCGATCGTTTCCAGGCGATCGATAGCGATTCGTCGCCACGTGCAACTTGGCCTGCCGAGCGCCAACGGCATGCGCTCCTCGAGATGAGTCGAATGGCGATTTGACGTAACCCACAGCAATCGCTCGCTGCGGAATGTTTCCGAGGCCCGCTTTGACTCGCAATTCGTGACGATTGCAAGATCGATTTCGTTTGCGTCGATGCGCTCAAGCAGATCGACCGAAGGTTCGCAGATTACGCTCAGTTCGACAGCTGGGTAGCTGTGCGAGAAGCGAGCCATGATCTCAGGCAGATAACGGTCGGCGTAATCGTCGGGCACTCCGAGGCGGACGCGGCCGGACAGTTCGCCGTCGGAAAATGCAGCCAGGGTTTCGATATTGAGTTTGACGATCCGGCGCGCGTAGTCGAGCAGGCGCTGTCCATCATCGGTCAACTTCGACGCGCGGCCATCGCGCGCAAAGATTGGGCGCTCCAGTCTTTCTTCCAGCCGCTTCATCTGCATCGAAACGGCGGACTGAGTCTTGTTCACGACCTCGGCGGCCTTGGTGAAGCTACCGGTTTCGGAAATGGCGATGAAGGTGCGCAGTTGGTCGATATCGAGCATTGCCGTCATTGGCGCGGTCCTAGATAGGCCGGGAGAGCCGGCTGACTATATCACTATTCCTGATCAGTCAGATTAAAAACATTCGTTTCACTAATCAATCCCCGCAGTGCAATATCCCTAGGCTTCCAGTGGAATCGGGTGGGGATTTCGGGTGGTTCTGGGCGGCGCCAGAGCTGATTTTGGCGCTGTAACCCGCGAACTGAATGGAGACTGATATGAGCGCCAAATATGTTGTTTTGCCCGTGGCCGGCAGCGCTCTGGTACGAGCTTTGGCTTCGTTGCTGGCCTTGGTGTCCTACTGGCTCAAAGAGCTTGCTCGCGCGCGCCGCCACAGGCGCGAGGCCAGCGTATTGACCGGGCTGGACCGCCGAATGCTCGCCGATATCGGCATCACGCGCGCCGATCTTCATGATGCGTTCTCCGAGCCGTTCTGGGACGACCCTACGGCCCTTCTGCGTGAGCGCGCTCTGGAGCGGCGCCTGAATCACTCGATCAGGCGCGCAGAGTTCGACCTGGCCGCACGGCGTCCTGTGTCGGGACGGCCTCAGCAGCAGGCGACGTAACGAGTAAGAAAACGGCCGATCCCTCTCGTCGGCCGCTCGATCCGACATCCGCGATCATCCCCTCTCGCGGCCGGATCCGCGCCCGTCGGCCCCTCCGGCGGGCGCTTACATTTGTTGGGCAAGGACGCCGTCATGTGTCCCAGACCCTCCTGCACAATTCTTCAGCGGTGCGTTAACATGCGGTCGGGGCAAAGCTACCGGTTCTCGAATTCGGGCGGGCGCGCATGCGATTTCCACTTTGGCTGTCGGCCGCGCTCATTCTGGCCGTATGGGCGCCGCTTCTACCGGCGCATGCCCAAACCGGGTTCGACCGTCGCGGTGGCGACTACACGAATTTCCCAATCCGCAACGGTGATCCGGCAGTGTGCGCCGCTCGCTGCGAACGCGACCCACGTTGCCGTGCCTGGAGCTTCTCGTATCCACGCACAGCCAACGCGATTGCCACCTGCTGGTTGAAGAGCCAGGTACCTGCGCGCACGGAGGACAAGTGCTGCGTTTCCGGCGTTCGCGGCGCCGGCGTCATTGAGCCGCGCAAGGGACCAGTTGAATATTCCATCGACCGCGCCGGCGGCGACTATCGCAGTTTTGAAATTGCCGCTGATTCTGCGGGCGCACCGTGCAAGGCAGCGTGCGAAGCTGACAACAAATGCCGTGCGTGGACTTATGTGCGGCCGGGCTACATTGGTGCTTCAGCGCGGTGCTATCTCAAGGATCACATCACACGGCCGAAGAGTAAGCCGTGTTGTATTTCTGGTGTTGTGCGCTAGCGGCCGCGATCAGCGCACGGCGGTAAAAAATCGCGACAAACGCAAGCCGGAAGGCCATTCGCTCAACGGGCGATTCTTGGTGGCGAGGTCCCAGGAGCCAACGACGGCGTCCACGCGACCCACCAGATCATTCACCGGCAACATGCCGACGCCGCCGGCGCGCACGGGCACCCGACTGTCAGAGGAATTGTCGCGGTTGTCCCCCATGACGAACAGGTGGCTGGGCGGCACAACCACCTCCGCCATGTCGTCGTATGCCGCGCGAGGCAGCATCTTGAATATCGAGTGCTCGTACCCGCCGGGTAGTGTCTCGATATAGCGCACGGCTGATACCGCGCGGCCATCCCCGACCTCGACCTGACCCTCACCGGCGGGACGCACGTCGACCGGCGCGCCGTCTATCCACACCTGTCCGCGATGCACGGCGATGCGGTCACCGGGCAAGCCGATGACGCGCTTAACCCAAACCTGCGACCGGTCGCCTGGCCACCGAAACACGACGACATCACCGCGTTTGGGCAAAGTCGCGAAAACCCGCGGAGTGTTCGGCAAGGTCAGAAAAGCGGGGAGGGAAGCCGCGCTGTAGCCATATGGAAATTTTGTCGCCAGCAATTCATCGCCAATCAGCAGCGTGGGCTCCATCGAGCCGGATGGCACGTAGAATGGTTCCGCGATTGCGGTTTTCGCGGCAACCACGATCAGCACGATAACAGCGATATCGGCGATGTTCTTGATCCATCGGGCAGGGCGCGAGTTGTTCTGCATTCGGCTTACTCCATCACTACGCGGTGCCGCCCACCGTGATCTTGTCCATGCGCAGGCTCGGTTGACCGACACCCACCGGCACGCCCTGGCCGTTCTTGCCGCAGGTGCCTATCCCTGGGTCGAGCGCAAAATCATTGCCGATCATGCTGATGCGATGCAGATCAGTAGGGCCGTTGCCGATCAGCATCGCGCCCTTGACCGGTGCACCGATCTTGCCGTTTTCGATCCGGTAGGCCTCGGTGCACTGAAACACGTATTTGCCCGACGTGATGTCGACCTGACCGCCGCCAAAGCTCACGGCGTAAAGTCCATTTTTGACCGAGGCGAGGACCTCTTTCGGATCGCGATCGCCCGCGAGCATGTAGGTGTTGGTCATGCGCGGCATCGGCACGTGTGCGTGCGATTCGCGCCGGCCGTTACCGGTCGGCGCCATCCCCATCAACCGGGCATTCTGCCTGTCCTGCATGTAGCCCACGAGGATTCCGTCTTCGATCAGCACGGTGCGGTTGGTCGGTGTGCCTTCATCGTCGATGGACAATGATCCGCGGCGTGCTTGAATGGTGCCGTCATCGACAACCGTGACCCCTTTGGCCGCAACGCGCTGCCCCATGAGGCCGGCGAACGCCGAGGTCTTCTTGCGATTGAAGTCGCCTTCGAGTCCGTGGCCCACCGCCTCGTGCAACATCACGCCGGGCCAGCCCGAGCCGAGCACGACATCCATTTCACCCGCCGGAGCCGGAATGGCCTGAAGGTTGACCAGGGCCTGCCTGATCGCTTCATTTACTGCCCCTTGCCAGGTACGCGGCTCGATCAGCCGCTGGAAGCCTTCACGGCCGCCAAACCCATAGCTGCCAGATTCCTGTCGATCGCCGTCCCCGGCAACGATCGATACGTTCATCCGCACCATCGGGCGGATGTCGCGATAGGTTTCCCCGTCAGCGCGCAGGATTTCGACGACCTGCCAACTCGCCGCGACGCTAGCCGATACCTGCCGGACGCGTGCATCCTTCTCGCGGGCATAGGCATCGATCGACTCAAGCAATTTCACTTTTGCTTCGAAGGCCGGGAAGCCCAAAGGATTTTCGTCGTCATAGAGCTTGCGGTTAGTGCGCGCCGGCGCCTCGGCATAGGTTCCGCTGTGTCCGCCTTTGACGGCGCGGACCGCTTCGGCGGCGCGTTCAAGCGCGCTTTCGGACAGGTCCGAGGCGTGCGCATAGCCGACGGCTTCGTCCTTCACCGCGCGCAGGCCGAATCCCTGGACCGTATCGTAGGTCGCCTGCTTGAGACGGCCGTTGTCGAACGTCAGGGCTTCAGCCTGGCGGTACTCAAGGAACAGTTCCCCGTCATCGGCGCTATCAAGCCCGCGTCCGAGGATCTTGAGCACTTTGCCGCGATCGAGTCCGGCACGGTCGATAAGAGAGGAGGGTGATGTCATGCTTGGCTCCGCCACGCGCGAACCCAAAGATAATGTCGCGGAAGCCTGGCCGCGAGGGGTGTCACGGCAGCTTGTCGTAGCCCTCGCCGAAACCGGCAAGGCTCATTGGGAAGCCGATACCTTCTTCCGGTGTCTGGAAAATAATGAAGGTCGCGCTCTTGCCGGTACGAAGTTTTTTGATGAGTTCGTCGTCCATGACCACTTCGGCTATGCACCCGTTGGGTAGACAACGCACGAAACCCGCCCGTCCAATATCAGCCTGGTCGATCTTGAGCCCCAGCCCTGACGGCAGCAGCACACCCAGCGGGGCAACCACGCGCATGAGGCGGCTTCTCTGGTCGGCGGTCTTGAGCACGATGACGGTCAAACCGACATTGGCGCGGCCTTCCGCCGTTACACTCTGAATGAGGGCGCACTGCTCGGACTTGGCTCCCGGTGGAGTATCGCAGCGAATCTGCCAGTCCCTGTGCACCGATTTGACCGCACCTTGAGCCAAGGCATGTCCGGCACCCGCGAGCGTCAGCAACACGCCCAGCAAGATTGCCTTGCGTCGCGTCGCGCCCCTCAAAGCCCGTCTGCCAAGCCCGAAAATTCCCATGATCAATCCTTTGCAATCCAGAGCGCGCCCACCTTGATACCCCGAAGCACAGGCGAATCGCGGCCCGGACAGCATTCTATTCGCCCTCTTTCGGTCATGCCCGGGCGGTCCTGTCAAGCAAGTATGGCCGTTGGGGGGCGCGGCTATAAGGCGGACGCTACTGCCCTTTTTGGATAAGCTTGGATAAGCCGTTTGTCGCATGCGGGCCCTTATAAGGCTCATTGCGGGAGGACTGGAATTGTGGTTTGAGAGGCCGGGATTTCCCCCCGTCCCGTTGCGCCGCCCAAGCTGCCACGCCCGTGGCAATGCCGTGCTCAGCGGGTCGCGCCGAACATCATGTCCTGTGGTGGGCGGCAAAAAAGGGGCCTGAAGCAAGGCCGTTTTTTCGTCGAAGGAGCGCATTGAACAATGCTGGTGCTCAAGCGGTTGATCACATTCATCGGCACAAGCGTGCCCCTCATGACCGCGAAAGTGGCGCTAGCCGCGGCGGGCCAGCCGGAGCCTTGGCAGCTCGGCATGCAGAAGGGCGCAACCCCGGTGATGGATGATATCATCTGGTTCCATGACTTCCTGTTGTGGGTGATTTCGGCGATCGCGCTCTTCGTTTTGGTGCTGCTGATCATGGTGATGGTGAAATTCAATGCGCGCAGCAACCCGGTTCCCTCGCGCACGACCCACAACACCGCTATCGAGGTGCTGTGGACAGTCGTCCCGGTTCTCGTTCTTGTAACGATCGCGGTGCCATCGTTCCGCCTGCTGTTTTTCCAGCTCAATGTCCCGAAGGCGGACGTGACCGTGAAGGCCACCGGCAAGCAATGGTTCTGGAGCTACAGCTACCCCGACAGCAAATTCGAATTCGACTCGCTTCTTGCCTGCGACCCGGAACGCACCAAGTGCGAACAGCCGCGCCTGCTCGCGGTGGACAATGAGATGGTCGTGCCGGTGAACAAGATCGTGCACGTGCTTACGACCGGCAGCGACGTCATCCACTCATTCGCGGTGCCTGCGTTCGGCATCAAGATCGACGCGATCCCGGGCCGCATCAACGAGACATGGTTCAAGGCCGAGCGCGAAGGCAAATACTACGGACAATGCTCCGAGCTTTGCGGCAAGGACCACGCCTTCATGCCGATCGTGGTGCGCGTGGTGAACGAGAAGGACTACAGCACTTGGCTTGAGGACGCGAAGAAGAAATATGCAACCGACGGCAGCCGCGCGACCACAGTGGCTGCGGCCGGTGGTGCCGACTGAAGACTACGCTGGCGACAATGATGAGGTCGAAGGACAATAACGATGGCTAGCAATACGGCTGCTCCACACGCCACCCGCGATGCGCACGCACACGATGCGCACGAAGCGCATGAGCACCACCCCACCGGCTGGCGGCGCTTCGTTTACTCGACGAACCACAAGGACATAGGAACGATGTACCTGGTGTTCGCGCTCGTCGCCGGCGTGATCGGTGGCCTGATGTCGATCGCCATCCGGATGGAATTGCAGAACCCGGGCATTCAGATTTTCCCGACCCCGCACGAGTTCAACGTGTTCGTGACGGCGCATGGCCTGATCATGATCTTCTTCATGGTGATGCCGGCGATGATCGGCGGCTTCGGCAACTGGTTCGTGCCGCTGATGATCGGCGCGCCGGACATGGCCTTCCCGCGCATGAACAACATTTCGTTCTGGCTGCTGCCGGCGTCCTTCGCGCTGCTGCTCACATCGACCTTTGTCGAAGGGGAGCCAGGATCAAACGGTATCGGCGCCGGCTGGACGCTCTATGCGCCGCTATCGACCAGTGGACATCCGGGGCCGGCGGTCGATTTCGGTATTCTGGCGCTGCACCTTGCCGGTGCCTCCTCGATCCTCGGCGCCATCAACTTCATCACGACCATTTTCAACATGCGTGCGCCGGGCATGACCCTGCACAAGATGCCGCTGTTCGTCTGGTCGATCCTGGTGACGGTGTTCCTGCTGCTGCTGGCGCTGCCGGTGCTCGCGGGCGCGATCACGATGCTGCTGACCGACCGTAACTTCGGAACGACGTTCTTCTCCGGCGACAATGGCGGTGATCCGATCCTGTACCAGCACCTGTTCTGGTTCTTCGGCCATCCCGAAGTTTACATCCTGATCCTTCCGGGCTTCGGGATGATCAGCCAGATCGTCGCGACCTTCAGCCGCAAGCCGGTGTTCGGCTATCTCGGCATGGCTTACGCCATGGTCGCAATCGGCGGCATCGGCTTCGTGGTGTGGGCGCACCATATGTACACGGTCGGCATGTCGACCGGCGCGCAGGCCTACTTCATCGCGGCGACGATGGTGATCGCCGTGCCGACAGGCGTGAAAATCTTCTCGTGGATCGCCACCATGTGGGGCGGCTCGATCGAATTCCGCACGCCCATGCTGTGGGCGCTTGGTTTCATCTTCCTGTTTACGGTCGGTGGCGTTACCGGCGTCGTGCTGGCGAATGCGGGTGTCGATCGCGTTCTACAGGACACCTATTACGTGGTGGCGCACTTCCACTACGTGCTTTCGCTCGGCGCGGTCTTCGCCATTTTCGGCGGCTGGTATTACTGGTTCCCGAAGATGAGCGGCTACATGTACAACGAAACCATCGGCAAGTTGCACTTCTGGGTGACCTTCGTCGGCGTGAACCTCGTCTTCTTCCCGCAGCATTTCCTCGGGCTCGCAGGCATGCCGCGCCGCTATGTCGATTATCCGGACGCGTTCCACGGCTGGAACATGGTCTCGTCGTTCGGGTCGTACATCTCCGGCTTTGGCGTGATCATCTTCTTTTTCGGACTGATCGAGGCTTTCGCCAAGAAGCGCGTGGCCGGAAACAATCCGTGGGGTGCTGGCGCAACCACGCTGGAGTGGACGCTGTCATCGCCGCCGCCGTTCCATCAGTTTGAAACGCTGCCGCGGATCAAATAGGGCACCGGCCTAGCTCATGTCACTTGTCAGCGAAGGTGTAGAAGTTCGCGGTCCGCTCGTCGCCGGCGTTGGTGAGCCGAGCCTGGCGACCGTCGGCGACTACATCGCGCTGATGAAGCCTCGGGTCATGTCGCTCGTGGTATTCACCGCTTTGGTAGGCCTCGCAGTTGCCCCCGGATCGCTGCATCCGGTCGCTGCCTTTACCGCATTACTTTGCATTGCTGTTGGTGCTGGCGCCGCTGGCGCGCTCAATATGTGGTACGACGCCGATGTCGACGCGCTGATGACGCGCACGGCACGCCGTCCTGTGCCGATGGGGCGCGTGCGTCCGGGCGAAGCGCTGGCGTTCGGCCTGACGCTCGGCTCGTTCGCCATTGTCGTCCTAGGGCTACTCGTGAACTGGGTGGCAGCGGCGCTGCTTGCCTTCACAATCTTCTTCTATGTCGTGATCTATACGATCTGGCTCAAGCGTTCGACCCCGCAGAATATCGTCATCGGCGGAGCCGCCGGAGCATTCCCGCCAATGATCGGTTGGGCGGCGGTGACCGGGTCGCTGAGTCTCGAACCCGTCCTGCTGTTTCTGATCATCTTCTTCTGGACGCCACCGCATTTCTGGGCGCTGGCGCTTTACCGCACCGAAGATTATGCGCGAGCGCGTATTCCGATGCTGCCCGTGGTGTCGGGTGACGCGAGCACCAGGCGTCAGATCATCCTCTATACGCTCGTTCTTGTACCGCTCGGAGTGGCGCCCTGGGCTTTCGGCTATACCGGCGCGCTTTACGGCGTCACGGCCCTCGTGACCGGTGCCATCATGGTGATGCTGGGCTGGCAGGTTTTTCGCGAAAGCCGCCCAGCGGAACGTGCAAGCCGTAATCTTTTCGCCTTCTCGATCCTATATCTGTTTCTTCTGTTTGCGGTGCTGCTGGTCGAACGCGGATGGGGCGGGCTGATCGCCCGATTGGCAGCGTGAGCAAGGAAATCGCCATGAGCGAGAATTCTGACGACGACGGCATCGTGCTCACCGAAGCACAGAAACGCGCGCGGCGGTCCCGTTCGATTGCCATTGCTCTGGCACTGGCAGCTCTGGTTGTGTTGTTCTACGCAATGACCTTGGTGAAAGGGCCGGGCGTTCTGATCCGCCCGATCTAGCGCGATGACCGAACGACCCCGCAAATCCGATCAACGACTGTTGCGACGCGATGTTTTTGTCGCCTCTTGTTGCGGAGCTTTGGTTGTCGGCATGGTCGGTGCGGCCTACGCGGCGGTCCCTCTCTATACTTGGTTTTGTAAGACCACCGGTTTCGGCGGTACTACTCAGGTTTCGGAAAAGGCGCCCGATCACATGCTCGATCGCACTCTCACCATCCGTTTCGATTCCAACGTTGCGCCCGGGCTGCCTTGGAAATTCGTGCCGGAGCAGAATGAGACCCAGGTGCGTATCGGCGAGGTGGCGACCGTCCGCTACAAAGTCGTTAACGAGGCTGCGCGGGAAATTACTGGGCAGGCCGGTTACAACGTCTCACCGCCGACGGTCGGCGCCTATTTCAGCAAGATAAACTGCTTCTGCTTTACCGAGCAGCGCCTGAAAGCTGGCGAGACCCGCGAAATGACGGTGGTGTTCTATGTCGATCCCTCACTCGTCAAGGATAGCGATCAGAACGACCTGAACACCATTACGCTCTCATATACGTTCTACCGGCTGCGCGAGCCGGATCAGCCGACGGTTGAAGCGCCCAAGAAAAATCTGAGCAAGCTCTAACGGAGACTAAGAAGATGGCCGACGTTCACGCCAAACAACACGACTATCATCTGGTCGATCCGAGTCCGTGGCCGGCGGTCGGCTCTATATCCGTTTTTGTCCTGGCGGTCGGCGCCATCAGTTGGATGCATCATATGTACGCAGCGGCGCCGCTCGTTTTCGGCGTGGGCGTGCTGGGCGTGCTCTACACATTTGTCGTCTGGTGGCGCGACGTCATCCGGGAGGCCCAATACGAGGGCTTTCATACGCGCGTTGTGCAGATCTCGCACCGCTACGGGATGATCCTCTTCATCGCCTCCGAGGTGATGTTTTTCGTCGCCTGGTTCTGGGCCTACTTCAACACTGCACTGTTTCCAGGCGAGGCCAACGATATCGGTCGACTCGCGGCAACAGGAGGCGTCTGGCCCCCGAAAGGAATCGAGACATTCGATCCCTGGCATTTGCCGCTGCTTAACACGTTGATCCTGCTCACGTCAGGCACCACGGTAACCTGGGCGCACCATGCCTTGCTTGAGGATGATCGGAAGGGACTCAAGTGGGGTTTGATTCTCACCATCCTCCTTGGCCTGACCTTCACGGGCGTCCAGGCCTACGAATACTCGCATGCCCATTTTCACTTCGCTGGAAATATCTATGGTGCCACCTTCTTCATGGCGACCGGATTCCACGGCGCACATGTAATCATCGGCTCGATCTTCCTGACCGTCTGCCTGTTTCGTGCGATGGCCGGGCACTTCACGCCGAAACAGCACCTCGGCTTCGAATTCGCCGCTTGGTACTGGCACTTCGTCGACGTGGTCTGGCTGTTCCTGTTCGCCTGTATATATGTCTGGGGATCTGGCGCGGCGCACGAGTGACCCTTGATGGATGGTTGCTGAAAGGGCGGCGTCATCGCGCCGCCCTTTTATTTTGAAATCAGAAACGCATGACCGAACAAACACTGCACGGCCACCTGCCGATCGGCCGCGGTCTTCGCGGTCGCTGCCCGCGTTGCGGGGAGGGCCATCTGTTCATGGGATTTCTGTCGGTTCGCCCAAAGTGCGAACACTGCGGTCTCGATTTCAGTTTTGCCGATTCCGGCGATGGCCCGGCCGTGTTTGTAATCCTCATTGCGGGCTTCATTGTTGTCTTTGCCGCATTGATCACGGAAATCGTCTATCAGCCGCCATATTGGGTGCATGCTGTTTTGTGGTTGCCGCTGATCTTGATTGTGACCCTTGCGCCCCTTCGCATGGTCAAAGGACTGTTGATAGCGCTGCAATATCATCACAAGGCCGCGGAAGGCCGTCTCGATCGCCGAGGTGAGATGTGAGTAAGGCACGCCCCAAGCGGAAAGGCAGCGTCCTGGATGCGACGCTCATGGCGTTCGCTGGCCTCGTGATTCTGATCGGGCTTGGTGTCTGGCAACTCGACCGAAAGGTCTGGAAGGAAAATCTCATTACGACGATCAATACCCGGCTCGGCGGTGCGCCAGAAGATCTCCCGCCGCGTTCCAGTTGGCAGCAGCTTCGTGAAGACGAAGAGGAATTTCGCCGAGTCGCATTTCCAGCCGAATTCCTCGACGGAGAGGAGGCGCTTGTTTACACGGCCGGGTCTCCGTTGCGTCCCGATGTCAAACGACCGGGCTACTGGGTATTTGCGCCGGCTCGCCTTGCCGGTGGCAGCATCATCCTCGTCAATCGCGGGTTTGTGCCTGCCGATCGCAAAGACCCGGGGACGCGCGCCGAAGGCACACCGCACGGCATAGTCGACATTGTTGGCGTGTTGCGCTGGCCAGAGACGCGCAATTCCTTTACGCCGGCTGACGATCCCAAAAACAACATCTGGTTTCTGCGTGATTCGAATTCGATCGCCACGTTCAAGAAATGGGCGACCGCGGCCCCATTCTACATTGACCAGGAGGGACCGACGCCGTCCGGCGGGTTGCCAAAGCCGGGCAAGCTCGAGCCGCATTTGCCCGACAATCACCTGCAATATGCCATCACGTGGTTCGGCCTCGCACTTGCTCTTGCTGGCGTCTACATCGTCTGGCTCGCGCGTCGCCTCAGTCGACGGAACTGAG
>Ga0182035_10000011_pt1 | contig 78366 bp, 69 predicted proteins | sample flu12Cox44000170_FD_125969 | JGI IMG/M metagenome (GOLD analysis project Ga0182035, IMG submission 125969) | Lab enrichment of tropical soil microbial communities from Luquillo Experimental Forest, Puerto Rico - flux4day.12C.oxic.44.000.170 | ecosystem: Environmental > Terrestrial > Soil >...
CGAGGCACGCTCGGCGACGCTCTGCGCTGTTGGCGCGTAGTCGATCATCATCACGAGCACGATGATCGTGGTGACAAGCGTGAATCGTTTGAAGAAGATCGCCAGCGTGTCCGCGGTGTAGAAATTCCACAAACCTGTCGCCTCTTGCGCTGAAGGACTCGGCGCTAAAAAAAAGGTCGCAATGAGGACAATCGTGAGTCCGATGATGCCAAGGTAAGCGAAAATCTCTTTGTCGATTTTCGGGGCGAAAGTTTCGAAGAGCAGAATCGCCATGCCGAGAACGAGCACGTCGATTTCAAGATGAGGCGCCGGAATCCCGATCATTTGGTTACGGTGAAATAAGTTCGAAACGTCGGCATAACCATTCGCACGAGCGTTTGCGGAGCGAACCCAAACCAGATTAATCCGGCGATGAGCAACGCCGCCGGAACTTTCAGGTTGCCGCCAAGATCGACAATCTTCGCCCAACGCTCATTCATTGAGCCCATGAACGTCGAGCGATACGCGCGCAACATATAAACGGTCGAGATAACGATGCCCCACAGAGCGAGCACGGTTGCGATTTGAAAAATGTGGAAACGCTCCATCGACCAGCCGTTCCGGATCGCACCGAAGAAAATCATGATCTCGGACGCGAAATTCGCAAAGCCTGGAAGGCCAATCGCCGCGAATGCAGCGAAGCCAAAAGCAAGTCCGGCGAACGGCATCACTTTGGCCAGGCCCCCGAGATCGTCAAAAGCGAGTGTACCGGTCCGGTTGCGAATCTGACCGGCGATGCCGAAAAGCAGTGCGATGGAAAGTCCGTGTGCGAAAATAAGCGCGGCCGCGCCGATGGTTCCAAGAATGTTCGCGCTGGCAATCCCAAGGAAAATGTAACCCATGTGCATCACACTCGAATAACCAAGCATCCAATCGAGCTGCTTCTGCGCGATAGTGACGAGCCCGATGTAGATGATGTTTCCGAGCAGGAGAACGGCGAGCAGATGCATCCAGTAATGCGCACCGTCAGGGAGCAACGGGATCGCCAAACGCAGCAGTCCATAAAGTCCGAATTTTTTCAAAACCCCGGCGTGCAACATGGCCGCGGGCGCGGGAGCGGATGCGTACGCTTCGGGCGCCCATGAGTGGAAGGGAAAGAGCGAAATCAAAACGCCGAAGCCGATTAGCAACAGCAGATAAATGTGCCGCTGTTCAGGAACCGTGATTGGGTGCACAGCAACTGCTTCTTGCAGCTTTTGGATGTCAAATCCGCGCGCAAGCGGCGGAACGCTCTGGTAAAGGAGAATTAGTGCTATCAGTAACACGAAGCTTCCGAGCGTGAGATAAATTGTGATTTTCCACGCCGCGCGCACGCGATTTCCAGTCCCCCAAATTCCGATGAGGAGAAATGTCGGGATGAGCGCGAGCTCATGAAACGCGTAAAAGAAAACCAAATCAATCGACGCGAAGGCACCGATCGCGGCGGCCGAAATGAAAAGAAGGCAGGCGTAAAACGCGCGCTCGTAGTTGTCGATTTTTTCGCTGAACCAGATCGCGGCAACGCTGACGATCGTGGCGAGCAACAGCATGAGGAGACTCAAACCGTCGACTCCAAATGCGAGATGAATTCGCCAGTCTGTCGAGACAACAAACGAACTGACGAACTGAAAGCCAGCCGCGACGCGATCGAAGCGAAGCAGAATAAAAAGAGTAACCAACAAATTTGAGAGCGCGGCGACTAGTGCGGTCAATCGCGCAGGCGCGCCGAGGATGATGAGAAGCGCGGCGACGATTGGGCAGAGGACGAGAAAGAGAAGCATCAGCGGAAAATCGTGAAGTAAATGACGGCGACGATTCCGAGCCCGAAGAGAAACACGTAGGCCTGAACGTTGCCGACTTGAAACAACCGCAGGAGCGATCCGAAACCGAATGTGCCGCTGCTTGCGCCGTGGACCGCGCCGCCGTCAATAATCCAGCGATCGATGAAGCTGGCGACGCGGGCAAGAAGGCCCTGTGTTCGGTCGATAAGCCACGCGTAGAATTCGTCGATGTAAAAAAGCTTCCGCAAAAGATCCACATCCAGCGGGTCGTGTTCGCGATTGCGATAAACGAGGAAGGCGATGCCTGAGCCCACAACCAAGGCGATGATCGCGAGCGCAGGCACGATCAGGCTAGCTTCCTTTTCGTGTGGGACGACGAGGAAATTCTGCGCCACGACTTGCAGTCCCGCAGTGAGTGCGAAGAATGCGAGAATGAGCAGAGGAACAACCATCACGAGCGGCGATTCATGACTGCGCCGTGCGATGTCACTGCGGGGCTTTCCAAGAAAAACAACGATGACTTGGCGCGAAACGTAAAATGCAGTCAGAAACGCCGTCGTTAGGCCGATCACGAAGATCGGCATGTTCCGTTGGTAGGCGAGCGCGAGGATGGCGTCTTTGCTAAAGAAACCGCTGAACGGTGGACAGCCGATCAATGCGAGCGCCCCGACCGCGAATGTTCCAAACGTGATTTTCAGTGTCGAGGCGAGGCCGCCCATTTGCCAAATGTTCTGCTCGTGGTGCAGGCTGACAATTACCGAGCCAGCGGCGAGAAAGAGAAGCGCTTTGAAAAACGCGTGCGTGAAAAGGTGAAACATCGCCGCTTCGTTAGAAGCGAGCCCGACTGCCATCACCATGTACCCAAGTTGCGAGATCGTGGAGTACGCGAGAATCCGTTTGATATCAGATTGTTGCGTCGCGAGCAGCGCGCCGAGCAGAGCCGTGATTGTTCCGATCCACGCAATAATTAGAAGCGCGGTCTGCGACGCTTGAATCAAGAATGCGACGCGAACCAGCAAGTAGACTCCGGCTGCAACCATCGTCGCCGCGTGGATTAATGCCGAAACCGGCGTTGGACCTTCCATCGCGTCAGGCAACCAAACGTGGAGCGGAAACTGTGCAGACTTGCCGACTGCTCCGCAAAAAATCAGAACTGCGGCAACGGTCAGATAGCTGGGATTGCTCGTGATCTTGGACAAATGCGCAACGATGTCGTCGAACACAACCGAGCCGCTCGCCATCCAAACCATCAGGATTCCAATCATGAATCCAAAATCGCCGACGCGCGTCGTAAGAAATGCTTTCTTCGCGGCTTCGGAAGCCGAATCGCGTTCAAACCAGTGACCGATCAACACGTAGGAAGTGAAGCCGACCAGTTCCCAGAAAATGAACATCATCACGAAATTGTTCGCGAGCACGATCCCAAGCATCGCGAACATGAAGAGCGACAGCGCGGCGAAGTACCGTGATTTGCCGGCATCGTTACGCATATAGCCCAACGAGTAGATGTGAATCAGCGAGCCGACGCCCGAAACAACCAGCAGCATCAATCGGCTGAGATCATCGAGAGCAAAAGCGATTGGGACGTTAAAGACGCCGCGAATGTCAATCCAGGTGTACTCCGGCGCCGAGATGTCGATCCGCGCAAAAATCAGGCCGCTGCACGCGAAACTTCCGAGAACGGCTGCGATTGAAATGAAACTGCTAAGGTTCTTCCACCGGCGTGTGAACAAGGTAATCACCGCCGCCGATCCGAGCGGCAGCAGCAAAACTAACCACGAAAGCGAGCTGTTAGTGGTGAATCTCAAAATTTCAAACTCATGATGTCTTCGACATGCGTTGTCTGGCGCAGGCGAAAAAGTGCCACGACGATCGCGAGGCCGACCGCGACTTCGGCGGCGGCCACGGTGATGATGAAGAAAACGAAAACATGAGCGTTGTAGTTGAGCGCTCCGCCTGGATCGACATGGAAACGCGAGAACGCGACGAGCGACAGGTTGGCGGCATTCAACATCAACTCCAGCGCCATCAAAATGATGATGATGTTTCGCCGCACCATCACGCCGGCGAAACCAATAGTGAACAGGATTCCGCTGACAATCAGATAATGGCCCAGCGCAATCACGTTAACGGGTTTCGCGCCGGCTCAACATCATGGCGCCGATCGTCGCAACCAAAATGACGACGCCGATGATTTGAAACGGCAGATTGTAGTTTCCGAAAAGCAGAAGTCCGATTTGGTGAACGTCATCCGAGGTCGATCTTGTGAGAGGCGGGAAGGTTTTTTTCGCGATGCCAAGTCTTCCCACCACGGAACTGATCTGAATGGTCAGCGCGAGCGCAACCGCTAAACCGCCAGCGGACGCGATCCAGTTGATTTTGCGCAATTTCTCTACGCGCAAATCGAGTAGCATGATGATGAACAAAAACAGCACCATGATCGCACCGGCGTAGACGAGAACTTGAATGATGCCGATGAAATAGGCGTCGAGCGACACGAAGAGCGCGGCGAGGGCTAAAAACGAAACGACGAGACTGAGTGCGCTCGCGACCGGGTTGCGGTTGATGACCACTGCCACGCCGAACACGAGCATCATCGACGCAAACATCCAAAAGAGAAACGGAGACATCATTATTAATTTCGAATTTCGAATTTCAAATTTGGATTTTCACTTCTTCTGGTTCCATTTCAAAACAACACCGTGTATCACGCCGCCAATCTCGAGCAATTTGTCTTTGTGGTGCACCATGTCTTCGCGGGTGAATCCGGTGATGGCGTAGTCTTTCCGCAGGAAAATCGCCTGCTCGGGACAAACTTCCTCGCACATGCCGCAGTAAATGCAGCGGATCATATCGATATCGAATTCGTCAGGATATTTTTCGACCTTTGCAAAGCGATCGTTCTTTGAAATCTCGCCCGGAATGATTTTAATCGCGCGTGGCGGACAAATGAATTCGCAAAGCTGACAGGCCACGCAGCGAACGCGGCCATCGCTGTCGCGCACCAGCGCGGGCGCGCCGCGATAGTGATCCGGCAGATGCGGGTCCCATTTTTCCTCCGGATATTCCATCGTCACTTTCGTGCGGCAAAAAATCATGTTTTTAAAATGCTTGATCGTAATGGCGAGGCCGGCTGCGATTGCAGGCAGAAACATTCGCTCGCGCCAGTTAAGGTCCGGTCTTGGAACAGTGATCGCCATTAGAACTTGAAGTAAGCCAGAATGATCGCGACCAGGAAAATATTGACGAGCGCGATTTCAAAAAAGAACAGCCAACCTAGTCGCATCAGTTGGTCCCAGCGAAATCGCGGCAAAGTCCAGCGCACCCACATCATGAAGAACATGAGCGCGCAAACTTTCGCGAAGAAGACAACGATGTTGATCAACCCGAAAACCCAGCCATGCGATCCATCGGGAATGCCCGGGAAATGCCAGCCGCCAAGAAAAAGCGTCGTGATGATTCCTGAGCCGGTGATCATCGCGATGTATTCGCCGAGAAAAAACAATCCGAACTTCATCGACGCGTATTCGGTGTGGTAACCGCCGGCGAGTTCCTGCTCCGCTTCCGGCAAATCAAACGGGAGCCGGTTTGTTTCCGCGAGGACGGCAATCATGAAGACGACAAACGAGATGAGCATCGGAATTGCGAGCAGCCAGTTTCCGGGATTGGTCCAATCGCCGACGAATGGCGCAACCAACCAGCCATGCTCGACCTGATATTGCACTACATACGTCAGGCGAAGATTCCCGACGAGCAGAAAAATCGGGATTACGGACAGCCCGAGGGAAAGTTCGTAGGAAATCATTTGCGAACTGGAGCGCATGCCGCCGAGAAAGGGGTATTTGGAATTCGATGCCCAGCCGCCGAGCACGATTCCGTAGACGCCCAACGACGCGATCGCAAAGACAAACAGAATTCCAACGTTGACGTCAGCGATAACCATTGGCACGCCGAATAACGTGCTGCCGAATGGAATGACCGACATCGTGATGACGGCGGGGATCATCGCGAGACACGGAGCAAGCCAGTAATAAAGCTTGTTCACGTGTGCGGGCGTAAATTGTTCTTTGAGCAAAAATTTTCCTGCGTCAGCAATCGGTTGAAGCAGTCCAGCGAAACCGACGCGGTTTGGGCCGAGCCGATCTTGAATCAACGCGCTCACGCGGCGCTCCGCATAGACCGCGTAATTCATCAGGCCGAGCACAAAGCCGAGCAGGCAAACAATCTTAAGCAACGACGTGCCGATGAAAAAATAATCCATTATCGATCTTGTTATCGTCCGGGCGGGCGTTTCTTCTCCGCTCTTTCGATATCCTTCACCTTCGGATCAACCGGAGGTCGCGGCGATTCGTCTTCTTTGATCACGTGTAGGCCGAGATCGCCGATCTTGCTCAACGTGAGACCATGAAGTTGCGGAATCTCCGCGCTCATTTGCTGGAACACATCTGCGATCGTGTAAAGTCCGTTGCCGCCGCCGAGCGCTTGAAGCAGGTCCCGCAAGATTTCGCAATCGTCGCGCGCGTTCCCGGGCGGATGCACCGCGCGGTTCAATCGTTGCAAGCGCCCTTTGCCATTAATCATCGAGCCGCGTTTTTCGGCAAAGCCTGACGCCGGCAGCACAACAGTCGCATGCTCGGTCGCGGCGTTCGACAAAATGTCCATCGCAATGAACGCGGAGAGGTTTGTCAATTGTTCGAGTGATATTCCGGCTTCGATCGGATTTTCGCCCAGCGCAATCAAGGCTTTGATCTCGGCCGATTTCACAGCTTTGCCGATCGCAGACAGTTTCTCGCCGGGTCCTGCATCAAGACCGAGAATCAATCGCGCCCCAATTGCGTTAGGGTTTCGGTCTTCGCTCAGCAAGATTTCGTCGCCCTCGCCAAAACGTGGAACGATGTCGATGTAACGAACGCCCAGAAGATCGGCGATTTTCCGCGTGAGCCAGAGTTCTTCACTCGTCATCCGGCCTGAAGCAATGATCGCGATGTTTGAACCGTGGAATTGCCGGAGTCGGAGCGCTGCCTGGTTGATTGCAGTTTTCCAATCAACGACGCTGAGCGCGTGGCCGCTCCGGACGTGCGGTTCTAGCAAGCGGTTCTCAGCTTCGAGATATTTAAAATTCAATCGGCCGTAGTCGCACATCCAACACGAGTTCACATGATCGTTTTCGCGCGGCGTTTGCCGATAAACGATGTCTTCGCGCGTTCCGATGATCGTGTTGCATCCAGTCGCGCAACTCGTGCAGATACTTTTCGTCTCCTTCAAAAACCAAACACGCATCTTGAATCGGAAATCGGTGGAAGTCAGCGCGCCGACCGGACAGATATCCACCGTGTTAAGCGAATAATTATTTGCGAGACGCTTTCCCGGATGTGCAGTGAGCACGGTGTGACTCCCGCGATCGACGAATCCCAGCACATCGTCGTGCGCGATCTCGTTGCAGAAGCGAATGCACCGCGAACACAGAATGCAACGCTCATCATCGAGCGTGACGCGCGGCCCGAGTTGCACTGCTTTTGGTTTCTTCACCTTGTTTTCGAGAAACCGCGAACCCGCGGCGCCGTACTCGACGCTGAACTCCTGGAGCTCACACTCGCCCGCTTGATCGCAAATCGGGCAATCGAGTGGATGATTGATCAGCAAAAATTCCATCACGCCTTTGCGACATTCCTGCGCGAGCGGTGAATTTGTGCGTATGCCCATGCCTTCGGCGACATCTTGGGCGCATGAAATTTGCGGACGTGGCATCCAATTGACAATCGGTTTGCCATCGGCGCCAAGCTCTGGCTTTCGATCAGGACCCATTCGTGGCATGCCCATCTCGATCAAGCACATTCGGCAATTGCCCGGCGAGCTCAGCTTCTTGTGATAACAATAACGCGGCACATATGTCCCGACTTGCGCGCACGCTTCGATCACGCGCGTGCCTTTCGGGAACTGATGCCACACGCCGTCGATCTGGACGTTGAACATCGGATGCGCGTCGGGTTTTTCGTCGGCCATATTCAGATCACGGCGTCGGCTCCGGCCTTTTCCCAACCGGGGTCGTGAGCGAGGGGGCTCGTCGGAATTTGCTCGCGCTCAATCAATTTCCCGGGCGTGCTTTCGGGCGGCAACGCCGGCGGAACCGATTTTCGCGCGTGACGCGCGAATTCTTCTGGAAATTTTTCAACCAAACTTTGCGTCGGCCACGCGCACGCTTCGCCGAATGCGCAAATCGTGCGGCCGGCAATGTTGTCGCCGATCGTTTTCAAAGTGCGCGGATCTTCGGTCACGCCACCGCCGTTCAACATCCGCTCGGTGATTTTTTTCATCCAAAGCGAACCTTCGCGGCACGGGGTGCACTGGCCGCACGATTCGTGCGCATAGAATTCGTTGATGTTGTTCAGCGCCCAAACCATGTCGCGCGAATCGTCCAGCACGATCACGCCGCCTGACCCAGCCATTGATCCGGCTGCGGCGAGTGTGTCGAAATCCATCGGCAATTCATCGATTGACATCTCCTGTACGGTTGTCGATCCGTCCGGTTGTTTTTGTTTAATCTTGAATCGTTCGTCCGCGCGCAAAACTTTCGCCGAGCTACCGCCGGGAATAACCGCTTTTAATCTTTTGCCCCATCTTATTCCGCCCGCCATTTCGTAAATCAGTTGTCCCATCGTCACCTTTCCGAGTTCAATTTCGAAATAACCGGGACGCTGGACGTCGCCGCTCACGCAAACGATCCGCGTGCCGGTGTTGTTCGGTCGGCCGAGTTGGGCGTATTTCGCACCGCCCATCGCGATGATGTGTTTCACCGCGCAAAGCGTTTCGACATTGTTCACGATCGTCGGACACATGTAGAGCCCGAGCACGGCTGGAAAGTAGGGTGGTTTGATTCGCGGATAAGCGCGCTTGCCCTCGAGCGATTCAATCAGTCCTGTTTCTTCGCCACAAATGTAAGCGCCGGCGCCTCGATGAATGTGAACATCGACATCGAACCCGGTACCGAGGATGTTGCGCCCAAGGAAATTGTGTTCGCGCGCTTCTTTGATCGCGCGTTCGAGGATTTTCGCCCCCTCTGGGAATTCGCCTCTTATGTATATGTACGCCGTTCGCGCGTTGAGAGCGAAACAGGAGATCGCGATTCCTTCCAACAGCTGATGAGGATCTTCGTGGATGATATAGCGATCTTTGAACGTTCCCGGCTCGGATTCGTCCGCGTTGCAAATCAAATAGACCGGCTTCTTTTCGTCAGGCTTGATAAACGCCCATTTCACACCGCACGGAAATCCGGCGCCGCCCCGGCCCCGCACGCCGGACGCCTTCACTTCGTTGACGATGTCGGTGCGCGACATCTTCACTGCCTTCTTTAAATCTTCGTAGCCGCCATCGTTGGAATAAGTGTTGATGTCGATCTTCCAACCCTCGCGTCCGATGTTTTTGAAAATGAGCCGATGTTCGAGTGGATGCGGCTCGTAAACTGTTCGGCATTGGGGCAACGCGGACAAGATCGAGATCGCATTGTCGGGCTGAACATTTTCGTGCAGCTCATCGTTTACCATGCACACCGGCGCGGTGCCGCAGCTCGCCAGGCATTCGACGAACTCAATGCTGTAATTTCCATTCGCGCTCACCGACATCGTTGCATGTCCAAAATCTGATTTTTTGCGCCCTATGCCCGTCGCCGCGCAGAGATTTTCCATGACCTGATAACTTCCGGCCATTGCACAACTGAGCGTGCGACAAACGCGGATGTGCGTTTTACCGGCGCGCTTCTCACGCAACATCGGATAAAATGTGACCAGCTCGAGAATGTTGATCGGCCGCAACCCAAGCTTGTCCGCGATCCACGTTATCGCGTCGTCGTTGATCAAACCGAAGTATTCCTGCCAAAGATGAAGCAACGGCAGCGCCGCGCTTCGTTTGCGATCGCGCGGGTAATGCGCGATCGCTTGATCCATTTTTAGTTCCAACTCGGCGGGAACGCCTGTGCTCGTCGAGTCCACAACGAAAAAATCAATTAGTTAACGTGCTCTGCTTCTCGACAACTTTATCGTCCTTGAAAACGATCGTCACCGTGTCTTTGCCCTGACGATAAATGTAGGTCGTCTTCTTGATGATGACGAAGTCTTTGTTGTCGAGCTCAGTCGGCGGTCCAAGAATTGATTCGACCTGTTTCTTCGACATTCCTTCGGCGACTTCATCCACGTTAGCCTTAGTGATGCGACGTCCAACGCAGGAGAGCGAGACGAAAACTAAGAGAAGGAGGGAGAGTCGGGAGATTTTCTTCAGGATCGACATATTCATCTGTCGCATTCGCCCATGACAAAGTCTAGGCTTCCGAGCACCGCCGGAACGTCGGCGATCATACAACCCGGAAGAAGTTCGGGAAGAATGCTCAAGTTCACAAATGACGGCGCGCGAATTTTCAATCGATACGGAACGCCACCGCCCCGGCTGTTGATGTAGAATCCGAGCTCGCCCTTCGGATTTTCAGTCGCGAAATAAATTTCTCCGGGCGGCGCGTCAAGGCCTTCGGTCACGACGATAAAATGGTGAATCAGTTCCTCCATTTTCGTCATCACATGCGATTTCGGCGGCGTCATGTTTTTCCAATCGGCGACATTGATTGGACCGCCCGGCAATTTCTCGATTACTTGGCGCAAAATCTTCGCGCTTTGCCGCATCTCTTCGATCCGTACTAGATAACGATCGTAACAATCGCCTGCACTGCCGATCACGACGTCGAAATCGTATTGCTCATAGTCGAGATATGGGTGTTTGCGTCGCAAATCGTGGTCGACGCCGCTGCCACGCAAATTTGGACCGGAAAGCGCGTACGCGATCGCGCGTTCTTTCGGGATTATGCCGATGTCTTTCGTTCGATCGACAAAGATGCGATTGCGCGTGAGCAACCTGTCCATTTCGTTCAACGCGGATCCGAATTGATCGAGAAAATCGCGCAACATCGGGATAAATTTTTCGTGGAGATCGCGAATCTGTCCACCGACACGCGTGTAGGAAGTGGTGAACCGCGCGCCGCTCAGGATCTCGCTCAGGTCGTAAATTTTTTCCCGTTGCGTGAACGAATAAAGAAAAACGGTCATTGCGCCTAGATCGAGGGCCATCGCGCCAAGTCCCATCAGGTGCGACGAGATTCGCGAAAGCTCACAGCAAATCACGCGGATCGCTTTGCCTCGCGGCGGAATCTCCCAATTCATGAGTTTCTCGACCGCGAGCGCGTAGGCGACGTTGTTCGCAAGCGGCGCGAGATAATCGAGTCGATCAGTGTACGGGACGAACTGGTTGTATTGCATGTTCTCGGCGATTTTCTCGTCGCCCCGATGCAAATAACCGACGTCGGGCATAGCTTTGGTGATAATCTCGCCGTCGAGTTCGAGCACGAGTCGCAGCACGCCGTGCGTCGCCGGATGCGACGGGCCCATGTTGAGAATCATTTTCTCGCCGATGTCGTGATCAACTTCGCGCAGCTTCTCCGCTTCCGCGGCAGCTCGCATTGCCGGGTCGGGCGATTCAATCTCGCGCACTGTGAATGCCATAGGCTTGCTTTTGAGCTAACTCGAATGCATCGACGATTCATTTACGCTGCCGACTCGACTCCTGCGTGCAAGCTTAAATTTGGAATTGAATCGCGCGTTTGACTACCGATGGTGGATTCCATGGCAAAGAAGATCGCGCTGCTGTTTGCGGGCCAGGGTGCGCAGGTCGTCGGAATGGGCAAAGACTTAGCCGATCATTTCCCCGTCGCAGCCGATTTGTTTCAACGCGCCGACGAAATTCTCGGCCACAAGTTGAGCGACATCGCGTGGAATGGACCGATTGAGGAACTGACCAAGACTTCGAATTGCCAGTCGGCATTGTTCGTTCATGGGCTTGCGTGCTTTTCCCTTCTGCGTGAGCTTGCCGGCGAATTTCCGATCGGCGGCGCAGCCGGCCTGTCGTTAGGCGAACTGACTGCGCATGCTGCCGCGGGCACTTTTGATTTCGAGACCGGCCTTAAACTTGTCCAAAAGCGCGGCGAATTCATGGATGAAGCTTGCGCGGAGACGATCGGCGGAATGGCAGCAATGATCGGCGCGGACGAGAATACCGTGCGTCAGTTGGCGGACGACGAAGATGTCGATGTGGCCAACATCAATTCACCGGGACAAATCGTCATCTCGGGCGAGCTGGCAAAGGTCGAGGCAGGCGTGGCCGTTGCGAAGGAATATGGAATTCGGCGTGCGACAATGCTGAATGTGGCTGGCGCTTATCATTCGCGTTTAATGGACAGCGCTTATCAGAAATTCGGTGCGGAACTGGCTCATGTTCAAATCCATCCGCCGCGTTTTCCGGTGCTCAGCAATGTGACCGGGATGGAAGTGAAAACACCGGTCGAGATTCGGCGAACCTTGCAAGACCAGATCACGAGCGCGGTCCGCTGGGTCGATTGTATGGAACGCCTCGCCCCGCTCGGCTGCGACTTGTTCGTTGAGCTCGGGCCCGGCGGCGTTCTTGCTGGTTTGTTCAAACGCACGCGCAAGGACATCGATGCTGTTTCTGTCAGTGATGTCGCTTCGGTCCGTGCCTGCGCTGAACGGCTCCGCCGCGCGTAGCGAAGATCGACAATTACCTATCCACGTCGTAATTTTCTTTCGTGAGTCTCTTCGAACGAATTCATTCAGATCTGAAAACGGCGATGCGCAAGAAGAACGCGACCAAGCTCAGCGTCTTGCGCATGCTCAAAGCCGCGATGACGAACGCGGCCATCGAAAAATCAGGTGCGCAGGGCCAATTGAGCGAAGCCGATGCGACTCAAGTCGTCCGCAAACAGGTCAAGCAACGCCAGGATTCGATCGAAAGTTTTGAAAAAGGCGGTCGCGCTGAACTCGCGGCGAAAGAAAAAGAGGAATTATCGATCTTGCAATCGTATTTGCCGCAGGCGATGAGCGCCGATGAAGTTTCGAGAGTCGTGCGCGAAACCATTGCCGAAGTTGGCGCGACTTCGAAAGCGCAAATGGGCGCTGTGATGAAAGCGTTGCAGGCGAGAGTGGCGGGCCGCGCCGACGGCAAAACGCTCAGCGCCGAAGTGGGAAAGCAGTTGCCCTAGTTCATGCTGACCGCGATCATCGTCGCCGCCGGAAGCAGCGAACGAATGGGCTTCGATAAATTATTCGCGCTGGTCAGTGGCAAACCAGTGATCGCGCACACCATCGGTGTGTTCGAGCGTACCGATTGCGTTGACGAAATCATTTTGGTAGGTCGCGCGGACAGTCTTGACGAATTACGAAAACTCATCGGCAAACCGACGAAAGTGAAACAAATCGTGGCCGGCGGCGCCGAACGCAGTGATTCGGTCCGCGCCGGACTGGATCATGTGAATCCAAAATCGGATTTCGTTGCTGTGCACGATGCGGCTCGTCCGATGATTACTTCGGAAAAAATTACGAAGGTTTTCGAGGTTTGCCGGACAAGTGGTGGTGCCGCATCTCTCGCCGAACCAATCAACGACACGCTGAAGCGCGCCGACGCCGATCTTGAGCTAAAGGAGTCAGTCGATCGTAGTGGAATTTACGGAATGCAAACGCCGCAGGTGTTTGAGAGAAAACTGCTCGAAGAGGCTTACGTTTTGGTTGCCAAAAAAAAGATTTCGGTCACCGACGAAGTCTCGGCGGTCGAACTTCTCGGCCGCAAAATCGTTCTCGTCCCGAACCACGATTTCAATTTCAAAGTCACTTATCCGCGCGACCTGCCGCTGGCCGAATTCGTTTTAAAGCAACGCGCGCAGAGCAGCTAGATCAACATCTATAAACGTGACGAGCTTGCAGCCATTGCATCGCGCGGTGAGAAGTTCCCTGGTAAACCGACTTCGGGAATGAGTATGTTGGGATGTTGCGCTCCTAGCAGTTTTCTTCTCCTCGTCATCCAACCAGCTAGCAGTGCGAAAATTTCTGGCAGATTTGCAAGGTCAGCACTAGGCCAGCATCGGATCGATCGGGACAAGCGGGCGAATCAATTCGACAATCGCGGGAATGTCCTTGGATTTGAACGGGCGACCGTGCATCTTGAGTTTCGAATTCTCCAAGCTGCTGACGCGAACGATCGTCCCATGTTTCCAAACCCAGGCGTCGGGATTATAGGGACCGATGCGGCGCGGATTCGTCCAGGTGTGGATCGACAACAGACGATCGTTCACCGCCGCGGCAATGTGCATCGGGCCGCTATCGACGCTGATCACAAATTTCGCGACGCGAATGAGCCGAATCAATTGCAGAAGCGAAGTCTGGTTAGTGAGCTCGACGCAATTCTCGGCGATGTCGATAGCGCGATTGCTCTTTCCAACGACAACCACGCGTGTCGGCGCGAACGCAGCGCAAATTTCCTCGATCACTTTATTGGTTAGCGATTTCCCGTTTCCGCGCGCAAACGGATGCAACAAAATGAACGGCGGATATTCGTCGAAGCGCGGCAATGCGTCGCCGGTCGGAAGGGGGCAGCGCAACGCTCCACCAATCGTCGCGCCGGTGAGCTCCGCGAGTTTCAGATAACGCTCCACGGCATGCTCGCGTTTGCCCACTTTCGCCGTCTTCGTGTAAAAGAATCGTGAACCTTCGCGACCATCGCTCATTCCATAAACTTCCCTGGCGCCGCTCATTCGCGCGATGAACGCGCTCCGCAGCAGTCCCTGAAAATCGAGCGCAAGATCGGGTTTGAGTTTTCGCGTTTCCTTCAGCCACGGTCTAAATCGAACCGGAGCGCCGAGTCCGCTGAAATCGCGCCGAGGGAAGACGTGGATGTGGTTCACATCGGAATTTCCGCGGAGCAGCGGTGTAAATTCAGGATTCATTACCCAGGTGATTCGCGCTCTCGGATGCGCGTCGCGAATCGCCGCGACCGCCGGCAGCGTGTGCACGATGTCGCCGAGCGAGCTCGGTTTGATGATCAGAATAGAGTTCACAGGTTCAATCACGAATGGAGACGAATGACCACGAGGTTAAAAGGACGAAAGAGACGCTGCGATTATTTTAGACTTTCAGCACTTCAGTTTTCAGTTTTTTGCCGCTAGCGGCCAATCGCGAGTCGTTCGGCTAACAAACGCGGCAGTCCGGCGTCGATAATTTTCTTCTGCGCAGTGTGAAGGTCGTATTTCACGCGGCGTTGTTCAACGACTGCGGTGTCGATGTGGTAAATGCAATATGCTGCGCGCCAGTCGGCATCGCGCGGCTGACCTACGCTCCCTGCATTGATGAAATATTTTTTGCTCTGATCGATCCGCAGTTTGTCGATTCGCTGGCGTTGCACGCCGTCATTGCGAATAAATGCCATCGGGACGTGTGTGTGCCCGAAAAAACAGACCGTCGTGTGTTGATAAGTAAAGCTGGCTGCGGCGTCGAGATTGTTGAAGACGTAGCCCCACTGATCGGGCGTATCGAGCGTCGCGTGGACGATCGTGAAATCGCGTACCTGCCGCTCGAACTTGAGCTCGCGTAGCCATGCTTTGTCCGCGTCAGTCAAATTATCGCGCGTCCATTGAATCGCGGCCTCGGCCATTTCGTTGAAATCGCGCGACGATTCAACGAGCGACGCTTGCTCGTCATGATTGCCTTTGACGATCGGACAATCCATTTCGCGCACGCGCTCAACACATTCGTGGGGGTTCGCGTTATACCCGACGACGTCTCCGAGACAAACGAAGTGAGTGCATTTGTTTTCGCGCGCATCGGCGAGCACAGCCTCGAACGCTTCGAGATTGGCATGGATATCACTAATAACGGCGAAACGCATCGGGCCCTACCATCGCGAGAAGATCCCCATATAAGCATGCAATTGGCCTGGCGAACAGCCGGAGAATACAATTCTGGCGGTCGGGAAAGCGTTGGTCTTACCGGATACTCAGATCGACAATCAGATCGCAAATGTGACGTGAACCGACAGATCGGCGCCGGCCGGTTGGTTCATCGAACACAACCAGCTTCGTTGGTTGATCAGCGCCTGGGCGAGATCGATTCGTTGCAACATTCCTTTCGAGTAGGTGCTTAGTCGTTGATATCGCGCATTCGTTAGGCTGACCAGCTCGAGCAGTTCGCGAACGCGCTGGTCCAATCGTGGACTGTGCAGCCGGCAAAGCTTGCCGAAGAACCGCAGCGTCTCTTCGCCGATGAGAAATTTGTAAAAATACGGATTCTCTGGCAAAAAAGCCGAGCGCCTCGCGACCTTCCACCAGTGAAGTGTCGCGTCCGAAAGTTTTTGCTTGCCCGCGCGTAGGCGAAGCAAGTCCGAGAATAATTTTCAAGGTCGTGGTCTTGCCGGAGCCGTTCGGCCTGGAGGAGGCCGTAAATTTCGCCGCATTCGACGCGTAGATGAAAATTGCGCGGCGACGATCGATTGATAACTCACCTCCCTGGCTCGTTACCGTTTCGACCTGCCCGTCCATGTCGCTCGGCTACGGCCGGCTCCATTGTCGATGAAAGGGGGATTGGAAGAGCTTTGGGCACACCCTCGACCGCCACCGCCGTCTCAGTCATGGCGAATGTCGAACCCGCGTGCCTTGACCGGTTCAGCAATCGCCGATCGCGTTTGCTTGTCGATGTGCGAACGCAATTCGCTTTCCATCACCGAATCCAAAAACGCAAAGACTTCGCTCTGTTTGCCGCCAACCTGAAGCTCAACGCGGCCGTCCGGCAGATTTCGGACCCAACCGATGACATCAAAGCCTTTCGCGATTTGCCGGATCGTCCAGCGAAAGCCCACGCCCTGGACATTGCCTTCGTAAAAGACCTGGAGCGAGATCATGTCGGTGGAAAATCATCCTAAGCGAAATGATGCCCGCGCGAAAAGTCGAATGCGCGCTGACTACTTGTAAGAGTAAACGAGGCAAACGCTGCTCTCGTTGCCTTCGACCAAATCGACGAGCACGTAATATTGCCCGCTGCTAGTCGGCGAAAATCCTGCGGCCGCTTTTTCACCTTCGCTGTAGCTCTCGGTTTGCATTAGCTTTCCGGTTTCGTCGTAGACGTTGACCGCGATTTTCTTTGCCGGCTCGGTCGCGCCGACTGAGAACCAATATTGGTTCTCGGCGTAGAGATTCACTGCGACCAACGCGGGCTCTTTCGGTTTGATCGTCCCCGACCAGTGCCCATCGCGCATTTTGAATCCTTCATTCGAGAACGCGCCTGCGAGATCGAGCGCCGCTTTGCGCGCCGCGACTTCGCTGTCGCTCTCAGGAGCCGCCAGCGCCGTCATCACCGCCAACGCGATGGCTGCGAAGATCGACATCCTCATTTTGTTTCTTCCTTGGCTTGGATCCGGCTCATGATCTTGCCGACGGCCTCATTGACCTTTTTCACTTCGTCGAGGGTTGGCGCTTTGCCCGCCGAAAACGACACAAGCTTTTCGACTCCCGGAAGTTCGCCGTTCACTTCTTTGACCAACGGCTCATCTTTGACTTCCGGTGAAACCTCGTTGAGCTTCGATTGGATGAAATTTACGAGCGCAGGTTGGCGCAGAACCTTTGCCGCGCGCTCATCGTAATTTTGCAAGACTGCCGCACTGACCACCTGCGTCCCGCGGATCCAGCCGCCGACGCTAACCAAGATGATCAGGTCCTGATCGCGATGTGTTTGCATCGACGATTTCACTTCGTTCTGCGTTGCTTCGAGTTCTTCCTGAAGCGCGTCCCACTCGTTGTTCTCAGCAAACTCATTAATACTGCTGCCGCGGCTGAGCACGTTCTCGCTCACGCCCAGCGCTTTCGCCAATTTGATGATGTCGGTGCCGATATTCTTGACCTGCTGGGCGTCTTTCGCCTCGACCGCGATGAATCCGTCGGCGATCAAGCTTCCGAGATTGAGTGCGATCTGGGCGCGGTTCTTGTACGTCGTTGGAGTCGGACCGCGCATTTGGCCGATCCAATTCGGTTTGCCCGGTTTTTCGAGCGCGGCGAAAAGTTCGCCGGGCGTCGGAATGCTGATCGCATCAATGCGGATCGCCTTAGCCATTTGATCCGCCGGCAGACGCGCCGGTTCCGCGCCGATGACGGCACAATAACCCACTAAGAACGTAACTGCGCAGAAGCTTCTGATAGGCCTCATGACCGTCCAGCGTACCTACCTCGAGGCAGATTGCCAGCAAGAATCGCACGACGGCGCGGCCGAAAGCATCATGGACTTTGGTTGTATTTGCCGATCTGCAATTGCTGGCATTATTAGCTGGGTCCGCAGCATCATTTCCAAATGGGGAAAACTTCAATTCAAAGCGTTCACGCGCGCGAGATTCTCGACTCGCGCGGCAATCCCACCGTCGAAGTCGATGTTCAATTAGCAAACGGGACATTCGGTCGCGCGGCGGTCCCGAGCGGCGCGAGTACGGGTGAGCACGAAGCTTGGGAATTGCGCGATGGCGACAAGAAGCGTTACGGCGGCAAAGGCGTCAGCAAAGCGGTCGCCAACGTGAACAACAAAATCGCGCGAGCGATCAAGGGAATGAACGCGCTCGACCAGGCGAAGATCGACAAGAAGCTGATCGAGCTCGACGGGTCGAGGAACAAAAAGAATCTTGGCGCGAATGCGCTGCTTGGCGTTTCCCTTGCGGTCGCGCATGCTGCAGCGACCGCGGAAGAACTTCCGCTGTTTCGCTATTTGGGCGGCAATAAAGCGCGAGTTCTGCCCATTCCGATGATGAACATTTTGAATGGTGGCGCGCATTCCGATGCGCCGATCGATTTCCAGGAATTCATGATCACGCCGCGCGGCGCGCCGAACTTTGCGGAAGCGCTTCGCTATGGCGCCGAAGTTTTCCACGCGCTGAAAAGCGTTTTGAAAGATCGACATCTTTCCACCGCGATTGGCGATGAAGGCGGGTTCGCGCCGAATCTGAAATCGGCCGAGGACGCGCTCGAGACTATCATCAAGGCAATCGGGAAAGCGGGGTACAACGCCGGCGAACAAATCTTTATCGCACTTGATCCAGCGTCGTCCGAGTTTTTTGATGCTAAGAAGAACGCCTATGTCTTCAAAAAATCCGATGGATCACAGAAATCGGCAGAAGAGCTCGTCGACTACTACGGCGAGCTTTGCGAGCGGTTCCCGATCGTCTCCATTGAGGACGGTTGCGCCGAAAACGACTGGGACGGTTGGGAAAAATTAACCAAGCGTCTTGGCGAAAAGATCCAGCTCGTCGGCGACGATCTCTTTGTCACCAACGTCGAATTCTTGCGCAAGGGAATTAAAGAGCACGTGGCAAACTCGATTTTGATCAAAGTGAACCAGATCGGAACGTTGACCGAGACTTTGGCGACGATCGATCTCGCGAAGAAAAATAAATACACTTCGGTCATTAGCCATCGTTCCGGTGAAACCGAAGACACGACCATCGCCGATATCGCGGTTGCGACCAACGCCGGCCAGATTAAGACCGGTTCGCTTTGTCGGACCGATCGAGTCGCCAAGTACAATCAGCTGCTTCGAATTGCCGAAGAACTTGGTGACAAAGCGGTTTACGGCGGTAATATCCGCTGAAGTGGATCATAGTTACGGCGATTTCCGCGCGCGTCGCGAAGCTACCGTCTGGCAGCGCTGGAATCGTGTCCTCCTCGTCCTGCTTCTGCTCGCAGTATGGCTCGTCATCGTCAGTCTTTTCGTGCCGCCCTACAAAAAATTGAAGCTCGGCCACGAGGAAATCGATAAACTACAGGCGCAACGCGACGAACAACACGTGCTGCTTTCCAAACAAACGCGCGAAGTGAATTTGCTCAAAACAGATCCTGTTTATCTGGAAACAATCGCGCGCGACCGACTTGATCTGATGAAAGAAGGCGACACCATTTTCCGAATCGAATCCGCCGCCGCGCAAACGGATAAACGCAAAGAGTCGGTGCGTCGGTAATCTCCCCTCTTGTCATCCCGCGCGAAGTCGAGGGATCTCTGACTTTTTCTGTCGATGTCACGCGATTCCGATTTCCGGGTTTACATTATGACGAATGATCTCGATACCGTGCTCTACGTCGGAATGACCAACAGCTTTGAACGGCGAGCCGGTGAGTGGCGGACCGGCGAAATTCCGGGATTCACTGCAGATTATCGGTGTTAAAGCTCCTCTATTTGGAGCATTATTGGGACGTTGAAGAAGCGATCGCGCGTGAAAAGCAGCTCAAGAGATGGTCGCGAAAGAAAACGTGGAGCTAATCGCGAGACTGAATCCTCGCTGGTTTGATTTGTTCGCCGACATTTCCGGAATATCTAGAGATTGTCTCGACTTCGCTCGACATGACAAAAAGGTGCCCCGACGTAATGTGTCTCTATGCCAATCGAAACCACCGTTGACGCCGAGGATTTGAAATTGCGCGTGGGCGAACTGCGGAGGTTTCTTTGACCTGCCCAAACTGCAGGAAAAATTGACTGCGCTCGAAGCACGAATGTCGGCGCCTGATTTTTGGAACAATCGCGAGCGCGCCCAAACCGATGTCGATGAAGTTTCGCGGCTGCGGTCGCTGATCAATCCTTTCCGCGACCTCGAGCGTGAGATCGAGGACTTCGACGCGCTCCATCAGCTCGCCGTCGAGGAAAAAGACGATGCCTATCGCGCACAGGCCGAGCGCGAAGTCGTGACCGAGCACGATCGTCTCCTGCACCAGCTCGAGGAATTCGAGCTGCGCCAATTCCTCTCCGGCGAGAACGATCGCAACAACGCGTTCCTCACTATTCATTCCGGTGCCGGCGGCACCGAATCGTGCGATTGGGCCGACATGCTCTTGCGCATGTATCAGCGCTGGATCGAGCGCAGCGGTTTCAAATCGCAGATTGCCGATGTTCAGACCGGCGAAGAAGTAGGAATCAAATCGGTCACGCTGCTGGTGAGCGGCGAGTACGCTTACGGTTATCTTCAAACCGAGCGCGGCGTGCACCGGCTGGTGCGGATTTCGCCGTTTGACGCCAACAAACGGCGACACACATCGTTCGCTAGCGTCGATGTTGTTCCGGAGATCGCCGACACGGCGCCGATCGAAATCAATCCGGTCGATCTCGAGATCGACACCTTCCGGAGTGGCGGCAAAGGCGGCCAGAATGTGAACAAAGTGGAAACCGCCGTGCGCATTTTGCACAAGCCGACTGGCGTCGTCGTCGCGTGTCAGGCCGAACGTAGCCAGGGCCGCAACCGCGATCTTGCGCTCAAAATGTTGAAAGCGAAGCTTTATCAGATCGAGCAGGACGAAAAACGAGCCGCGATCGATCGGCAATACGGCGAGAAAGGCGAGATCGCGTGGGGCAACCAGATTCGTTCCTACGTTTTTCAGCCGTATCAAATGGTGAAAGACCACCGTACTGGTGCCGAGACCAGTAACGTCCAGGAAGTCATGGACGGCAAGATCAACATCTTTATCCGAGCGAAACTGCGCGAGTAGAAAACGGGGAAGACGCGTTGGATAGGCACGCGCCGATTACCTGGCAAAAGCATTGTCGATGCGAATGAATGGTTCAGACGCGCAGCGACGGCGAGATATCCGCGAGCACAATTGAATCTCGCTATCAGTTACTACAAAGGTAATGGGGCGACGCGGGCGTCAACGCAGCAATTGAGTGGGCTACAAAAGCAACCGAACAAGGTGGCGAGCACGAGCAATGTTTCCTCGGTGGAATTTACGCTCATGGCGTTCAGGACGACGTGGACTTCGGCCGGGCGAGCTACTGGTTTGAGAAGGCGGCCAAGGCTGGAGCGTTGAAGCGATGTCCCAAATTCCGAATCTCCATTTCAGATTCGCGAACAAATTGCTTCGCGAAAATTCAAAAGAGGGGTCTTAGAGCTTATTACAATTTATATCTGTCGGAGTCGCTAGAGGAACTAGCTTGAGTCGAAACCGCAGATCGAAATCGCCGCCGTTGTGTTTTCGGCAACAGGCGAGACACGCGATTGCGCGTCGCACCCGGCGCACGCGCGGAAATTTCTCTTTGCAATTCGGGCAAACATAAATGTAGCGGGCCTCGTACGTTTTCATCGCAAACAGCAGATTGTGGCAACGCGCTTCGTCCGCGATTCCCAAATCGCGACACGCCTCGCGCCATTCCGGTCCATGCGGCGCGATGCGGCGCCTTTTTTTGCGAAACTGCGCGAGCAAATGCGCCAGCTCATGCCGCAACGTGCGATTGATCTCGTCCGAGGCGTGATCCAGCAAAAGCGGATTCAGTGAAATCAATTTCTCTCGATAATCCGTGTGACCGGCAGCGGTTTTTAGTCGCGGATTCCATTCCACTCGAACCTCGCGTGCAAGTTTGTCCGCACCGAGTGAGCGCAACAGTTCGCGTGCTTGCTGCTGTAGCCACTGCGCTCCGTCGCCGTGCGAACGATCGGATCGGCTCGACAGAGCGGGGCAGGTACAAAAATCCAGTGCGAATTCCAGCTGCCTAGCCGGCAACCGCATGCGCACTCTTTCGTTTGGTCACGCGATCCACAATTTCGCCGACGATTTTTGCGGTCGCGGCGATTTCTTCAGCAGTTGTCGGTTTGCCTAACGACAAGCGGACCGCCGATCGCGCGCGTTCGATAGGCAGTCCCATCGCGAGCAAAACGTGCGATGCCGAAACAGATCCGACCATACAAGCCGACCCGCTCGACGCGCACACCCCTTTCAAATCGAGCGCGATGAGCAGCAGTTCGGAATCGATCCCGAGCAGACTGACATTCAACGTGTTCGCAAGCCGCGGCGCGTTCTCGCCATTCAGCCTCGCGTCTGCAACGTTTTGCGAAATCAAATTCCAGAGCTCGTCGCGCAGCTTCAATTGTCGATCTTGTTCTGTCTGACGATTGCTCAACACAAATTCCGCAGCCGCAGCCATTCCGGCGATCGCTGGAACATTTTCGGTTCCGGGTCGCCGCCGATTTTCGTGCGCGCCGCCGAAAAGGACCGGTTGTAGCGACAATCCGCTTCGAAGGAAAAGAAATCCGATACCTTTCGGTCCGTAAAATTTGTGTGCGGCGAAACTTGCGGCGTCGACCAACGAAATGTCAATGTCGATCTTGCCGAAAGCTTGCACGCAGTCGCTGTGCAACAGCACACCGCGCTCACGACAAATTCTCGAGATCTCGCGCATCGGCTGAATCACGCCGGTTTCATTGTTCGCGGTCATGATCGAAACCAATCGTGTCTCCGGCCGAATCGATTTCGCGAGCTGATCGAGATCGACAACTCCCTCGTTGGAAGGGTCGAGCCAGGTCACTTCGAAGCCTTCGTGCTCCTCCAAATGCTCAACCGAGTGAAGCACGGCGTGATGCTCAGTCTTTTCGCAGATGACGTGACCGCCGCCGTCCATCTGGCAGCGCGAGAGTCCGAGCACGGCGAGATTACATGCTTCAGTCCCGCCGCTAGTGAAAATGATTTCATTTGGCTTGGCGCAAAGCAGCGACGCGATTTTGTCGCGCGCGTTATCGACCGCCGCGCGCGCGTCGCGTCCCGCGCGATGAATACTCGACGGATTCCCGAAATGTTTGCTGAAGTACAGCTCCATCGCCTCCCGCGCGGCGTTGCACACCGGGGTAGTCGCGTTGTAATCCAGATAAATCACAAACTCTTCCTTTTCCTATCAGTCTTGGTCTGGCAATTCTAAACCTTTGCACAGTTTCAGCCAAAAAGTTTTCGGATGAATCGCTATGAAAACGCGAGCATTTTTCGGAATCTCAGTATCGATTGCCATCGCGCTCCCCTTTGCGTGTCGGCCGACAGCAAGACGCGCAACCCGACTTCATGAGAGATGAGCACGATTGCAACGGCAAATTCCCGTGCACGGGCATAATGACGGCAATCAGTACGGCGATTACGAAGGACTTGTCTGGCTCACCGGGTGTTCGCATCTGATCTGGACCGATAGCTGGCGTGAGCTCGATCCGATTTCCGTTTGCAGCACTAATCCTGGGATGGAAGAAGTTTTCATCGCGAAGGTGAAATAATTTCTACGCGCTGAATTCGTCGCGGCTACTGGTCGGCTTCTTTTTTTTCTTCGGGACGATCCGGAGTTGTTTCTCTTCGTAATAAACGAGCGAGTCTGGGGGCACGCTTTGCACCAGGAAAACATTTCCGCCGATTGTCGATCCGGCGCCGATGACGGTTTTGCCGCCGAGAATAGTTGAGCCCGGGTAAATCGTGACGTCGTCTTGCACGGTCGGGTGACGTTTGCCGCCTTTCCTGATTTTGCCGTGCTCATCTTTTTGAAAACTGCGCGCCCCGAGCGTGACGCTGTGATAAAGCTTCACTCGCTTGCCGATCTCACACGTTTCGCCAATGACGACGCCGGTGCCGTGATCGATGAAAAAATGCGTTCCGATTCTCGCGCCGGGATGAATGTCGATCCCGGTGCGGCTGTGCGCCCATTCGGTCATGATCCGCGGAACGAGTGGCAGGTTCATTTCGTAAAGCAGGTGCGCCATTCGCTGGATCGCGATCGCTTCCAGCGACGGGTAGGCGAGAATGATTTCCTCGTAACTCCGCGCCGCAGGATCGCCTTCAAACGCAGCGTCGATGTCGGTCCAAAGGATGCGACGAACATTTGGCAGTTCGGCGAAGAACGCGGACAAAAATTTTTCCGCTTGTTCTTCGGTCGCCTCGTTTGGCGGAATTTTTCCGAGGCTCCGGCAAATATCAGTTTTCAATCGTGCTTGCAAAGTTCGCACGCGGACGCGCGTGATTTCAGACAAATCTTCCGAGCTGACGAGCGGTTCGCTTCGAAAACCGGGAAACATCAGGCTCATCAAATCGCTGCAGGAATTCTCGATCGACAGGCGCGATGGCAACGTAGCCGCGGCATCGAGATAATTGATGCCGCCCGTCTCAGCGTAAGTTTGCAGCAACTCCTCGACAGCGCCGTCCTCGCTTTTGTGCATTGAGAGAAATATGCGCGATCAAGACCCAAAGCGCACGCGATTATAACGTAGGGCCGTTAAGTCAACAGCCGCGGGCGATTGAGGGCAATCGCCCCTATCAATTGAAAAGACGCGCGCGGACTCTACGTTGAAGACAATGAAACCATTCTCCATCGCCGGAATTCCGCTGGACGAATTGAACAGTTTTCTTTCCGGCACACATTCCGATCCTTTTCGGATTCTTGGACCACATCGAATGGGGGACGATCTCGCCATCCGCGCGTTTCGCCCCGACGCGCGCAAGATCGACATCGTGATAAACGGACAGAAGACGATCGAGGCAGAGAAGACTCATCGCGACGGATTTTTTCAGGCAGCAATTCCAAACGCGACGCGCGACCTCGATTATCACCTGCGCCTAACTGATTGGGACGGTGCCGAGTCCGTGATGCGTGATCCGTATCAATACGGGCCGATCATGGGCGAGATCGATCTCCACTTGTTCGCCGAGGGCCAGCATTGGCAGCTTTACGAAAAATTCGGAGCGCATCTGTGGACGATCGGCGACACCGCCGGTGTTTACTTCGCGGTCTGGGCGCCGAACGCGCAGCGCGTGAGTGTAGTCGGCGACTTCAACGGCTGGGACGGCCGGGTCAATCCGATGCGGAAACTTCTTGGCAGCGGCGTGTGGGAATTATTCTTACCCAACGTTCGCGAAAACGCGCACTATAAGTTCGAGATTCGCACGCAAAACGGTGCGCTTCTGCTCAAGAGCGATCCGTTCGCGTTTTTCAATCAGCACGGGAAGTCGACGTCGTCGCTCGTTTACAATTTGGAACGCTACAAGTGGAGCGACGCCGATTGGATGGAGCAACGTCGCAAAAAAGAATGGCCGACAACGCCGGTGAGCATCTACGAAGTCCATCTCGGTTCGTGGCGGCGGAAATCCGAGGAAAACAATCGGCATCTCAGTTATCTCGAGCTCACGGAGACGCTCATTCCCTACGTGCTCGAGATGGGTTACACGCACATCGAGCTGCTGCCAATCGCGGAACATCCGTTTGAGGGTTCGTGGGGTTATCAGGTCACGAATTATTACGCGCCGACGAGTCGCTGGGGAAATCCGGACGAGCTGCGTCATTTCATCGACAAATGTCATCAGGCCGGGGTTGCAGTGATCATGGATTGGGTGCCGGCGCATTTTCCGAAGGACGCGCACGCGCTGGCGGAGTTCGACGGAACCGATCTCTATGAGCATATGGACCCGCGCCAGGGCGAGCATCAGGATTGGGGGACGCTCATTTTCAATTACGGCCGCAATGAAGTGCGCAATTTCCTGATCGCGAACGCGCTTTTCTGGCTCGACAAATATCACATCGACGGGCTGCGGGTGGATGCGGTGGCGTCTATGTTGTATCTCGATTACTCGCGCAAACCGGGTCAGTGGATCCCGAACGTTTACGGCGGGCGCGAAAATCTGGATGCGATTTATTTTTTAAAGCGGTTCAACGAAGTTTGTTACGAGCGTTTCCCGGGAATCATCACTATCGCGGAAGAATCAACCGCTTGGCCCAGCGTTTCGCGGCCGACCTATCTCGGCGGACTCGGGTTCGGATTTAAATGGAACATGGGTTGGATGCACGACTTCCTCGAATACATGTCGATGGATCCGATCTATCGACGTTATCACCAGAGCAACATTACCTTCTCGCTCCTCTACGCGTTTACCGAACATTTCATTTTGGTCTTGAGCCATGACGAGGTTGTATACCTAAAAGGCTCGCTCATTTCGAAGATGCCAGGCGGCGAATGGCAGAAGTTTGCGAATCTCCGGATGTTTTACGCGTGGATGTACGGCCAGCCCGGAAAAAAATTGCTCTTCATGGGCGGCGAGTTCGGCCAGTGGCGCGAATGGAACCACGACACGAGTCTCGACTGGCATCTTCTAGATCTCCCGAAACACGATGGATTGCGCCGGCTCGTTCAACATTTGAATTACACTTACAAAAGCGAACCCGCGTTGTGGCAGCAGGACGATTCCTACGACGGTTTTGAGTGGATCGATTTCCACGACGCTGATAACAGCGTCGTGTCGTTCGTTCGCAAATCGCGCGAACGCGAGATGATTGTGTTCATCGTGAACGCCACGCCGGTGGTGCGCCATAATTATCGCCTCGGCGTGCCCCGCCCTGGTTTTTACCGTGAAATCATTAACACGGATGCAGAAACCTATGGTGGCAGCAACGTCGGCAACCTCGGCGGCGTGCACAGCGAAGCCGCCCATTGGATGGGGCGTGAGCAGTCGATTCTGATCCAGTTGCCGCCGCTGGCTACGCTGGCATTCAAGTTCGAATCGTAGCCGCGTTGCTCGCGCCTCGCACGGCGACTTCGAACGCCAGAGGCTGGGCGACAACCGTCACTTTTGAACGGTACGAGTGAGCTCAAAGGTTATCCAGTGACTTCAGCAGTCGCATCTAACGTGATTTTTGCCGTCACTTCCAATTACACGAAGGCGGCGACGCCGCGGTCTTGCGGAAAAATAACGCGACCGCAACAGGCGGGTCGGAAGCGGCGTTTGAATCGCTGGTTGGCAAAAAAGCCCGGCGAAGCGCAGGGCACGGTCATACCCAGTGATCCAACCGGCGTGCTTAGACAGCCGAAACTAATCTACCGTCGATTCAAACTCGCCGTCGGCGACGCGTGTTCTGATTTTCATTTTCGTGCGAACCGCTGCGACGCTGCGAATTACTTGGCCGCGTTCGTTTCGGGTAATGCTGTAGCCGCGGCGCAAAGTTGCTTCGGGTCCAAGCACGCGCAGGATGCCTTCGATCCGCTCGAAACAGTGCCGCGCATTTTCGATCGCGCGTTTCGGTAATTCGCGAAATCGCCGTTGCAAATCGCCGAAGCGATTTCGACGCAGCGTCAGCTCGTGCAGCGGACTCCGCGCTTGCAACGTCGCAAGGGCGTGCGCCAGCACGCGACGGTAGTTGTCGATCTTGTAGGCGAGGCAGCGGCGCAACGTTTCGCGCGCGTGATCGAGCCGCTGTTGCGCGTCCCGCATCCGATTGAGTAATTCGCGGTCGAGTCTGCGCGCGCACGTATCCATTTGCTGGCGAAGGTCGACGATGTCGGGAACAATCAATTCTGCGGCCGCGCTTGGAGTCGGTGCGCGCAAATCGGCGACAAAATCGGCGATTGTGAAATCGATTTCGTGACCAACCGCGGAAACAATTGGTACTTGAACGCTTGCAAGCGTGCGCGCAACGATTTCTTCGTTGAACTCCCACAAATCTTCCGTGCTTCCGCCGCCGCGGGTGACGACGATGAGATCAACCGGCGCGAAATTTTCATTCGGTGTCGCCAATTCACGAATCGCGACAGCGATTTCCTGCGCCGCGCCGGTTCCCTGAACGCGTACCGGATTAATTAAGATCGACAACCACGGCGCGCGGCGATGTAGAACATTCAAAATGTCGCGGATCGCTGCGCCGCTCGGCGAGGTGACGATACCGATTCGTTTCGGAAATTTTGGAAGCGGTCGTTTGCGCGCGGGATCGAAGAGCCCCTCGGCTTCAAGTTTGCGCTTGAGTGCTTCGAATTTCGCCTGCAAAACGCCAACCCCACACGGCTGAACGATTTGAACGCTGATTTGATATTGTCCCCGCGCCTCGAATACCGAAACCGTTCCAAAAGCTTGGACGTGAGCGCCATTAGCGAGCAGCTGTCTGAGCGGCGCCATCGTGTTTCGAAAAATGACGCAAGCGATCTGCGCGCGCGCGTCTTTGAGCGTGAAATATTGATGCCCACTCGGATGCAGTTTGTAATTCGAAACTTCGCCCTGCACCCAAACGGCGCCGAATCTTGTTTCAAGCGCCCCGCGAATCAAACGAGTCAGCTCCGAGACGGTGAGAACCTTGGAAGTTTGTTGAAAGAAATCTGCGGTTTGCTGCATTGCTCGCCGATTAGTTAACCACAGGGGTCGCAGAGAACGCAGAGTTTATTTTTGTTCGATCTCCGGTGCTTTGCGAACCCTGTGGTAAACTCGAGAATCGTAGGGCGTCTGTGCCAGACGCCGCCGCTTCATAGAAGCTGTCTACAATAATTCCCCCTGCATTCCGGGCGGCGGTTTGAGGCCGAGCTTTTTGTAAGCGTTCGTGGTGGCGACGCGCCCTTGCGGCGTGCGTTTGATGTAACCTTCCATGATCAGATACGGTTCGTTCACTTCTTCGAGCGTACCGGCTTCTTCGCCGACCGCGACGGCGAGGGAATTCAAACCAACCGGACCGCCGTTGAATTTATGAATCAATGTTTCGATGATGCGTTTGTCCCATTGATCGAATCCGTCGCGGTCGATCTCCAACATTGCGAGCGCGCGATCGGCTACGTCGCGGTCGATCTGGCCCTGCGCTTTGACCTGTGCGTAATCGCGGACCCAGCGCAACAAATTGTTCGCAGTGCGGGGCGTCCCACGCGCGCGGGCGGCAATTTCGGCTGCGCCGGCCGGATCGATTTCAACGCCCAACAGACGCGCGCTACGCATGATGATCTTCTGCATTTCCTCGGCGGCATAATAATCGAGCCGCGCCGTCATTCCGAAACGCGAACGTAGCGGGGCGCTCACCATTCCCGCGCGCGTCGTTGCTCCGACGAGCGTGAACTTCGGCAATTGCAGACGCAGACTGCGCGCTTGCGGGCCCTGATCGATGATGATGTCGAGCCGATAGTCTTCCATTGCCGGATATAAATATTCTTCGATCGTCGGTTGCAGCCGATGGATCTCGTCGATAAAAAGAACGTCGCCCTTTTCCAAACCAGTAAGCAATCCAGCGAGCTCGCCTGCTTTTTCTATCACGGGGCCGCTGGTGCTTTTCACATTCGCGCTCATCGCGTTCGCGATGATGTAAGCGAGCGTGGTCTTGCCCAGACCGGACGGACCGCTCAATAAAATGTGTTCGAGCACGTCTCCGCGCTTTTTCGCGGCCTCGACCATCAATTCCAAACGCTCGCGCACTTTCACCTGGCCGGTGAACTCGCTAAACATTGGCGGCCGAAGGGAGATCTCGAAAGCGGCGTCCGGTTCCGGCGGTTTCATTTTGGTCAGATTCATTTTTAATCCAGATTTTTCGTGAGCACGAGCTCTGTCCCGCGCGGTTTCAAGATGTAATCGACTTTATCGAAGGCGTTCCGGATCAAATGCAGGCCGAGGCCGCCCGGTCTAACTTCGTCATAGTTGCGACCGCGCATCTTGTTCGCCGGCTTTTGTGCGCCGTAATCGCGCAATCGCATGCGCACGCACGTGCTCAACACTTCCACCGAAAGCGCCATCGGCTGATCGTCGCGCAAATCGTAGGCGTAACGAATCACATTCGTGCAGGCTTCATCGATCCCGAGCACCATCAACGTCCGCTGTTTTTCTGAGAAGGGATGACGCGCGAGGAATCTTCGCACGAAATTGCGCATCAATGCGAGGTTCGCGGTGTGGCTGGTGAACGCGAGCTTTCCTTTCTTCATCGCCACAGCAACGCTGAGCACGCTTCGGCGTTCAATCAAGTATGGACCTGGACCCAAATTGGACAGGTGCGCAAAGAAGTTGTTCAGTCTCGCGCATGTGGAAAACCGCTGCTGCGTTGGTACTCTTGGTCGCACCGGCTTTGGCGCAGGAACGCCTGACGGCTTACGACGCGCTCCGAGTGGTTGGCGCCCACATCAATCGCGACGCCGTTAATCATGTCATTTCCGTAACTGGCGTGAAAGGCAATCCACAACCTGAGACATGGAAGGTTTTGCTGGATGATCGCGCGCACGGAGGCATTCGCGAAATCAGTGTGCGCAATGGCCAGATCGCTTCTGAGCGGCCGAGCTCGATGGTTGGTTCAGCGGAAGGCGCGACCATTAATACTTCGCGATTGAATCTCGATTCGAGCGGCGCGTTTCAAGTGGCCAGCCACATTGCCGACAAATCCGGAACGCGCTTCGACAGCGCGAGCTACACCTTGCGCACCGATCAACATGGCGATCCAGTCTGGATCATGACGCTTCATGGAGTCAACGGCCGCCCCGTCGGCACCATTTACATCGGCGCTAATCGGGGAAATGTGACGCGAACTGAAGGAATGTTTGCCGGAGCAAGCATGAACGATGTCGCCACCGAGGAACGCGTATATCGCGAGCGTCGCCATCAAGAAGGCCCGGAGCAAGCAACCGACGAAGACAGCGACAAGCACGGACCGCTCTACGGCGTGCGACAACGCCTGCATGATTATTTTCACCGTGCCCAGGATGAGGCGAGCTCAATGTTTGAGCGGGTGCGGCGTTCGTTTACCGACTTCATCAATCGTTAGTGACGCCAGGTCTTCATCATGAAAAATTCGCGCGCATCATCTGAAGTCTGGCCGAAGCTGAATTACGCGGATTGGAAGGAAACCTGCGCCACGCTTCACATGTGGACGCAGATTGTCGGCAAAATCCGGCTCGTGAAGACGCCGTGGACCAATCATTCCTGGCACGTCACTCTTTATCTGACCGCTCGCGGTCTAACGACTTCGCCAATTCCGCACGGCACGGACATTTTCGAGATCCGCTTTGATTTCATCGATCATCAACTGCGCATTCTGAAAAGCGACGGCGCACAAAATTTAATCGAACTCAAGCCTCGAAGCGTGGCGGATTTTTATAAAGCCGTGATGGCGGCGCTGGAGGAGCTAAAATTGCCGCTGAAGATCGACATCCTGCCGAACGAGATTCCGGATCCGATTCCGTTCGATCGCGATGACAAACATTGTTCTTACGATCGCGAATATGCGAACCGATTCTGGTGCGTCCTCGCGCGGGCGGACCGCGTCTTCAAAAATTTTCGTTCGCGGTTCTGCGGCAAATGCAGCCCGGTCCACTTTTTCTGGGGAAGTTTTGATTTGGCGGTCACACGATTTTCCGGGCGCACCGCGCCTCCTCATCCCGGCGGAATTCCGCACCTGCCGGACGCGATCACGCGCGAAGCATACTCGCAGGAAGTGAGCAGTCTCGGTTTTTGGCCCGGCAATGACGCCATGCCGCAGGCGATCTTTTATTCTTATGCTTATCCAGAGCCGAAAGGATTTGCGGAAGCGAAGGTGAAACCGGCGGCGGCTGGTTACAATTCGCAGTTCAAAGAATTCATTTTGCCGTACGACGCCGTGCGCAGTTCGAAATCGCCTGACGATGCGATCCTCGATTTTGCTCAAAGCGCCTACGACGCAGCGTCAATTCTCGGGAAATGGGATCGCGCTGCCCTCGAGGAGAAGAAACCAGCCTTGCATTCGACGAGTAAGCATTCGTAAATTGGGTGCGATGAATCCTCTATGCGCTACCGAACAGAGCGCGTGGCGTGAAATCAAAGAGGGCTGGCGTCCGCTCTATGGCGATGTCGATTCAATGGGCGTCGCGGTCGAGTGGCACGATTTTCAGACGGCGCGTAATTTCAATTGGGGCCGCACGTTCCATCCGCGCAGTCTTGAGTTTTGCTTGAATCTCGATGGCCGTGGTGAGATCGGTCGCGCTACGAAGACAGATTACGTGCCGGGAAACTCCGGTTACTATGCAATCGGTGACGAACCGCTGCCCGCTTTGCGACGCGCGAACGACCGTCATCAGTTCGCGACGCTCGAATTCTCGCGAAAACATTTGCAAAAACAATTCGTGGAAAACGAAGGCGATCTCGAGCCACAGATCCGGCGCATCATTTTCGGCGACAAAGATGAAACGGTGGTTGCGCCGACGCGTCCGATGTCGATCCAACAACGCGCGGTCGTTGCCAGTCTCGCTCAGCCGCCGGTTTCGAAAGCGGCCCAGGTTCTCTGGTATCAAAGCAAAGCGCTCGAGCTGATGGCGCATTTTCTTTTTGAACCGAAAGATCCGGAGTTTTTCTGTATGCGACAGAAACGGGTGGCGCGCCAAAGGGTCGAACGAGCAAAGGAACTATTGGCTCGCGATTTAACGAATCCGCTGACACTGGAAGCGCTCGGCCAGGAAGTTGGGTGCAGTCCATTTTATCTAAGCCGGAGTTTCTCACGTGAGGTCGGTCTGACGATTCCGCAATATTTGCGGAAGCTGCGAATGGAACGCGCGGCCGAATTGTTGCGCACCGGTCGCTACAATGTGACCGAAGCCGCGACGGAAGTCGGCTACTCCAGCCTCAGCCATTTCAGCAAGGCATTTTGCGAAACGATCGGCTGTTGCCCGGTGTTGTATCCAGCGGCAAAGAACGTGATTTTGGATCGCTGAACGCAACTGACGCTCGGCGATCGTCGATCCTATCTCCTGAATGAAAATTACTCGCGCGCTCATTTCCGTTTTCGACAAAACCGGCATCGCCAAGTTTGGCCGCGCGCTTGAGCAACAAGGCGTGGATATTATTTCCACCGGCGGCACGGCCGAGTTGCTGCGAAAAGAAAAAATTCCGGTCCGCGAAATTTCCAGTTTTACTGCGTTTCCAGAAGTCTTGGAAGGCCGCGTCAAAACTTTGCATCCGCGCGTCCACGGCGGACTGCTTTACAAACGCGGTAATCCGAAACACGAAGCGGAAGCGCGCGAGTGCGGCTTCGAGCCGATCGACATGGTCGTCGTAAATCTCTATCCGTTCGAGAAGACGATCCAAAAACCCGATGTCGCGCTCGCCGAGGCGATCGAAAACATCGACATTGGTGGGCCGTCAATGATTCGAAGCGCGGCTAAGAATTATGAATCGGTGACTGTCGTCGTTGATCCAGGGGACTACGACAGGGTTCTGGAAAACATGCGTGAGAACAACGGCGAAACGACCCTAAAATTGCGCGAGCACCTCGCGATCAAGGGTTTCATCAAGACTTCGGACTACGACCGCACGATCGGCAATTATTTGAATCGCGAGCAAATTACCGAAGCCTCGTTCTCACTTTCGCTGCCGCTCGTGACGAAGCTGCGCTACGGCGAAAATCCGCATCAGCAGGCTGCGTTGTACGGCGATTTCGACCGCTATTTCGAAAAGCTGCACGGCAAAGAGCTGTCGTTTAACAACATTCTCGACATCAGCGCGGCCACGAACCTGATCGCCGAGTTTTCGCAGCCGACAGTCGCCATCTTGAAGCACACGAACCCATGCGGCGTTGGCTCGGATGTCGATCTTCGAAAAGCATGGGAGAAAGCCTTCGCGACCGACAAGCAGGCGCCGTTCGGTGGAGTCATTGTTTGCAGCCGCGCGATCGACGAGCCGTTTGCGAAAACGATCAGCCAAATTTTTTCCGAAGTGATTATCGCTCCTGATTTCAAAACTGAGGGGCGCGCGCTGCTGCAAAAGAAAAAAAATCTGCGTCTGATCCGTCTATTGACATCAGCGGCCGAAGCGCGGCCGGCAGTCGATCTTCGTTCGGTTTGCGGCGGGTTGCTCGCGCAGGATTTCGACAGCATCAGTGAAACTCCGGAACAAGTCGTGACCAAACGCTGCCCGACCAAAAAGGAAATGGACGCGATGCTTTTTGGCTGGCGCGTGGTTAAGCATGTGAAATCAAATGCGATTGTTTACGCGGCGGCCGATCGCACGCTCGGTATCGGCGCCGGACAAATGTCGCGCGTTGACTCTTCGCGGCTCGCTGTTTGGAAAGCGCGGGAAGCCGGTTTGTCGTTGAAAGGTAGCGCGGTCGCGGGCGACGCTTTCTTTCCGTTTCCCGATGGGTTGATCGCGGCCGCCGATGCCGGTGCGACCTGCGCGATTCAACCGGGCGGTTCAGTTCGCGACAAGGAAGTCATCGCAGCCGCCGACGAAAGCAAAATGGCGATGATCTTCACCGGCGTTCGCCATTTTCGGCACTAACTGCGATTACGGTTGAAAGGTTATCGGCACTAGCACGGTCCAATCACCGGCGCCCGGCTCTGCTCGCCATTCGCGAAGCCCAACGATCGCGGCTTGATCGAGAATCGGCTGACCGGTCGATTCGACTGTTTGCACACTCCTGACCCTGCCGTTCACGTCGAATGTCACGCGATATTTTCCCGACCCTCTATTCGGTCCATAACGGATCATCCGTGCTTCGTACGGATACTTCGGTGCGGGATTGAAAATGACTCGGCGCGCGAGCCGCAGTGCCGGCGTGGGCGATTCCACGGGTGCGGCCGCCCAGCGACCGGTTGTTCCGGACTTCACTGCTGCCAATAGGGGCTCCAGCACACCTGTCGGCTGCACTGCATTCTTGCCTCCGGCGGTCACGATTCCAACGACTTCGCCTTCATCGTCTAGAACTGGGGCGCCAGCAGCATCCGGCGGAATTGATCCGCTGATTTCGAACACATCTTTCTTTGGGTCCCGGCCGCGGGAAGAAATTTTGCCTGCGGCAAGCGGTTGTTCTTTGTGTTGCAGCGGACTGCTAACCACCACTGCCCACGCACCAACCGCCACTGATTCGGACGTCTTCGCGAGCGGCAGAATCGGGACGCCGATTTTTGTTTCGGCGCGCAACAGCGCGAGATCAGATTCGGTTGATGACGCGATCACGCCAGTGACGTTGCGAATTTTGCCGTCGGTCGTTTTGGCGACGCCATAGGCCCCGTCTGCCACCGTCAGCAAACTCGTTACAAACAAACCGTCGTGCGAAACAAAGAAGCCGTTGCGCGACCGCAGTAGCTGACCCTTTGCGTCGAAGACAGTGATTTCAAGGACCGCCGGGTCCGCTTTGTGCACGATTTTCTCGAATTCAGGAGGCGGCGTTTGAGCGGGCGGCGTCGAAATAGTCGGCGCCGCTGAAACAGACGGAGTCGCCACCGTCACCCCAACTGTCGGGGAAGGCGTCGGCGGAACTGGAGTCGGCGTTGGCGAAGGCAGCGTGGTTTGCTGCGGAGGATTTCGTCCGCACCATGAATAGGCCAGAATGATGATGAGGGCGATACCGCAAATTAGAGCGAGTGTTGATTGTCTCATGTGAGACTCGTCGCCAATAGCCGATCAAACTTGTTTATCGGGCCGCGGCTGACAGTCGCCACATCCAAATGCTTAATCCGCCGGATACAATCATCGCAACCGCGCTTCCCCAGATTGGAAGGTGATGCGAGCCGATTTGCATCGTGAAATGCGAGATCAACAACCGCCAGACATGGACGAGACACGCGAGGCCGAAAATAACGCTAGCAATCCGCAAACCAGTTCGTTGTGAGTTCATGCCCCACATTTTCTCACGTCGATCTTTGCTTTGTCAGCAAAAATTGGTTGTAGGGCGTCTGTGTCAGACGCCGGCTTCCAGAGTGGTGTTTCACAGAAACGCCTGGCAATTTGTTAGGCCACCGCTCTTCCGCGAAACGCCGCCGCTTGCACGATGATTCCGATCGTAGCCAAGCCGACAAATAAGAGTGTCGCCCCGGTTGGCGGCAACACAATCGTGTGTCCGATCAAATACGCACCGACGAATGATGACATTGCAATGAGCGCCCAATCAAACAGTGCGAGCAACAAGATCGCGCCAATGATTCCGCCGACAACGAAAGTGATTCCGGGATAACGAGCGCCCTCGGTGATAAACGCTGTGACCAACGCCGTCCCCAGTTTCCCGCCAGCGAGAAATCCGGCGACCGCGATTGCGACTTTTTGGAGAAACATTGCAACCAACGCGCCGGTAAATCCAAAAATGACGGCGACGCTGAGTTCCAGAACCTGAGATGGCTCATGTATCAGATGCGGCGCGAATTCCGCGCCCGCCGCGAATCCAATCGCCGCAACGCAAAGCCAGAAAAGTCGCCTCCCGAAAAACAAAATAATCGCGCCGATCATAACGCTGATAATTGGAATCGGCAGGTTCATTTGTTTCAAGTCCACGCGGATAAATCGCGTCCCAGCAGCTTTTCCAGTTCTTTGATGTCGAAATAGAAAATTTCGATTAAGCGCCATCGCAGGTGATTGTCGATGTTAACGGAATATTCTTGCTCGAACACGCTTGCTTCCGGCGGAACGAACGAGCTGTCCACGCCGAGAAATCCGAAGATGCGTCGTAACGTTTCCTGGTGCTCGTTACGCAACTCTTCGCTCAAAAGAATGAAACAGTTGCCTTTTCCAAAAATGTTGAACAAGCGTCGAACCTGATGCGCGTAAAGGCCACGATCGACGTAGGAAAAAACACGATGCTGTAACGGCAACGCCTCGCGGCAGCGCTCCGGTTCTCTTTCGATCGCTTCAGCAAACGATAGTTTTTCTTTGCCGCGTTTGGTTTCCATGTTCCAGGCCGAGAACGCGCGCTCGACCGGATTCCGTAGCGCGAGGATCCATTTCATGTTTGGATTGTATTTCCAGATCCGATACGGTGCGGTTTCCCAATACATGTAGATCGGGCTCGCTTCGCCGATCACGTGATGTTGCGGCTTCGGTTTAAAGTTCGCGTGGTAATTTTTGTAATCGATGTCCTCCTCTGCACGATCGAAGAAATGCAGCTCTTTCCGCGTGGTCGGCATGCAAATCTCCGGATGCTGTCGCAAAAACGAGTCCAGCGCCGACGTCCCGCCTTTCTGCGTTCCGCCAATTACGAAATCAACGCACATGTTTAAGCCGACACGATCATCGATCGCTAAGTGTGATCGGTACTCTCACGGCTGTAAATGTCTCCGGACGAAATCCCCAGTTTCTTAAGGGCTCCTATGGCCGCTTTGTCTAAAATAATCGACCCGTTCGAGTGAACGACTTTAATCTTGGTTACGCCGTCGCCACCGGTTGAGTTTCTGCAAAGCATGTGCCACTTATCGAAACACCAAAAGTGAATGCCCCCAAAACGGAAGTAGCAACGATGCGTGCAATCGCGCTCACTTATTTTTCATCATTGCATCGCGCTTGGGCTTGAATTCGTTGCCCGACTTCCATTCGGGAAATCTATAGGTATTGGCGACCTGGTAGCCGACTTCGAATAGAAGATCGATATCCTGGACCGCGCCGGAGAGGTCCCAATCCGGTTTCACTTTGTCGCTCGGCTGATGATAGTCTTTTAGATCGTATTCGTCGGCGCGGGGCGAGCCGTTTTCAGGCCGTGAGAGAAGATGCTGGTTCTTGCCAATGTAAAGCGACGGCAGGCCGACCTTGCTGAACTCGAAGTTGTCGGCGCGATAAATGCTGCCTTTCTCCGGACGGGGATTGGGAATATTTTCCCGGCCCTGCCACTTCGCGTCGGCGGTAAGCATGTCGTCGAGATCGGAGAAACCGTAGCTGGTGTCCTCGATATCGCGCGCTTTACCCCAGACGTTCAATGTGTCGATGTTGATATCGGCCAAAGTTTTCTCGAGCGGATAAAGCGGATGCTCGGCGTACCATTTCGCGCCTAGTAAACCTGCTTCCTCAGCCGTAGTCGCCATGAACAGAATCGAGCGCTTCGGCGGCGGATTGGTTTTCGGAAAGGCAGCCGCCAGCGTGAGAAGAGCCGCCACGCCCGAAGCGTTATCAATCGCGCCGTTGAAAATCTGATCGCCCTGCAATTCAGGATGCTTTCCGAGATGGTCCCAATGGGCGCTGTAGATCTCATATTCATCCTTCAGTTTCGAACCGGCGCCTTCGAGTCTTCCAATCACATTATGCGATTTGAATGAGCGAACCGCTTGTTTGATGTCGATGTTCGCTTTCGCATTGAGCGCTACGGGTTTGAACGCTTTCGTGATCGCTGACTTCTTGAGTGCGTCGAAGTCCTGACCGCAGTCGGCTAACAATTTCTTCGCGACGTCGAGCGTGATCCATGAACGCGCCTGAACTGCGCCTATGTTCTTGTCGGGATTATCGAGCTCGAAATTTTCCTTGGACCAGCTCGATTTCACAACGTGCCATGGATATGCCGCCATTTCCGTCTCGTGAATGATGATCGCGGCGGCCGCGCTCTTTTGCGCCGCGATTTCGTATTTGTAAGTCCAGCGACCGTAATAGGTCATCGTTTTTCCCTTAAACACTTTGTCGTCGAGCTTCGACGGATCTTTCGCATCAGGAACTTGCGGATCGTTGATCAACATCAAAATCGTCTTGCCGCGAACATCGACGCCTTTGTAATCATCCCAAGCGTATTCGGGCGCAACGACGCCGTAGCCGACGAACACGAGATCGGAGTTGTCGATTTTGATTTCGTTTTGCAATCGCGCCGAGGACGCGACGAAGTCATCCGTGAATTTCAAATCCATCGGCGGTTTGCCGTTCACGACAAATTGCATCCGTGGATTGCTTTTGATTCCGGCGAGCGGAACTTCTTGGAAATAGCCGCCGTCCGGGTTTCCCGGCGTCAGCCCGATCGCTTTGAATTGGTCGGCGATGTATTTGATCGACAGCTCTTCGCCCTTGCTGCCCGGTGCGCGGCCCTCGAATTCATCCGATGCGAGAATCTTGATGTGCGCGAGCAATGCGTCAGGCGTAATGACATCGAGTGCGGGCTTAAGTCTTTCCGCGGGTCCGTCGGCGGCGAAAAGGGAAAGCGTCGCGACGACTAAGAGCGAAACGACCAATCGTGGCGTTTTCATGGTTCTTCTGTAGCGGCGCCCTGTGAGCGCCGCAACATTATGCGACGATCACAGACCGCCGCTACAACATCACTGATTCGGCGGTCCCGTAGGCGCTTCCTTTTTGTCCTCCGCTTTCACACCGATCCTTTTCAGGAACGGCTCCACAGATTGTTTGCGAGCGAGAAATTTTTCAACCGACATCGCGACGTCGCGGCTATCGCCCTGCTCGTAAATTTCCTTCCGCAGTTTCATGCCGGCTTGTTTGTCGAGATAACCGTCCTTTGCTTTTTCGAAAACAGTTCCCATGTCGGCGGCGATCGCGTCGGCCCAGGCGTAGCCGTAATAGCCGGCGTCGTAACCGTTCATGTGACCGAAGTAAGTGACAAACGTCGTACTCGGATCGATTGGCAGAAAAACCCTTTCCAGAATCGGATTCGAAATCTTCACGCAATCCCAGTCTGCATTTTCAGCGTGCGCGTCATGCATCGCGAGATCGAGCGACGCAAACGCGAACTGCCGCCGATAAAACACGCCGGCCGTGGCTTTCTTCGCGTCGTTCATTTTTTGAATGACGCCGGCCGGAATTTTTTTTGACGGGTCGCGATAATCAGCAGCGAAAGTATCGAGGACTTTCTTGTTCCAGGTCCAATTTTGGAGCATTTGTGAAGGAGCTTCGACGAAGTCGCCGGGGACATGCGTGCCAGCGAAGCGTGCGTATTTTGCACGGGTTGTGATCTCATGCAGGCAATGACCGAACTCGTGAAACAAAGTTTCGACGTCTGAATGCGTCATGAGTGACGGCTTGTCCGCGCTGGGCGGCGGAAAATTGCAAAGCAACGCGCACACCGGCCGTTGATATTTCCCGTCAGCAAGCCGTTTGCCGCTGGTGATCCCGAATTCTGCGAAATGATTGAATTTTCCTTCGCGCGGAAACATGTCGAGATAGAACATGCCGAGTGGTTCGGCGGTTGCGGCGTCGGTGACCATGTAAAATTGCAGATCGTCGATCCACTTGTAGGGCGCGGCGATTTTTTCAAACTTCAGCCCAAAGATGCTCTGGTAGATGTTGAACATTCCTTCGAGCACTCTTTGAAACGGGAAAAAGTCGCGAAGTGCTTCCGTGTCGACGTTGTATTTCTGTTTCTTGATCTGGTTGCTGTAGTAACGCCAATCCCAGATGCCAATCTTTGCGTTCGGATCGCGCGTGTCCTCTGCTTTCATTTTCTGCATCTCGGCCACTTCGGCGGCGAATTTCGGCTGAATGCCGGACACGAGATCGTCGATGTATTTCTTCGCGCCAGCGCCGGTCTTGGCCATTTTGATTTCAGTCTGGAAATCGTCCCAGGATCTGTAGCCGAGTCGGAGCGCGATCTTGTTGCGCAAATCGATCATTTGATTGAGCACGGTGCGATTCGTGTCTTTGGCGAGGCTGTCGCGCGCGATGTAAAGTTTTTTGCGGGTGGCTTCGTTTTTGGCATTGTCTTCGACCGTGTTGTAATGCCAGGTGACGTTCGCGAGAACGGTGTAGGCGTCATCGCCGGTTTTCACGCCGGGGGAGGCGAGGAAACTGTCGGGCACGCCCTCGAGCTCGGCTTTGGTGAAAACGAGCGGCACTCTCGCGTTGACGATGTTGGTGTCGAAATCGGTGCCGAGCTTCGCCAGTTGTTTACGCAAATCTTCAACTTCTTTGCGTTTGTCCGGCGGCAACGCCAGGCCCGCGCGGCGATAATCACGCATCGTTTCGTCGAAAAGTTTCTTGTCCTCGCCGGAAAGATTCGGTTTTGTGTCGGCGAAAGCTTTCAGCGTTTTGTAAACGTCTTGCCGATAATCGACGCCAACCGCCCAATCCTGAAATTCTTTGACTCCGTTTTCCGCTGCGGCGCGGACCTTTTCGTTGGTGTTGCTTTCTTTGAGCACAACCGCTCTGCTCGCGGCGTTTCCGGCCTGCCAGTTTAGATCGTCCAGCGCGACGACCGTGCTCTTGAATGTGACTTTGCTTAGATCCTGCGCGCCGATTTGATCGAGCGCTTTGTTCGCCGTCGCGATTGCTTTTTTCACCATCGCGTCAACCGCTTCCGGTGTCTGTTCCCAGTCGGGAACAGTTAGGACAACGTTTGCTTTCGCGGCGGCGTCGCGAAAATCATCGACCGTTTTCAGATCTTCTGCGTGAAGATCGACGATTAGAGCGAGAGGAAGGACAAAATGTAAGATCGGCAATTCTTTCATGCGGAGATTTGATGCGTTGTGAATGGCGCACTCTTCTAAGTTGCGGTCGGAGAATAGGCAAGTGAGGAAAGTTGTCGTTCGACTGCGACGTAGTGAGCGGCCAATTGAATAGTTTAATGCGCCGTTTTCGACACACTGTCCTGTTCGCGACGCTACCCGCGGCGCAGTGTTTCTGGGGGCTTCATGCTTACACGCCGTCGATAGCGGGCAAAGGTGCGACCCTCCGGGACACTCAATTCGCTGGAGCAGATTGAATTGGGCGGCGACCAAGCATGGCCGGATTTGATTCGGGCTTATATCGACGTCGGGAACGTTGCCTGCGATTGGACCAACCGAGAGAAAACTTCAGAATCAGTGGATTATCGATCTAGCGCGCGATCGCGGCCGATGCCGGGACGCTAAAGGTTGCCACATATCTGGCAAGCCTTCCGATCGAAGAAATTCTACCCGGGGCTTAAGCTCACCGCCCATGACAGCGGTCGATGTCCGTTGATTCGATTTAGCACTATCTCCGCAGCCGTAAAATTGTGTAGAAGTTCAAGCGAAATTGTGATCGAGAAATTCCTGCTCGCGTTCATTCCGGTTTTTGTCGCGATCGATCCGATCGGGCTGGTTGCAATCTTCCTGGGACTGGGGACGAACGCATCGCACGAACATCGCAAGAACCAGGCATTTCTGGGACTGCTGACCGGTTTACTGGTCGCGACCGGATTTATTTTTCTCGGCAAAGGAATTTTCGCCGCGCTCGGGATCACAATTGCCGATTTTCAAATCGCGGGCGGATTGATCCTGCTCGTGCTCGCAGTGCGGGAGCTGGTCGGTTACGGCCGGGCCGATCGCGATGCTGACGATGAGTTCGGTGTTGTCCCACTTGGCATGCCGTTGATCGCGGGACCCGCGCTGCTGACCGCGCTCTTGATTTTAATCGACAGCGTCGGCGTCCTGTTCACGCTGTCGGCGCTGATCGCAAACCTGGCAATCGTGGCGCTGGCACTTTGCAATGCCGAGCGGTTTGCGCACCTGATGGGCAAGCAGGGATTACGCGGTGCCTCGAAGATTATCGCGCTCCTGTTGGCGGCGATTGCGATCAGCCTGATTCGGCGCGGCTCGCAGACACACTGAGACCGCGGCCTCGCGCTCGCGAGATTCAAAAGTTTATTCGCCCTTGGCGGCTCGTTGGATGCGCCTGCCCGGGCATCGCGCGTGTCAGTTCAGCATCCTTATCGCCTGCCTGATAACGGCGATTCAGCTCTGCTTCGATTGCGTAGATCTCTTTTTGCTGGTCAGAAACGCCTTCGCCCCCGTGGTGGATGAATACCGGCTCTCCGCGAGGGCTTTGGGTCTGTGGAACTTGTCGATACAAATCGAGGCGCCGTTGCTGGAGCTGCTTGGTTGTCCATTTACGATACGGCGAGTTGGGTGGCGAGTAATACGCCGGTCCAGTGCGCGGCCCTAGCGCGGCAGCTGATGTCCCGCCATTCGATTGCGCGTTTGCGCAGCTGATGAAACCGGCTGCGAGTAAAACTGCCAATAACGTTTTCATAGTCTTTATAATAGTTTCGATCCTTTTCGAGCTCAAAGGTTCAAATATTCAACCACGGACTGCGCCTGACGTTGCGCAAGATTTGCTCGCTTTTACAATAGTTTCGGCTCTATTTTTGTCCAACCATCATCGGGTTGACACGCTTGGAAGCGTTGTTACTGTCCACGCCCTTATGAGATTTCCGCTCGCCTTAACGACGAAAATCGCCGCCTACATCATCGGCCAGAAGCTGCTCGGCACGAAAAAATTCGCCACTGTGTTGCAGTTGGAGCCGCTGCACACCTGCAATCTCACCTGCACCGGCTGCGGAAGGATTCGCGAGTATTCGACATCTCTCAAAGACATGATGACGCTTGAAGATTGTTTGGGCGCAGCCGAGGAGTGCAACGCGCCGATGGTCTCGATTTGCGGCGGCGAACCGCTAATTTATCCGCACATCGAAGCGCTAGTGAACGGCCTGCTCGAGCAGGGGCGCATCGTTTACATCTGCACCAACGCAATGTTCATGCGCAAAAAAATGCGCGAGTGGATGGCTGCGGAACACCGGAAGCCGGACAGCGGAAAGCGGAAAGAGATCGATGCAAAACTCGGGGAACTGATCTCGAAAGGATTGGCCTCAGAAAAGGATGCGGCCGCAATCCAAAAGCCAAACTCCAAAATCCCAAGTGCCACACTCGCGCCAAGCAAGTGGATGTATTGGAATGTACACCTGGACGGGCTCGAGCGCGTGCACGATTTGATCGTCGAACGCGAAGGCGTCTTCAAGGAATGCATTCTCGCGATCAAAATGGCGAAGGTCCTTGGCTATCAGGTCGCAACGAACACGACAGTTTACAAAGAAACCGACATGAACGAGATCGAGCAGATGTTCGATCTTCTCTCGGATCTTGGCGTGGACGGTCACACGATCACGCCCGGTTACGACTACGACGCGGCCAAGAAGGACATGATTAAGCGGCTCGGTTTGCGGCCGGAAGATTTTTTCCTAACGCGTGAAATGACGGTTGAGAAATTTCAGAAGATCGAAGACTGGATGGAGCGTTACACGCTTTTCGGGACGCCGATCTATTTTGAATTTCTGGCCGGCCACCGTGATCTGACCTGCTCGGCCTGGGCGATCCCGACCCGCAACATTCGCGGCTGGAAAGGCCCCTGTTATTTAATGACCGACGCGCATTATACGACCTACGCCGAGATGCTCGAGAAAGTCGAATGGGACAAATACGGCGTTGTTGATGGCGTCGCGCGCGATCATCGCTGCGAAAATTGCATGGTGCACTGCGGCTACGAGCCTACCGCGACTCTCGGGCTGCAGGGGAAACGCGGCGACACGTGGAAGAACATTAAATTTAATTTCGGGTCAAAACCGAAACCGACCGGGCGTGGCAGCGAGACGCTCGCTTTTAACGGCGTGAGTTCCGGCAACGGTCATTTGACCGGTAAGCAGGCGCAGGCGACAGCCGTGGCCACCAAAGCGTCGTAAGATCAACATCGTTCGATCGAAGTTGTAAGGTCGACATTTTCAATGAGTTCTTCAGGAAACGTCATCGCATTACGAAGCGCGACTCCAGAGCGCGAACAGGCGTTTGTGGCGAGCGATGGAGAAATCGCGGAGGCGATTGTGCGCGCACAGAAAAATTTGTTGCGCCAGCAACACGGAGACGGCCATTGGTGCGGCGAATTGCTCGTCGACAGCACGCTTTGCTCCGACTTCGTGCTATTTATGCACTGGCTCGGGGAGATCGACGTCCATCTTCAGGAACGTTGCGCCCAGCACATTCTGAAGCGCCAGCTGCACGACGGCGGCTGGAACATTTATTTCGGTGGCCCGAGCGAAATCAACGCGTCGGTCAAAGGTTACTTCGCGCTCAAGCTAGCCGGTTATTCGCCCGATCTGCCTTTCATGCGGAAAGCGCGCGAGAACATTCTCCGTCTCGGCGGCATCCCGCGTATGAACACATTCAGTAAGCTTTACCTCGCGCTGCTCGGCCAGTTTCCGTGGAAATATCTGCCGACTATTCCGGTGGAAATGATTCTGCTTCCGACCTGGGCGCCGTTCCACATATACAAAATGTCGTCCTGGAGTCGGGCGATGCTCATTCCGCTCGCGATCATCAATCACTTCAAACCGACGCGCTCGTTGCCGGGCAACAAGCAACTGCACGAACTTTATCCGATCGGCACCGAGCAAAGCGATTTGCGCTTGCCGCGGAGCGAACGCTTCTGGACCTGGCGCAACTTCTTCCTTCGTCTCAATGACGTTTTGAAAATTTTGCACCCGTTGCGGATTCGCCCGATGCGGAAACGCGCGCTCGAAGAAGCCGAACACTGGATACTGGAACGAATCGCGCTGGGGAGCGACGGACTGGCGGCGGTTTATCCAGCAATGCTTAATTGTTTGATCGCGCTCCGCGTGCTCGGCTATTCGAAGGAACACCCGATGTACAAGAAAGCGGCGCAGGATTTCGCGGGATTGTTTGTCGATGATCCGGAAGACTTTCGGATCCAACCGTGTCTCTCGCCTGTTTGGGACACTGCGATCAATGTGATCTCGCTCGCCGAATCCGGTTTGCCCGCCGACGATCCCGCGCTGCGTCGTGCGGCGAAATGGTTGCTCGAAAAGGAAGTGCGGATCCGCGGGGATTGGCAATTCAACAATTCACATCCGGAAGCGAGCGGATGGCCTTTTGAATACAACAACGTTTATTATCCCGACGTCGACGACACTGCGATGGTGTTGATGGCGTTGCGGCTTGTTAAACCGGACGATGCGCCGGAACTAGAAAGAACGTTTCGCCGCGCACTCGATTGGGAACTCAGTTTCCAATGCCGCGATGGCGGTTGGGCCGCGTTCGATAAAAACGTGACGACGCCGTGGCTGGAGGACATGCCCTTTACCGACCACAACGCGATTCTCGATCCAACGTGCAGCGATCTGACCGCGCGCACGCTCGAGTTGCTCGGCTACATCAATTTCAATCCAAGAGTCCGCAGCGTTCGGGACGCGATCCATTATTTGATCGAGACTCAGGAAGCGGACGGCTCATGGTATGGACGCTGGGGTGTGAATTACATTTACGGAACATGGCAAGTGCTGCGCGGATTACGTGCGATCGGTCACGACATGACGGAGGATTGGATTTTGCGCGGACGCGATTGGCTCGAGAGCTGTCAGAACGACGACGGCGGCTGGGGCGAGATGTGCGCAACTTACGAAAACCCTGCGACGAAGGGAATCGGCAAGAGCACAGCGTCGCAAACCGCGTGGGCGATCATGGGTATTTGCGCTTGCGGCGATCTCAATCATCCGAGCATTCAACGCGGTCTGCGTTTTCTTCTGAGTTCACAAAAGGAAGACGGCTCCTGGGACGAACCGGAAATCACCGGCACCGGCTTTCCGGGCGTGTTTTATCTGAAGTACGACATGTATCGGCAAAATTTCCCGCTCCTCGCTCTTGCGACTTTTCTGAACTATCGCAACGGCCAAATCACCCAGCCGGGATTCTATCAGGCGTCACGCAATTGACGGTTGGTTCTAACCAACATCTTCGCTGCAGCCAAAAATAAAACCTGTCGCGCGGCGTAATTCGATTAACTGTACTAATTATGGCATACGAACTACCAAAATTACCTTACGCCTACAACGCGCTCGAGCCGCATATCGACGCGCGGACGATGGAGATCCATTACACTAAGCATCATCAGGCGTACGTCACTAACGTTAACAACGCGATTAAAGGGAAACCCGATCTGGAAAAGAAATCGGTCGAAGATTTGATACGCGACATGAATTCGGTTCCGGAAGACATTCGCACGGTCGTGCGCAATAACGGCGGCGGTCATGCGAATCATTCGTTCTTCTGGAAAATCATGGGCCCGAAAGCGGGCGGCGAACCAAAAGGCAAACTCGCCGACGGCATCAAATCGGCGTTCGGCGGGTTTGATCAGTTCAAGGAAAAATTTTCCACCGCGGGTGTCGGCCGATTCGGCAGCGGCTGGGCCTGGCTGATCAAAAACAAGAGCGGCAAGCTGGAAATTATTTCCACACCGAACCAGGACAGCCCGCTGATGGACGGCAACACGCCGATCCTCGGCATCGACGTTTGGGAACACGCTTACTATCTCAATTACCAGAACCGCCGGCCGGATTACATCAAGGCGTGGTGGAACGTCGTGAATTGGGACGCTGTGGCCAAAAATTATTGATTTCTTCTACTTCTGTATAGCGGTGGTCTCTGACCGTCGTTTAATCGGATTCGGCGCTTGGAGAGCGCCGGTACCGCTACAGTGGCCTACTTAAACGAAAATTATCTCAAGTTACAGGCTGGTTATCTCTTCCCCGAGATCGCGAGGCGCGTCCGCGAATTTTGCGAAAGGAATCCGGATGCGGCGAAGCGTTTGATTCGCTGCGGCATCGGTGACGTGACGGAACCGCTGCCGCAGGCGGCGATCGACGCGATGAAACGCGCCGCGGACGAGCTTGGGCACCGTGAAACATTTCGCGGCTACGGACCGGAACAAGGTTACGAATTCCTAAGATCGACAATCGCGCAGAAGGATTTCCGCGACCGCAAGATTGAAATCGCCGATGACGAGATCTTCGTGTCGGACGGTTCGAAATGCGACTGCGGATTCATCCTCGACATTCTCGGCGATCAGAACAAGGTCGCGATCACCGATCCGGTTTATCCTGTTTACGTCGACACGAACGTGATGGCGGGGCACACCGGCGTCGCGCGCAAGGACGGGAGCTACGACGAAATCGTTTATTTGCCGTGCACAGCGGAGAACAATTTTATCCCAGAGCCACCCCGGTGCGGCGGCGAACATGTCGATCTTGTGTATCTTTGTTTCCCAAACAATCCAACCGGTGCGGTAGCAAGGCGCGAGCACCTCGCACACTGGATTGAATACGCGCGGCAACACGATTCGCTGATTTTGTTCGACGCGGCCTACGAAGCTTACATTGCCGACCCGAAGATTCCGCATTCAATTTTCGAAGTCGAAGGGGGTCGCGACTACGCAGTCGAGTTTCGCAGTTTTTCCAAGATCGGCGGATTCACGGGCGTTCGTTGCGGTTTCACGGTGATGCCGAAAACGGTGCGCGCCCAGACCGATTCGGGGAGGAAATTTCCGCTTCATCCACTGTGGCACCGACGTTGGAGCACAAAATCGAACAGCGTCAGTTACCCAGTGCAGCGCGCGGCCGAAGCTTTGTATTCGGGCGAGGGGCGCAAACAATGTCGCGAGTTGATCGAGCATTACATGTGCAACGCGAAGATTTTGCGTGAAGCGTGCGAACAAATCGGCCTGAAAGTTTATGGCGGTGAGAACGCGCCTTACATCTGGGTCCAGACGCCGAGCGGCCTAACGAGTTGGCAGATGTTTGATCGAATGTTGAACGAGATCAACGTGGTCATCACTCCGGGCGCAGGATTCGGCGCCCAGGGGGAAGGTTATTTTCGAGTTTCCGCGTTCAACAGCCGCGATAACGCGCAAGAAGTTGCGCGGCGCTTGAAAGAGTTGAGATAAGAGCGATTGCTCTAAATCGCTGGCGGCGGGTTCGACGAACCGCCGCTAGCTCGATCTTTTCGTTGCGATCTAGGCAAGGCGCGTAACATTCGGGGTTTGGGAAAGAAGTCCGTGTGGCCGAAGAGAAACAAGACCTACTTCAGCTTTATCGCTTTTGCTTTCTGATGCTGGCTGATGCCACGAAAGCACAGGAGATTTTTCACGCGACTCTGCGCGAAGCAGCCCGGTTGGCGGTGGATGGTGAGGCCCCGCGCGATCGGCTCTGGTTCTTTCGCAACGCGCGCTGGCGGTGTCTCGAAGCAGGCGAGCAAGGCCTGCAAGCCGAAAATGTCGATTTTAAACAAGGCGAGCTTGCCGATTGGGCGCCTTCGCAAATTGAAAAACTGGAGCCGGAACAATTCGCAATCTGGATTTCCGCGGCGCCCGATCCGCAGCGCACTGCGCTCTCGCTTTTTTATCTGAATGAATTCAGTTACCGCGATTTGCTGTCTCTGACCGAGCTGAAGCCGCCGGAGTTATCGAAATTGCTCGGCAACGGCCGCCGCGAATTCCAGGCGTGGCTGGACGCGACATTTCCAGTTACGCAAATATGAGCGCAGCCCAACTTTCGCGGCGTGACAAGATACTGTTGCACTGCGCGCCGATTGACGGCGTGCACGTGGACGATCGCACGTTGCGCGCCGCGGTAGAGCGCGCGTGTAAGACTGAAATGTTCGCCGTTCAGCAAAACTTCGACAAAGCAGCGACCGCGCTTGTCCAGACAATTGCAATTCCGAAGGAAATTATTGAGTGGGAGCAGACGGAGACATTCATTGCGTCGAAGCGGCAGCCGTGGAAAAGATATGCTGAGAACCCGGCGTTTCTCGCGACTGGCATTGCGGTTTTCGTCATCGCGATTGTAGGAGTCTTCCAACTCATCGATCGATTGAATCGTTTTCCGGGCGAACCGACGGCGCGCCGCTTGTTGACGACTGCCAGCTCAACTCACGCGATGATGCTCGATCCGGTGAAAACGGATGCCGGCGCGCTCAGCGATTTTCTTTTCATGAAGCATCGGCTCGTTCATTACGACGTGCCGCCGGAGTTTGCGGATCTCAAGACGCTCGGCTGTCGCGTCTTCGACGACGAGGAAGGCCAACGCGTCGCGCAAGTCTGGGTCGTGGAAAAGAAAATGCAGTTCTTCATGTTCCCGGCAGAGCGGGACCCGAAAACTGGTGCAGCTAAACATTTCAATGGCTGGCGCTATGTCGATCAGGATCACTGGGCGGGAGTTGTGAAGGAGTCCAACGGCGTTTGTTTCATGGCGGCGCTGCGCGGCAGCGAAAAAGATCTCGCGCCCTTCGTTTCGAAGCCGAAAAGCTAGTTCCAAATCGCGGCGCGTTGACAGCTGCGCGGCGCGATTGAACTTTGTCGCCGCTTAAACGCCAGGGTAGCTCAGCGGTAGAGCAGGGGACTCATAAGCCCTTGGTCGGGAGTTCGATTCTCCCCCCTGGCAGTTTTCATTTTTCTTGCAGTGGAATGGTTAGCCGACGTTTAGTGCCCTTCTGAAACATGGCAATGGTCGCATATTTTCGTAGAAGGTCGCACCGTGCGAATTCGCTATTGGAGTTTGATTGATTCGCTCGCTCCGGTTCGCAAACCCTTCGGGCTTCGTCTGCGCGGCTCGGCTCCTGCCGGCTCCATTCTCCCCACCGGCATCTTCCGCCATCATTGCGACGGCAATGAATGAAGAAAACGTCATCGCGAAATTCTTCGCGCGGGGAAACTCTTACTGGCTGACGCGATTCGTCATCCTGCGGCTGCTTGGATTTGTTTACACGATGGCCTTTTTCGTCGCGGCGCGACAGCTGGTACCGTTGGTAGGTCGCAATGGCCTGAGTCCGGCGGACGTTTATTTGTACAACATTCATTCGCATCTCGGTTCGCGGACGGAAGGAATGTTGGAGCTGCCGACTTTGTTTTGGTTCGGGTGCACGGATCAAGGAATGCTGATCTTTGCCTGGGTCGGTTTCGCGCTTTCACTCATCGTGCTCGGCGGTTACGCGAACGCCATTCTTCTGACGATCTTGTGGGCGATGTACATGTCGGTCGTTCACATCGGCCAGATTTGGTATGGCTACGGTTGGGAAATCCAACTGCTCGAGACTGGGTTTTTGTCGATCTTTTTCTGTCCGTTGCTCGACGGCCGGCCGTTTCCGAAGTGCCGCCCACCGTTTTTGGTGCTGTGGCTTTTTCGGTGGCTCGGCTTTCGAATCATGGTTGGCGCGGGTCTGATCAAACTGCGTGGCGATCCCTGCTGGCGCGATTTGACCTGCATGTTTTATCACTACGAAACGCAGCCAATCCCAAACCCGATCAGCCGCTATCTACATTTTGCGCCACAATGGTTTCATAAATTCGAAACGCTTTGGAACCATTTTGTTGAATTGATCGTACCCTGGTTTTCATTCGGGCCGCGAAGTGCGCGCCATGTCGCCGGCATCTTGCTGGTAACGTTTCAGATCATTCTCGTTATCAGCGGTAATCTTTCGTTTCTGAACTACCTGACGATCATTCCATTTCTCGCCTGTTTCGATGACACGTTTCTGTGTCACGTTTTGCCAAAGCCCATCGTGGCGCGCGCGGAAAAAGCCGCGCAAGAATCGGAACCATCGCGGATCAACAACGCGATCGCGTTCGCGCTGTCGATCCTCATCGCCTATTTGAGCATCGCGCCGGTGCTTAATCTCATTTCGCATCGTCAAATGATGAACACTGCATTTAACCGGTTTGATTTGGTCAACACTTATGGCGCGTTTGGAACGGTTGGTCGCGAGCGTGACGAAATCATTTTTGAAGGCACCGACGACATGATGGTCACCGGCGACACAAAGTGGAAGGAATACGAATTTGTCGCGAAGCCGAGCGATCCCGATCGCCGTCCGCCGTTTATCGCGCCGTATCAACCCCGCATTGATTGGCAAATCTGGTTCGCGGCGATGGCGAGTCCGGGCGAATACCCATGGACGCTCCATTTTGTCTGGAAACTTCTGCACAACGATCCCGACACGTTGTCTTTGCTCGCAAACAGTCCATTTCCAGACAAACCACCTCACTTCATTCGCGCGCGGCTTTATCGCTATCGCTTCGCGCCGCTTGGCGAAAAAGGCTGGTGGCGCCGCGAATTGATCGATGAATGGTTGCCGCCGTTGTCGGATGACAATCAAGAGCTGCGCGATTTAATGAACGCGATGCACTGGTACGATTACCTCGATTTGCATTAGAGTCCGCGCTCTTTCAACCGCGCGACGGTTTCGCGCATCATGCGATAACCGAAATGTCCTTGGGGTACGCGGAGCAACTCGGAGCCGCGCCATTTTTGCTGGATCGCTTCGATGTCGGATGACCGCGCGATTAGATCGAAATCGCCCGAAACGAACAGCACACGCTCCGGATCGCACAAGGGCACGCTGTGCGACGGCGAGCTGAGATGAAAATGTCGCGCGACCAGCTCGGGCGCGATTTTTGCGCGGCGTAGCTCGCGGCGTATGAAAACCGTGCCTGGGTTTTCCCAAATCGCGTGCTCAACATTTACGATCGGCGCTATGAGCGCGACAAATCGGAGATCGCGTTCGACCATTGCCAGCAAAGCGCCGATCCAACCGCCGTAACTTGTTCCGAGAATTCCAAATTCGCTAAAACCAGCTTCACGAAGGGCAGCGATGAGCTGGCGGATCTCCATCACGCCCTGTCGCAAACCTTCGGCGTTGCGAATCAAATTAGCGGTGATTGCGAGCTCGCCATTCCAGTGACCGCGCGGCGCGCGTGAGTAATGATAGGGCAAATGAACAAAGCACGCGTTCCAACCGAGTTCGTTGAATCGCATGGCCCATCGGCGATAACCAATGTGCGTTGCAGACATAAGAGCGTGCAACATGAACACAGTCGGCACAGTTTTTCCGCTTGTGCGCGGAAAGAAATCGGCGCGAGCAACATTGTTCTGTTGAAATTTGGTCTCGATTGGGCTGCGCCACGTGACTGTCTTTGCATTTCCGTGGCCGACCGCGCCGACAAGATCGACAGCGTTTGGCGCGGCGTAATATTCGTGGGGCGTAAGCTTCTCGCATTGACCGATGTAGCGTTCCATCTCCTCTGCGCTGGTGCCGTTCAAGCGGTGGCGCGATTGCAATAAATTCATCGCCATGCACATCCCGAAGTCGACCGTCGATGCCGCTGCCCGTCGTAGCGGTTGGCAGGGACCTTTCGAGCGCGCGCGCATCCGGTCACGCGGCGGACGGGGTAAATCGTCGGCTGTGAGCTTGAATTTACCGCGCAACTCGACGTAGATTCTTTGAAACGCGGCGGTTAACTGAGCTTCAATGCGCTGCCGTGCTGCAGATTTTTCCAACTCAGGAAAGCTCGAGATTGCTTTGCTGAAACCAATCCAGACCGGAGTGCGGCGGAACGGCAGCCAATTTCTTTTCGCGTATAGCCGATCGCTGCCGAGTATAACGCAGGGCACAATTGGAACTTGGGCAATGTGCGCCAACGTCGATGTGCCGGCACGGACCCGCCCGCCCTCGAGCAATGAACCTGTGCCGTCACGAATTCCGCCTTCGGGAAAAACGCCAACGACGCGTCCGTTTTTGAGGCGTTCAATCGCAGTCCGGATTGTTTTTCGATCCGCGCGATTGCGTTCGACCGGAAACGCGTCTACTGCGCGCAAAAACAGTCCGACGACCGGCAACGGAAAGAATTCCGCCATCGCCATCCAGTCAATCTTTCGCCGAACCACGGATGAAATAATGAATGGATCGAAATGACTGATGTGATTGCAGGCGAGTAGAAATCCGCCCGTCTGGTCGGCATTTTCGTGGCCCATCGTGTAAACGCGCGACGAATACCCGAACAACACTCTCATGAAGAGGGCCGCCGCGCGATTGGCAACCGAATGGACCAATCTGCTCATTCCGTTTCTAATTTAGCCTGAGCTGCGAGTTCCTGGCATCTCTGAAGATCGAGCTTTCCGGAAGCGAGGACGGGGATTGTATCAACGCGGCAAATTTTTTTCGGGATCCATAAATTGGGAACGCCAGCTTCGCGAAGTTTATCGCGAAGCTGGGCAAGGTTGATATCGAGCCCGGCGAGGAGAATGAGCGCTTCGCCTTTGGCCAGGTCCTGGACTCCGACGATCGCAACCACGCGCTCGTCTCTTCCCGAGAAGCCGAGCAGATCGACGATCTTTTGTTCGACAGCTTCGTGCGGGACCATTTCGCCCCCGATTTTTGAAAAACGCGAAAGCCGGCCTTCAATGTAAAGGAAGCCGTCTTCGTCGAAGCGACCGATGTCGCCTGTCTTCAACCATCTGCCGTGCAACACGTCGGCAGTTCGTTCTTCGTCATGAAGGTAACCTTCGAAAACATTGACGCCGCGAAACCAGACCATTCCGGTTTCATGGAGGGAGAGTTTTCGATCGGTCTCCGGTTCGCGAATTTCGGCAGCGATTCCGGGCGCCATTTTGCCGACCGAACCTAACCGGCTCGATGGCTGCACTTGTTCGCCACGTTTTGGTTGTGGTTCAGGCAAATTCACGCTCACGACCGGCGAGGTCTCAGTGAGTCCGTAGCCCTCGAAAACCCGCTGTTGAAATCGCTCTTCAAAGGCCTTGGCAAGACCGAGCGGAAGTTTTTCCGCCCCGGTGATAACGAGGCGCAGGCTTCGGAGCTGTTGAGGCTCGGCTTTGCGCAAGTAGCCGCGCAAAAAAGTCGGCGTGGCGAGCAGGAGCGTTAATTTGTATTTCTCGATCAACGCTGCGTTCTTCGCGACTTCGAGCGGAGTTGGGTAGGTGACAATGCGCACGCCTTCGATCAACGGATACCAGAGTGTCACGGTTGCGCCGAAGCTGTGGAAAAACGGCAGCGACGCCAGAATCGCGTCTTCCTTTCTTGCATTGAGCAATGCGCTGAACTGAGAAACGTTTCCGACGATGTTTCGATGACTGAGTAGCGCGCCCTTTGGATCACCAGTGGTGCCGCTAGTGAAAAGTAAACTGGCTTCGGCATGTCCACCTCTTTTTGGAATTCCTAATAGTCGCAGTAACACGCGCGTCGGGCAGAAGATCGACATCATCCACCAGAAGAGGATTTGCGGCTTCAGCTGCGGCAGTAACTGCTCCAGTTTCAAGACGCGTTGCGGCCATGGAAAATCCTTCACGCGCTCCATGAACGCGGCTGCCGAAATGGCGACGCGCAGTTCTGCGCGTTGACAGCAGAACTCATTGGCCGCGCGTCCCATGGTGAAGTTGAGATCGACGGGAATTTTGCCGGCAAGTGTCGCAGCGAGGTTTGCGACCATCGAACCTTTACCGGCAGGCAAAACGATCGCGATGCGCGAATCAGAAAATTCTTTTCGAAGAAAACGGCTCAAAGCGGCCGCCGCCCCGAGAAGTTTTGCGCGGCTCAATAGGCTGTGATCCATGCCGTCGATGACGGCAGTGCTAAAACGCCTCCGTTTCAGACCGCGCAGGCAGGCTTCGGCAAGATGTCGATCTAACGAAGGGCGACGGCTGTAACAGAACTCGCCGAGCTTGAGCAGTTCTTCCCGCACCGTCGCGATGTCGGCCGCGTTTGCATCAATCGGTTTGCCGAACGCCACCGTGACGCGATACGGAATTTCCTTCGGCAGCTTGGTAAAGAACTTTCCGCCTTGGAACGAGAAGATGGAGCCCCACAGTCGATCGAGCCAGACCGGAACGACTTGGGCGTTGGCGTGTTCCGCGATTAATTCGTAACCGCGGCGCAGGCGCAACAACGTTCCGGAGCGCGTCAGTTGTCCTTCCGGGAAAAGACAAACAATCTCGCCAGCGGCGATCTGTTTAGTGGCAGCGCGAATCGCTGATCGCGCCTTGTGTGAGTCGATTGGGATGCAGCGCACTAGTCGCAGAAACGGGTGCAGAAGAGGTTTCTGATAAAACTCCTGATCGATGATGTAGCGAACCGGCCGCGGGCAGGCGAATTGTAGCACGACGGCGTCCACCCATGTGATATGATTCGGTAAAAGGAGGAAGCCCCCCTCAGGCAAATTCTCGAGACCGAGCGCGCGAACGCGATAAAAGGTTCGGATGAGCGGCCGGCCAAAAAAATGGAGCGCGCGCTCGCCGGCGGAAGTGTGAGGCATTGTTTCTTGTTTACAATTAGCGTGCGGCCATTTATCTGCCAATCGGCAATTCGTAATGGAAACCAGAGACCGTCCTGCCCCCGGCGGCCGAACCGCACTCGCGCTGTTACTCGCGATCAACCTTTTCAATTTTATCGACCGCTACGTCCTGGCGTCGGTGGAACCAGAAATCCGCGCGCATTTTTTTGCGGTGAACGATCCGCACGCGCATTTCTTGAGCGGTTCCTTGGGGAGCGCATTTCTGTGGAGTTACATGGTTAGCTCGCTCATTTTCGGCTGGGTCTCCGACCGTTTCTCGCGCTGGGTCATCATCGGCGTCGGCGTAATTCTCTGGAGCGCCGCGACAGCGGGATCGGGATTGGCCACGACGTTTGCCTTTTTATTTGCAATGCGTCTTCTGGTCGGAGTGGGCGAGGGAGCTTACGGTCCGGCTGCGCCAACGATCATCGCCGACTCTTTTCCTCTATCGATCCGCGGACGGGTAATGTCGTATTTTTACGTCGCAATTCCGTTTGGAAGCGCAATCGGGTATGCGATCGGCGGGTTCCTGGCCGCGCATTGGGGTTGGCAGCACGCGTTCTTCGTGGTTGCGCCGCCGGGAATTCTGCTCGGTATTGCCTGTTTTCTCCGGCGTGATCCGCGGATGACGCCTCATCATTTACAACCAAAACTGCGCGCGAGTTTACAGGATTACATTGGTCTCGCGCGAATCCCGTCTTATGTCTTGAACACGCTGGCGATGACGGCGCTGACGTTCGCAATCGGCGGAATGTCGTTTTGGGTGCCCGGTTATTTGCAATACCGCGGCATGCCTCCGACGAGCCGGATTATTTTTGGCGGGATCCTCGCGCTTGGCGGATTAACCGCGACGCTTTCGGGCGGCGTAGCAGGAGATTATTTTCGAAAGCGATTCGCCGGCTCCTATTTTCTTGTCTCCGGGGTGGGCGTGATGATCGCATTTCCGTTTTCGGTGCTAATGCTGTTCACGCCGTTCCCGGCGGCATGGGTGATGATGTTTCTGGCGATTTTTTTTCTTTTCTTTAATACCGGTCCGTCGAACACGGCGCTAGCGAATGTGACGCAGCCACAAGTCCGCGCGACCGCTTTTGCCGTAAATATTTTCATCATTCATTTGCTAGGAGACGCCGCCGCCCCGCCGCTGATCGGCGGGGTCGCGGACCGAACGAACTTGAATGTCGCGTTCTTCGTAGTCTCGGCAATGATGTGCGTGGCCGGTCTATTCTGGTTTTGGGGCGCGAAGTTTCTGGCGCGCGACACAGCGGCGATCGAAGCAGCGAGCGCTGATGCCGATCTAAGCAAATCAATTTACTGATTTCGATGTCGTTAGGTGGACATCGTAGGCGCGTGCCCGCGCGAGCGCCTGTTCGGTTTCAACAGAATGTCCAAGGTTCGCGTGGAGTTCGTTGAACAGGTTCCAGCTATCGGCGCGATACGATTGTCGCTGCAGAAAGGTGAGCAATTCGTGATCGCAGTCGAGTTCGCCCCGGTTTCATCGAGCAATTGAACGCAGCGTTTTTCGATCGACCAATTCGGCGGCCCGGTATGTGATCCCAGACAAAATCGTTGCGTACAGCTGGCGCATAGTTGATGAAGACAATGACAACGAGGATGAGGCCGTCGCAGATTTTTTCCACGAAACGAGGAAATCAATACGCCGTGCGTCGACATTTGCGCATGTTTATGTCGATCTTGCGTACAGCTCTTTTTGCGATGGCGGGGACTATTGTCAGCAGCGCGCATGCCGATGGGGTGCCGCAGGATTGTTCGCAGCTCATCGTCGCCATTGCGCCGGATTGGAATTCGATGCACGGCAGGATGCAACTCTTCGAGCGCGCGCGCGGCAACGACTGGACCGCTCTTGGGCCGCCTGCACCCGTTTTGTTCGGCAAGAATGGGTTAGCCTGGGGCAGCGGCCTCGTTGGCCAGGATGAACCGGGATTGCACAAACAGGAACGGGATGGACGCGCGCCGGCCGGAATTTTCGCAATCGGCAAAGTATTCGGTTACGACGCCAAGTTGCCGGCGGGCGGCGATTATCCGTATCACCAGGTCACGGAAGCGGACGTTTGGAGCGATGACCCGCGCTCGCCCGATTACAATCGTCATATTCTAATCGACCCAAAAAATCCGCCGGACAACTACACCCACGAAAAAATGCGCTCCGGCGATTTCGCCTACCATTGGCTAGTCGAAATCCGCCACAATTCCGATCCGCCGGTGCCCGGCGCGGGCAGCGCGATTTTTTTCCACATTCGCCGTGGCGTGAACCGCGCGACCACCGGCTGCACGACGATGGCTGAGCCAGAGCTTGTGAAAATGATCACTTGGTTTCGTTCCTCGCGACACCCCTGCTACGTGCTTCTTCCAGCCGAGGATTACGAAAAGAAATGGCGGACGTGGGATTTGCCGTCGCCGGAGAATACGCAGTTACTGGATAAAAACATCGCGACTCGTTGATTCTGGCGTTGTTTGACGTAGTTGTTAGGCAGGGCTCATGCGAAGACGATCCAATCCAGATTCGGAACAGAACATCCGCCGCATTGACACGAAGGCGCGGGCGAAGAAACAAACGCACGGTTTCCAAGTGCACTTTTTGCGCGGAACAAAAGCGGTTACGAGGATGTTTAGCGATTCACTTTACGGTGGAAAAGAGGGTGCGCGCCGGGCAGCTCGCAAATTCAAGCGCAGCGCCTTGGGTCGTGTCGGGAAACCCGGCCTAAGATCCAGATCTCTCCGTCGCCGCCGTCGTTAAGGATTTTTTTCGCGCCAGATTTTCCAGCACTCGACAAATCCCGGCGTAAAATCTCGCGGTCGAGCTTTAATCCAACCGTCGACAATCGCTGGCGGAAAGAAACGGCCTGCCTCGATCTCGCTTCGGTTCAGGTGAAATTCGCCGTCATGCGTTGCGCGGTACAGCCAAATGAATTCATAGCCGGTTTTTTCGGAAGCGGTCAGTTTCTCGACTTTCTCCAGCGGGATCTTGATCCCAAGCTCTTCGCAAAGCTCGCGCTCGGCCGTCTGATCGTATTCTTCTCCAGCGTTAACGTGGCCGGCTGCACTCAAATCCCACGCCAGGGGATGTCGATCCTTCGAGTGAGACCGCATTTGGAGAAAAACTTCCCCCAAGCGGTTGAAAACGAGGATGTGGACCGCCCGGTGGAGCAAGTTATTCGCATGCACTTGGCTCCTCGGGGCCGCCCCTTTAAGATTGTCCTGCTCGTCCACTACCGCGAACTGCTCTTCGCGTTTGCCATTAGGCACTTCCGGAGGAATCGGAGCGATCCGATTCGTTAACGCGATCCATTGCTCAAGAGAAAGTTCCTCCGCCCGCGCACGCTCATTCAAACCTACCTCGCCAGCGACTTCCTCCCAGTTCGGCAGTTTTTCGCGAACTAGCTTCGCGAGTTGCTTGCGTCTCTGGGAAAAACCGCACCGCACTAATTCTTGAAATGCGTTGTAATCACAGGCTGGGAGCTCGTGCCGTTCGCGCTGAGTGATGCGCACGAGAGCGGAATCTACTTCCGGCTTCGGGAGGAACACATTCGCGGCAACGGTGCGCAAATATTCGAAGCGATGATGTAATTGCAGCATCAATGTTAGCGCGCCGTAATCGCCCGTGCCTGGCTGCGCGACAAGACGCTTCGCCAACTCCTTTTGTAACATCAATAGCCAGAGTGAGATAGGGCTTGGATATTCGAGAAACTTAACTAAGAGCTGACTCGAAACGTAATACGGAAGATTACCGAGCAGTTTTACTTCCGGTCGCGTGTACAGGATTCGCGTATCAAATTCGAGCGCGTCGCCGTGCAAGATTTTGACCGCTCGGTTCCGGAATTTTTCGCGGAGATACTCCGCCAGTCGCTTGTCTTTCTCGATCGCGAGAACGTGCGCGCCTTTCGCGAGTACTAATTTCGTTAGGGCGCCCAGCCCCGGTCCGATCTCAATGACGAAGTCTTTCGGACTAATCTCGGCTTGGTCTACGATCCATCGGGCAAGATTTTGATCGTGCAAAAAATTTTGCCCGAGACTCTTGACTGGCGCGACACGGATTTCTCGGAGGGTTGCGGCTATTTCGGACAGCTTCATCAAGATCGACAACCTAGGTCGCGAACGTCGGGAAATTAAGTCCTTATTCACAGAATGGTGTGAATAAAACAGCCCAAAAGCGGATTCTTATTCACAAGTTATTCAACATCGCGCCCGAGACCAGCTGGCGACCCCCTTCTGCCGCGAAAATTTGGAAAGAGATTGCGGAATTCGCGATCTAAAATAATAAACGTCCCATGAGTTTGAACATCGAAGCCCTTTCGCGCGCGGCAACCGAAGCCCGCGGCCTTTGCATGGATGCAGTGCAAGCATCGCAATCCGGTCATCTCGGTCTGCCGCTCGGCTGCGCCGAAATCGGCGCTGTGCTTTACGGCTACGCCTTAAAATATAACCCGGATAAACCGCGCTGGATCGGGCGCGATTTCTTCGTTCTCTCAGCCGGACACGGTTCGATGTTCCTTTACGCGTGGCTGCACATGAGCGGCTACGATTTGCCGATGTCGGAAATCAAACGTTTCCGGCAATTACACTCCAAAACGCCGGGGCATCCGGAATTTTTCGAAACACCGGGAGTTGAATGCACAACTGGGCCGCTCGGACAAGGCGTCGGTAACGCGGTTGGAATTGCCGTTGCGATGAAAATGGCCGTCGCGCGATTCAACACCAGCGAGCACCGCATTTTCGATCAGCACTGCATTTGTCTTGCGGGCGACGGGTGTTTGCAGGAAGGCGTTTCAGCGGAAGCAAGCGCATTCGCGGGCCATTTCGGTCTCGATAATTTGATCCTGATTTACGATTCAAATGCAGTCACGCTCGACGCACCGGCGACAGCGACGCAGAGCGAGGATACGGCGATGCGCTTCAAAGCCTACGGGTTCGACGTCCAGGAAATTAATGGACACGATATGCAGGCATTTCTGGATGCGTTGAATAACGCCAAAGAGAACAACGACGGAAGACCGAAGCTGATCGTCGCGCACACGTTGATCGGGAAGGGGATCCCGGAGGTTGCTGGAACTTATAAAGCTCACGGCGAGGCGGGCGCGAAGTTTGTCGATGCTGCGCGCAAGGGCCTCGGTCTGCCGGACGAACATTATTACGTCTCAAAAGAGACCTACGCCTATTTCGCGGAGCACAAAAAGAAATTGCTCGCTGAGTACGATCGCTGGGAAAAAACCTATGAGGTTTGGCAAAAGAAAAATCCCGAGCAGGCGAAGCAACTGAACGCCGCGATCGATCGAAAGGTAAATTTTGATCTCTTATCGAAGATTCCCGAGTTTCCAAAGGATTCGAAGTTCGCGACACGCAAAGCTGGAAGCGAAGCGCTTCAGCCGATTGCGCAGGCGATGCCCTTCTTGATCAGCGGCAGTGCTGATCTCCACGGCTCGACCTTGAATTACATCAAAGACGGAGGCGATTTCACCCGTAACACGCCCGCCGGCCGCAATATCCATTTTGGTATCCGCGAACACGGGATGTGCGCCATTATGAACGGGATCTCGTATCACGGAATTTTTCGCACCTCGGGTGCGACGTTCACGGTGTTTACCGATTACTGTCGTGCCTCGGTCCGCCTCGCCGCGTTGTCGAAGCTTCCGAACGTTTACATTTTCACTCACGATTCGGTTGGCGTCGGTGAGGATGGCCCGACTCATCAACCGGTTGAAACCATCAGCAGCATTCGCGTCATGCCGCAGATCGACGTGATCCGACCGGCTGATCCGGAAGAGACTGTGGGTGCGTTCGCGGCTGCGATGGAGTACATCGATGGCCCAACCTTGCTGGCACTCACGCGCCAGGTCGTTCCAATTTTGAACGATGTCGATGTTCAGCTGCGCCGCGAAGGCGTAGCGCGCGGCGGTTATATCGCAAAACGAGAAACCGCCAAACTTGATATCATCATCATGTCTTGTGGGAGCGAGTTGCAGCACGCGCTCGCTGCGGCCAAGGAACTGGGCGATAGCACACGCGTAGTTTCGATGCCCTGCTTCGAGCGGTTCAAACGTCAGTCGGCGAAGTATCGCGAAGAAGTTTTGCCGAATTCGTGTCGCAAACGCGTCGCGATTGAAGCGGGTGTGCCCGACACTTGGTACGAATTTGTTGGCCTCGACGGAAAAGTGATTGGTTTACACCACTTCGGCTTAAGCGCGCCCGGCACTGAAGTGATGAAGGAATTCGGAATCGACGCCAAACACGTTGTCGAAGCCGCGAAATCGCTCTAGAACGCTTCTTCGGGTTCGGAAACGTTGCGCGCGCGATCTTCGAAGCGCGTGAATTCTTTCAGGAACGTAAGCGGGATCTCGCCGACTGGTCCGTTGCGTTGCTTGGCGATGATTAATTCTGCTTCTCCCGATTTTTCCTGACGCGCTTCCTCATCCTCTTCGTACAACTCCGGACGAACGAGCAAGCCGACCAGGTCTGCATCCTGTTCAATTGATCCCGACTCACGTAGATCACTCAAACGCGGTTTGCCACCGGAACGTTGTTCGGGTTGGCGGTTCAACTGCGCCACAACAATGACCGGAATCTTCAGTTCTTTGGCCAAGCCCTTGAGTCCTGCGGAAATTTCCGAGATTTCGAGCTGGCGATTGTCTTGTGCGCGGCGGGATGTCGACCTTAATAACTGTAGGTAATCGACGATGATCAGCTGGACGTCCTGTTGCGCCTTCAGGCGACGCGCTTTGGCCCGCAGTTCCAGAATCGTGAGGCTCGCACTGTCGTCGATGAAAATTTTTGCCTCGGCGAGTTTCGAAGCCGCCGCGGTCAGGCTCGGAAAGTCGCGTTCCCCAAGAAACCCATCGCGGACTTTCTGCAAATTTACCCGCGCGCGCGAGCAAAGCAGACGCTGGACAAGCTGCTGGCTGCTCATTTCCAAACTGAAAACCCCGACCGAAAGCTTTTCGGTGATCGCGACATGTTCGGCAATGTTCATAACGAGCGCGGTTTTCCCCATACTTGGGCGCGCTGCAATCACGATCATCTCTGACGGATGCATTCCGCTCGTCATCCGATCGAACTCGACAAAGCCAGTTGAGATTCCGGTGATGCCGCCTTTGCGCTCGTAAAGTTTCTCGATCGATTCGATCGCTTCCATGACCTGGTCTTTCATCGAAAGCATCTGGCCTTTGAAGCGGTCTTCGCCGACGGCGAAAATTCTCTGCTCCACTTCGTCGAGGAGATTGCCGACTTCGTCTTGTTCTTCGTAAGCGCGGCGGACGCTTTCGGTACCGGCCGCAATGATCGAACGCAAAATGTATTTATCTCGAACGATATCGATGTAATAGCCGACGTTTGCGGCCGTCGGGACGAACGTGAACAGGTTCGTAACTGCCGCTGCGCCGCCGACGCTTTCGAGCAGATTTCGATCGCGCAGCACTTGGGTAAAGGTGATTAAGTCAATCGCGGCGCCGGCATTCCAAAGATCGACAAGAACGTTGAGGATCGTTTGATGCGCCGGAACGTAAAAATAATCGGCGGTGATTTTCTCGACTACTTCCGCGATTGCGTCGCGCGGCGAGATCAGCATCGAACCGAGCACACCTTGCTCAGCTTCAACGCTGTGTGGCGGCGTTCGGTGAATATCCTGCGCAGAACCTGTCGGCGAACTGGGAAAAACTTTTCCGTCGCTCCGTGCTGCCGAACCTCGGCCAGCGCCGTTACCCGCTGATTTACGAGGCTTCTCACCCGTCCACGGGGACGATGGTTGAGTCGCCATTATTCTTCTTCTTTTTTCTCCTCTTTGTGTCCGCGGAAAAATGAGCGGCGCTTTTTCTCCGGATGCTCGCCCACCGGCTCTGCCTCTGTTTTTCGCGCCTCTGCCGATTTCACATCAAACTTAAATTGAGCGGTCACGTCGTGATGCAACTTGATCGCGACTTCGTGTTCGCCGGTCTCTTTAATCGGACGCTCAAGCACGAGTTTGTGACGATCAATCTCCACGCCGAGTTCATTCTTCATCCGGGTGACGATGTCCTGAGCAGTGATCGAACCGAAAGCCTTACCTGATTCACCAGTCGCGAGCGTGAAGGTGAGATGGGCTTTGCCAATCTTGCGCGCCAGTTCTTCGGCTTCATTTAATTCGCGGGCTTCGCGTTCGGCGCGTTTCTTTTTCAAATTATCGAGCTGGCGCAGCGCCGCCGGCGTCACTTCATAAGCCTTGCCGCGCGGAAGCAGATAATTCCGGGCATAGCCGCGGCGCACCTTCACTACGTCGGCTTCGGCGCCGAGTCCCGGCACATTGTCAGTTAGAATAACTTCAGTCGTTGGCATGATAAGAGTTTCCGCGCGCGAAGTGGTATCAAAGCAGTGCACGCATTCGCTGTCAACGCGCGAACAAAATTAAATTGAGATTTCCGCCTCGACTCAGATCATGCCGAGCTTCATTCGCCCGGCTTCGCTGATCATGTTCTGGTTCCACGGCGGGTCCCAGACGAGCTGGACGTCGGCCTCATCGACGCCATCGATCGACAAAATTTTACCTTGCGCGTCATGCGCAATCGCCGGTCCCATTCCGCAACCGGGCGCCGTTAGCGTCATTTTCACTTCCACTCGCGTTCCGCCGTCGTCTTTTTTGATCAGCCGACAATCGTAAACCAAACCGAGATCTACAATGTTCACCGGAATTTCTGGGTCGTAACATTGCTTCAATTGGTTCCAAACATCGTCTTCTGAAACTGCGCCATTCGTTTTGACCGCGGCTTTTTGTTTCGCTTCTGTTATCGGTTTCTCGAGGCCGAGCGCGTCCAAATCCTTTTCCACGACCTGCGACAAGCCGTAAGAAGTGGCGATGGTGTAACTTCCGCCGAGCGCCTGCGTGATAACACCCTTTGTCCCAATAGGGATCGTGTACTTCTGACCGACCGGGATAAGAATTACCTCCAGATCGCGATTCAAAGTGAATTCCTTGTCCTTATACATTGGACTTGGAACCTAAACCTCAGCGTTGCAATCGCAAGCTGTAGGGATCCCGCTCCGTCGCGTTCGATAATTTAGGGGCGACACAGAGGTCGTCGCTCCGTCAGAGCTTCTTTGGATCTTCCAAAAGCTCGATCACGTGTTTGAGCAAACGCGCCGCGCCGCCGCCGTCGATGCTGCGATGATCGAAGCTCAATGTGATTTGCGCTTCGGTTTTCGGAACGAATTCCTTTCTCGTTTCATCCCAGACCGGTGTTTTCCTTCCGGCGCCCAAACCGAGCAGCACCGTTTGATCGGGCAGGGGAATGGGCGTGCCCCATTCAATTCCAAACGTTCCGAAATTCGAAACTGTAGCGATCGCACCGGCCTGCATGTCCGGCGAAATCCGCCGCTTCCGCGCGAGATCGATGAGCTCTCGATATTTCATCACCAAGTCGGCGAGGGAAACTTTGTCCGCGCCTCGGATCACTGGAACGATAATTCCGTCTTCGGCTTCGACCGCAACGCCGATATCAATCGAATTCGATTGCACGACGCGGTTTCCTATCAATTTCGCGGCCGCGGTTGGATTTTCGGCGAGCGCGAGCGCAAGCGCGCGTGTCGCGTAAAGTCCCGGTCCGGGTTTTGGATCGCGTGACTGTCGATCTTGCAAAACGGGATCGAGGCTCACGGATGAACCAACAGTCGACAGCGGGCGTGTCCAGCTTCGCCGCATCGCGTCGGCGACTCCGGCTCGAATCGCGGAAGCTTCTTTTGCCGATTGGTTCTCGATCTTGTGCAGAAAATTTTCAAGATCTTTGATTGTGATGCGATTGCCGGCGCCCGTGCCGGCAATCCCGGCGAGATCGGCAGCAGTTAATTGCAACTCGGCCATTCGCGCGCGAACTCGCGGCGAAACGAAGCTCACGCCTTTCAATATTGCCGGGACGGGCAATCCGCCGCCGCGCGAACCGTCACCATCTCGCGCTGCGATCTCTTGTTGACGCGTCGGCCTTACTTCCTGCTCTGCGCGCGCGGGAATCTCCTCGGCCACTTCTCCTTGCGGCGACGCCCGCGATAATTTCGCAAAACGGGCCGCATCCGCTTCGCTCGCTTCAACGTAACCGAGCACCGAACCGATCGGATACGTTTCCTTCAGTTGCGCTGTGATCTTGTCGATTTTGCCTTTGCAAGGCGTGGTCACACCCATCACCGCTTTGTTCGTTTCGACGTCGATGATTTCCTGATCGGCAACGACTTCATCGCCACCCTTCACTTTGATATCGACAATCGTCGCTTCGGCGATCGATTCGCCGAGCTGCGGCATAAGGATTGGAACTTGCGGCATAAGTTTATTCCTTTAGAAGCGAGCGCGCTCTCTCGGCAATCAGTTTCACGCCCGGGCGATGCGTGCTCCAAAGGTTTGGATGATACGGGATCGGCGTGTCCTTCGCATTGATCCGCACCGGTGCGGCGTCGAGCAAGTGAAATCCTTCGCTGGTCACCCGCGCGATCACTTCTGCGGTTGCGCCACCCCACGGGAAAGACTCACCGAGCGCGAGCAATCGCCCCGTCCGCGCAACTGACGCCAGCACCGTGTCGGTGTCGAGCGGCTTGACCGTGCGGAGATCGACAACTTCGATTTCGAAGTTTTCGCGCGCCAATTCTTCCGCGACAACGAGTGATTCCTGGACCATTGCGCTGTAAGTCACGATCGTCAGATCGCGTCCCTCGCGTGCGATTCGTGCGCGTCCGATCGGAAATCCTTTGTCCGGAAGCTTATCTGCCTTGAGATGGTAATAGAGATATTTGTGCTCGCAGTAAATGACCGGATCATCGATGGCGACCGCAGCGATCAACATCGTGTAGGCGTCTTCCACTGTCGCCGGCGTCATCACGATCAGCCCAGGATAATGCGCGTAGATCGATTCCATCGATTGGCTGTGAAACGGACCGCTGCCTTTGGTGCCGCCGGACGGAAGCCGAACGGTGATCGGCACAGGAATGTTCGTTCGCCAGTAGTGCGTCGCCGCCTGATTGAGAATCTGATTCAGCGCGATGCTCGAAAAGTCAGCGAACTGCATTTCGACGATTGGTCGCATTCCTTGAAGCGCTGCGCCGACTGCGGTGCCGACCATCGCGTCTTCGCTGATCGGCGTATTGAGCACGCGGTTCGGGAATTCTTTCGCGAGACCTTTGGTTGCTTTGAACGCGCCACCGAAGACGCCGCCGACGTCCTGGCCGTAAATAAAAACGCGCTCGTCTTCGCGCAACAGTTTCGCCTGCGCTTCGCGGATGGCCTCGAGATAGGTGATGCTCATTTGGGTTGATCAACCAGCTCGCGCGCCGAAATCGCGCACCAATCCTCTTTCGCGCCGTCAGGTGCCGCTTCCTGTTGCGCGGTGGCGATCGCTTCTTCGACCTGCTTTCGCGCCTCGTCCTTCCACGATTGCAGCGTCGCGCAGTCGACCAATCCAAGGTCGATAATTCTCTTTTCGGCGATCTTTAGGCAATCCTGTGCGAACGGTTGGCGCTTAACTTCGTCGGTAACGTAACTCGCGTCGTCGTGTTCGCCATGACCGGAAAGCCGCAGCACCGACGCAACAACAAGTTGCGGCGGTCTGCCGGCGCGCGCGCGTTGCACCGCATTGCCGATCACGTCCAGACATGTGTTCAAATCGGTGCCGTCGATGCTGTAACCTTCGAAACCGTACCCTTTCGCGCGATCGACCAGATCGGCGCAGGCGAACTCGCGATCGTTCGGCGTCGAATATGCGTAATGATTGTTCGTCGCTACGATAACCAGCGGTACTTGCTCGACCGCCGCGATGTTCATTCCTTCGTGAAGTGACCCGGTCTGCATTCCGCCTTCGCCGATGCACGAGAGGCCGATAAAATTCTTTTCGCCGTGAAAGCGCTTTGCCATCAACGATCCGACAACCACGGAGACCATCGCGCCGAGATGACTGATCATTGCCAGGCAGTTCTCACCCGGTCGGCCGCGGTGGATGTTTCCGTCGCGTCCACGCATAGGGCCCTGTCGCGAGCCGAGATACGTCCGCGTGACATCAATAAGCGGTTCGCCAAACGCGGAGCGGCCGGCTTGATCGCGAATCAGCGGCGCGAAGATGTCGCCTTTTTGCAGAAATAATCCGCAAGCAACACTGACTGCTTCTTGACCTTTGCCGATGTAAACGCCGCCGGTGATGTGGCCGCCGCGATAAAGGCTGACCAGTTTTTCCTCCAGCGTGCGTGCCAGCAGCATCCAGCGAAACGCTTCGACGAATTGCTCATGAACCGCAGCTTTCGGCGCTGCCTTCTTGGACGAGGATTTCTTTCCGCGCTGCGCCGTTTGAAGCATCGGCCAATTTTACGCAAGATCGACAAGCACGCGCAAAATTTTTTTGCGCGGAGGACGCGTTATTAAGGCCCGGCGCGGCTGGCTTTGCGCTCACCGTTTCCGTTTTCTGTCAGAGCGAATTGCCGTTGCTGCGCAGGGACTGATTCGCGCTGTGGCGGCGTTTGTTCGGTCGCCGGCGGCGCGGTCATTTTCACCCCAACAAGCTTGCTCACACCGCGTTCCTCCATTGTCACGCCATAGAGAATGTCTGCTTTCGCGATCGTGCGTTTGTTGTGTGTGATGATGACGAACTGGCTCTGCGCGATGAAGCGATCGAGTATGCGAATGAAGCGGTTGATGTTGCTCTCATCGAGCGGCGCGTCGATTTCGTCGAGCACGCAAAACGGACTCGGTCGAACCATGTAGATTGCAAAAAGCAACGCGACCGCGGTCATCGCGCGTTCTCCGCCGCTCAAAAGCGAGACACTTTGCAATTGCTTGCCGGGCGGCTTCGCCGAAATCTCGATCCCGCAATTTAGCGGATCGTTTTCGTCAAGCAACGAGAGGTCCGCGCGGCCACCGTCGAAAAGCTCGGCAAACATTTCCTTAAAGTTGGCGCGGACCTGCGCAAACGTTTCGGCGAACCGTTTCTTCGTCGTCGAATTGATCTTTGCGATCACGTCGAGCAATTCCCGCCGCGAGTTCGTGAGATCGGTGTTTTGCGCTTCCAGGAATTTGTAGCGCTCCTCAAGCTCATCGTATTCTTGGACCGCATCGAGGTTGACCGGGCCCATGTTGTCGAGCTGTCGCGCAAGCTCGGCAATCAGCTTTTGCAATTCTTCGTCGACAAGATCGACGCTTTCCTTCGCCGGGACTTCTTTTTCCGCGCGTTTCAGTTGCACGCGCAAGGTCTTATCGAACGCAGCTTCGTCCGGAGAGAACGAGCGCAAATCGACTTGATAGCGACGCAAAACGTTTTCGGCCAGGTTTTCGATCTGCATCTGCAGCTGCAATTCGCGGACCTGTTGATGACCGCGTTTTTCCTGCAGCTCACTTAACGAATCCCGCAGCGCGCGCAATTCAGTTTCGCGTTTCTGCGTCGCACTGACACGCTCCGCGCGTTGAGAGGAGATCTTGGTGGCAGCAGCTTCCGCTTCAGCAGCCCGCGCAGCTTGTTCTTTGATCGCAACTTCAGCTTCGCGATTCTCCCGGGCTTGCGCGGCAAGCTTAGTTTCATAACTTGCGATGTCGGTTTTGTGGGCCTCGATTAGCTCGCCCAATTCGGCATCGCGCGCGGCCATCGGGCGGCGTTGCGCTTCTAGACTTTCGTGACGCTGCCGTGCGGTGGCGATCGCTAATCGCAAGTCGTTCAAGGCTTCGAGCGTCTTCTCTTCCTGCGCGCGCCCGCCTTTTTCGGCTTTCTCCGCGTCGTTTTGCGCCGATTCGTGTTCGGCGAGTTCATCGCGCGCTGAATTCAGCTCTGTCTCCAATTCGGAGACGCGTTGATCAACGACCTCGATCTGTTGCTCGAGCGTTGTTTTTTCGCTTTTGAGATTGTCGATCTTGCGCTTGGCTTCTTTTTCTTCCACTTGGAGGAGCGAGATTTTATTCGTGGAAGTAGAATGCGACAAATGCGCGGATTGATGCTGCGCCCGAGTCTCATCTAGCTGACGTGATGCGGTAGCGACGTTCGTCTTCGCTTGATCGCGTTTCTGAACGACGATGTCACGCTGAGTTTCGCATTCGATCATTTCCTTTTCCAGAGCTGCGACGCGCGCCTTGCGTTCCAGCAACGAGTCAGACTTCACCGTGCTGCTGCCAGCGAAAACGATTCCTTCCGCAGAAATGAATTCGCCATCCAGCGTCGCCATCGCCAGCGTAAGTTCATCTTTTTTTGCGGCGAGCGCTTCGTCGAGCTTTGCAAAAACTACGACGTGGGCGAGCAATTGACGCATTAGCGGTTCGATCGCCCGCGGTGCGGCGACTTTATCAATTGCCCAACCTAGCGCGCCCTTCGGCAAACTCTTTCGAACCGACTCGTGAGCGGAGGCGCCGAGCCTCGGAACAAACAGTGCAGCCTGGCCAAGCTTCTTTTTGGTCAACCCCGCGAGAATCTGTTCGGCGCTCTGCGCGTCCTTCAAAATGACGACGTGCAAGTTCCGACCGAGCGCAGCTTCGATCCCCGGAATGAATTTTGGATCGACATCGATTTGCTCAACGAGCGACCCGGCGATTGAATCACGAAAACGATCAGGATCATCGAGACCTTTGAGAAGCGCTTGTGAACCTTGAGCGAGTCCTTCGCCTTCGGCGTTGAGCTGCCGCAAAATCTCCAGGGTCGAACGTTTTTCTGCGAGCATACGTTCGAGCCTGACAAGTTCGCTTTCGGCATTCTCGAAAAGTTCCTGCTGGCATCGCAGATTCGCTTCCGCCGCCCGAGACTGCGCGAGCAATTCCTCTAATTTCTTTTGCTCGCTTTCGGTTGATTTATGCACGGCTGCGACGCTCGCAGCAATCTTCTCTCGCACTTTCGTCGCCTCTTTTATTTCGGTGGACGTCTGACGGATTTGTTCGTGCGTCAGTTCGCGTCGCGCGGTGAGTCCGGCCAGATCGTCTTCCAGTTTGTCGATACGCACTTCGTATTTCGATAGCGATGCGCGCGCATTTTTTCGATCGGCTTCGTGCGCTTCGAGTTTCGCACGCAGCATATCAAGAGACTCCATTACTTTGGCGAGTTCGTCTTGTTTCGACTGGATGAAGCGCTGCGTTTTTTCGATCAGCGCGTCGCTTTCGCGAATTTGGGTAGAGTGCTGTTTGCGTTTGCTTTCCGCGCTTTCGATGTCGTCACGCGCGCGCTCAATCAGATCCGCCAGTTCGTCTTTGCGCTCACGGTTAAACTCGATCCGACTTTCATGCGCCGCGATTTCGCTCTGCGATCGTTGCGCTTTGACACGGATGTCGGCGACTTCGATGTCGATCTTGTTGAGTGCGCGTCGTCCTTCGGCCAGTTCGTTCTCGCCGTTCTCGATTTTCGCGCGGGTTGTTTGTTCCGAGCCCGCGATCTTTTCGATGTCGGCTCGGCAGCAAGCCAATTCGAATTCGAGGGCGCTAAGTTGTTTGCTCGAATGATGCGTTTCCAGCACGCGCAAGTCCGCATGCAACGCCTGATAACGGCGCGCTTTGCCGGCCTGACGCTGAAGGGAACCAATCTGGCGCTTCACTTCTTTGATCACGTCGCCGATGCGAAGAAGATTTGCTTCGGTCGCTTCCAGGTTTCGCAACGCTTCCCTCTTTTGGGTTTTGTATTTCGTGATCCCGGCCGCTTCTTCGAAAATTGCGCGCCGGTCTTCCGGACGGGAACTTAAGATCATGTCGATCTTGCCTTGCTCCATCATTGAGTAAGCAGGTCGTGCGACGCCGGTGTCAGCGAACAGATTCTGAATGTCTTTCAAACGGCACGGCATTTTGTTGAGCAGATATTCGGAATTGCCGTCGCGATAGACTCGACGGGTCACGCGCACGTCATGCCAATCTACATTCAACTCCGAGGCGCAGTCCGTGAACGTCAGTGAAACTTCGGCAAAACTGAGCAGTTTGCGATTGTCAGTGCCGTTGAAAATCACATCGGCCATTTCGGCCCCGCGAAGAGATTTCGCGGATTGTTCGCCGAGCACCCACTTGACCGCGTCGAGCAAGTTGGATTTACCGCAACCATTCGGGCCGACGATCGCGGTCACGCCTTCGTGGAAATTGAAAACGGTCTTATCGGCAAAGGATTTGAAGCCGAAGAGCTCAAGCGATTGTAAATGCATGCCGCGGCACCCAACTGTCAGCCTTAGAGGGTAAGTATAGTAGGCTAGGGGGGCTGACAAGCAAAATCCCACAAAATGTGGGCTGCCAGCGGGCACGGAACCCAATATTTTGTAGATGGCGCCCTCGAATCCGCCTTGATTCGGCTTGGAGAATCACGCACGATTTCGCCTATGGTTGGGGAGACCCAAGCAGAAATCCAAAGGGCCGAGCGGACAGACGAAAAGCTTGTCCGCGGCATCGGAATTCCAGCACTAACTGCCAACATTGTCAGCTCGACGATCGGCGCTGGCATCTTTGTCATTCCGGCGACGGTTGCGAAAGGTCTGGGTCCGGCTGCGCCGCTGGCGTTTATTTGCTGCGGCATCGCGATGGTGCTTTTTGTGACCTGTTTCGCAATCGCGGGAAGCCGCGTGTCGTTGACCGGCGGACTTTATGCCTACGTCGAAGTTGCTTTTGGTCGTTATGTCGGATTTCTCGCCGGCATCCTTTATTTTTTGACAGCGCTCGGCGCCGTTGCGGGGGTGGTCAATGTCCTCGCAAATTCGGTCGCGCTTGTTGTTCCATTTCTCGGCGGTCCCGTCATGCGCATTGTGGTCATGATCGCTGTCTATGGCTCGCTCGTGTTCATAAATGTGCGCGGCGTGCGCAAGGGCGCCGGCGCGGTCACGGTCATCACATTCGCGAAATTGCTGCCGCTACTGTTGTTCATCTGCGCGGGAATATTTTTTATTCAGGCGCCGAATATTTCGTGGAGTGGTTGGCCCGGGAGCAAGTCGTTAGGCGACGCGGTGGTGTTGTTGATGTTCGCTTTCGTCGGAATTGAAGTGGCTTTGATTCCGAGCGGCGAAGTGAAAAATCCTGCGCGAACCGTGCCGCGCTCGGCGTACCTCGCGCTCGTCGTTACCACAATCATTTACATTCTGATTCAACTTGTCGCCCAGGGAACCCTTGGCGCCGATCTCGCGAATCATCCTGCCGCGCCGCTTGCCGAATCGGCTTCGAAATTCCTCGGCGACATTGGTCGAACGATTTTGCTGGCCGGCGCGACCATCTCTGCCTTTGGCTTTGTTACGAGCGACATTCTGAGTTCACCGCGAATGATCTTTGCCTTCGGCCGTGACGGCGCTCTGCCGGAATTTTTCGCTCACGTCCATCCGCGTTATCGCTCGCCCGACGTCGCGATCATTTCATACGCCACGCTCGCCTTCGTGTTGTCAGTGAGCGGCACGTTCGAGCAATTAGCAGTTCTTTCCAACGTGGCCGTTTTGTTGATGTATCTGCTCTGCTGCGTTGGCTGCTGGGTCTTAGTGCACCGAAATATTCGTTCTGACGGTGAGCCATTTAATTTTCCCGGAACGAACATTGTGCCAGCGCTTGCCATCATCGCGATCATCTGGATTCTAAGGCACGCTACGCTCCGTGAATTTGTAGTAACTGGGATCGTGTTGGCGGTCGCGTCGATTCTGTATCTGATGCGCGTACAGTTAAGGCGGAAGTCTTAGGCAAGCGGCGAAAAACCGGTTAACGTTCGACCATGCGCGACACTTATCTGGAAGAATATTTCATTTTTTTGCGGTTTCCGAGCGTTTCCACGGACGAAAAATATGCGGACAATGTCCGCGCTTGCGCCGAGTGGGTGTCGGGCAAACTCGCGGCAATCAGCTTGGAATCGAAAATCGTCCGGACGCGAGGGCATCCAATTGTTTGGGCGCGCAACAAACATCGCAGCGGCCGGCGGACGGTTCTGATTTATGGGCATTACGATGTCCAACCCCCGGATCCGCTCGAGTTGTGGGACTCGCCGCCGTTCGAGCCGGTCTTGAAAAACGGTTACGTCTTTGCGCGCGGCGCAACTGACAACAAAGGCCAGATTTTCTCTCACATTCTCGGTTTGCAGGAGACGATCGAGAAAAACAGCGATCTGCCGGTGAACCTCGATCTTATCATTGAAGGCGAAGAGGAAGTCGGCAGCCAGAATCTCGGGAAATTTCTAACAGACAATCGCGACGCGTTGAAATGCGACGTCGTTTTGGTTTCGGACACGGGAATGATCGCGCCGCGAACGCCAACGATCAGTTATGGTCTGCGCGGAGTGGCGGCGCTCGAAATCAAGGTCACCGGTGCGCAAATGGATTTGCACTCGGGAATCTTCGGTGGCGCAGTGGCGAACCCGGCGGCGGCTTTGGCAAGAATGCTCGCGACTCTTCATGATGCCAATGGTCACATCGCTGTCCCAGGTTTTTACGACGACGTCGCTCCGCTGCAGGATTGGGAACGCGAAGGCTGGAAAAAATTGCCGATCGATCCGGATGCCGAGATGTTAAAGGAAACCGGCGCGCCGGCACTTTTCGGCGAAGAAGGTTACAGCACGCTGGAAAGAATTTGGGCGCGACCGACCGCCGAAGTCAATGGGATGGGCGGTGGCTACCAAGGTCCGGGAACAAAAACGGTTCTACCGAGTCACGCGATGGCAAAGCTCACGTTCAGAGTCGTTCCGAATCAGAGAGCGGACGTGGTGGTCGATCTTGTGAAAGAACATCTCCAAAAAAATCTGGCGCCAGGCGTGACGCTGGAAATGACAACCGGTCATCACGGCCCGTGGTATTTGACTGATCCGCACAGCAAGTTTGGAAAAGCCGCGCAGCGCGCATTGAAGAAAGCGTTCAACAAAGACGTAGCGCTCATTCGCGAAGGCGGCAGCATTCCAATCGTTTCCGATTTTCGCAACATTCTTGGCGCCGAAACGTTGTTGATCGGTCTTGCACTGGCGAACTGCCGCGCCCATTCGGCGAACGAAAATTTTCCGCTGGAAAATCTCGAAGCCGGCATTCGGATGAATCAGGCCGTGCTTCAGGAATTGGCCGGCTGAACCTTGAGCGGTCGCGTGAAAAGAAAACTGCGCTTCGTGGTGCAGCTCGCTCGGCTACATGGCGTCAAAGCTTAACGAGGAGAGTAGTCCGGTTTTCGTTGGTTACGGGCGCATTCCCGCCTTGGGCGAAAAGTAATTCAGCCCGAATGGTCCACGCCGGTCTGCTCTTCTTCGGGATGAACTGTTGGCGAAGCGGTCGGTGACGATGTCGCTTTTGTGGGAGAAGGTCGCGATCTGGTTTCGAGAAGATGCTGTGTAAATGCCGCGGCGACCAAGATAATGACGATGAAAATGACGACATGCTGTTTGGTTCTCGTCGGAGCGAATATATTTTTCATCCCTTTGCTAAAGCTATGGCGTAACAGCCTTCGCATATTTAATCGGATCTTTAACGCCGGCTTCGCGAAAGCCTTTCAAGCGCAACTGGCAGGAATCGCATTTTCCGCAGGCGCGACCATCGGGTGTCGGATCATAACAGCTGTGAGTTAGCAAGGGATCGACCGCCAGTTCGACGGCTTTGCGCACAATGGCTGCCTTGGACATATTGATCAGCGGCGCGTGAATCTGAAGCCGCGCGCCTTCCGCGCCCGCTTTTGTGCCAATGTTCGCGAGCGCTTCAAAAAGCGCGATGAATTCCAGTCGACAATCGGGATAGCCGCTGTAATCGATCGCGTTCGCCCCGATGAAAATGTGCCCGGCGGGAATTGTTTCCGACCAGGCAAGCGCGTGCGCGAGAAAAATCGTGTTTCGCGCTGGAACGTAAGTCACCGGAATACCGGTGCCGATTTCTTTTTCCGATCGCGCCTTCGGAACATCCACATTGTCCGTCAACGCCGACCCGCTGAAAAACTGATTGTCGATCTTGACGATACGATGCTCTTTCGCGCCTAACGACTTCGCGACTTTGCACGCGGCGTTGAGTTCTCCTTGGTGTCGTTGACCGTAATCGAAAGAAAGCGCGTAAGTTTCGTATCCTTGCGAGCGCGCAATTGCAAGCGTGGTAGCCGAGTCAAGACCGCCGCTGAGAAGAACGACCGCGTGTTTCATCGGCCATCGCAGCCAATCTTTTTCTCGGAAGCGCTTTTGTCCGGATGTTCGGCCCGCACGGCGAGCGCGATTCCTCCGCGCGCGGAAAATTGCGCGGTCACGATTACTTCGCGCGGCGAACAGGCCTTCACGAAATCGTCGAGAATGCGGTTTGTTACTTTTTCATTAAACGCGCGCTCGTTGCGATACGCTGCGAGGTAGAACTTGAGCGACTTGCTTTCGACGCAAAGGCGGTCCGGCACATAATCGATATCGATCCTGGCGAAATCGGGTTGTCCGGTCACGGGACAAAGGCAGGTGAAATCGTCGGTTTCGAAGTGGATGTGATAATTCCGACGCGTTGGATTTGGAAATGTCTCCAAGCGGGCTTCCGACGGCGCGGCCGGCAGTTTCGTTTCGCTTCGCCCGAGCAACGTTAGGGACATGGGCTTGGATTTTGAGCGCTTCATCGCTTGAACGTTCCACGCACAACGATGAACGTTCAACTTTCAATCTATGGCCGGATCGAACAACGAGCGTCCGAACGCAAACGACCGCGCTGGCGTGATAGACATGATTGCGCATGACCCGAAGAATGATGAAGCCGTGCTGGTCATGAACGAGCCGGAGCCGTGGAACGATTCGGATGATCGAGGGTTTCAATTGCAGGAGCGTTTCAACGCTTACGTTTCGTTCTTGCTCGATGGCGAATTTGCTGAATGGGACCCGAAGTTGGCGCAAAAGCGCGCTCGAATCGAAGTACGTTGCGCGCACATGCCGGACACGCGAACGCTCGATTTGTTGGGCCAGATTCACGAACAGCTCGCGCACCAAGAAATCGATGTGCGGGTCGTAGTGGAAGAGCGTTAGTATTTCAAGAACGCAGTGACAGGCGTTGGCGTTAGCCTTTCGCGGCCACGTAAGAATTCCAGCTCGATGAGAAACTGCGCTTCAAGCAGTTTGCCGCCCACCTTTTCGATCAGCGCGGCGGCGGCGGCCGAAGTCCCGCCAGTAGCGAGCAAATCGTCCACCAGCACAACACTTTCGCCTGACCCCATCGCATCAACGTGCATCTCCATCTCGGCTTCGCCGTACTCGAGCGAGTATTTCGCGATCTCAGTCTTGTAGGGAAGCTTGCCGCGCTTGCGAATCGGCACGAAGCCGACGCCGAGTTCGTACGCGACTGTTGATCCAAAAAGAAATCCGCGCGCGTCTATCCCCACGATCTTGTCGATCTTTTTCCCCTGGCAACGTTGCAGGAACAGATCGATCGATGCGCGGAAGAGGTTGTGATCGCTCAGAATGGGCGTGATGTCTTTGAAGACGATGCCTTTTTTCGGAAAATCCGGCACATCGCGAACGCCGGCGCGGAGTTTGTGGATTACGTTGGAATTCACAAGGCGATGCTAGCGGGTGCGCGTCTCGGGTCAACGGCGCGCGCAAGCAGACTATTTCTGTGTCAGATGCATCTCCTCTGTTTTGCCGTCAGTAACGAGCCAGTGCTTATTATGCAGGACATAGTGAACTCATCGTTCGTCAGGCGAAACAGCTATCTTCCCAGCCTGATAGTCATCTCCAAGAATCCTTAACGAAGATATTGATCTCTGATAAACCGGTAGCCGATCCTCAGGACCGTAAAGTATGTCCAAGGATCCTTCTTCACGTCGTTTAGCGATCGGCCGAGCCAAGCGGGCGAACCAACCATCACTGGAGCCGCCCATTCTCGCGAGCTGAAGGTAGATTTCGTCGAGCGCCACTCCGATATCGTGAACACCGATTTCAGCTGTAGTTGAATTTTCAGTTTCCAAGGTAGCAAGCGGAGCACAGCGATACGCTGTCACTGAGTATCGGTCTTGCCGTCGAACTCGCCCTTTTTGGATTTCGCCATGCCACAGATCTCCGTAAGCAGCGAAAAATAGTTCTCCGCTCTTCGCGAAAACCAGACACGAAGGAAATGTCGTTCGAGAACGCGGCGTCGCCGGCAAGGCACCGCGATGTGCTTAGCGGAATGAGCAGCAAACAGGCGGCGGCAATGGTTGATATCTGCGGGCGCATGTATTGCTGCTCAGTTTGCCCGAATAGAAGCTTCTTTTCCAACGGTGCAAGCGGCTCTACAATGCGTGCGCTGGTGGATCGGTATCTTCTCATTGTCTCGACGGTCTGTTTTCTCGTGGCGATTGCGCACACGGTTGTGGAGATGCGTGGCGGAATCTTCCGGCCGATGCGTTTCAATTTTTTCGCGGTCGGGCTTGGTTTCATTTTTCAGACCGCGTTCTTGTCGGTCCGCGGCCACGCATTGGGGCGTTGTCCGATCACCAATCTTTTCGAAGTGATTATTTTTGTCGGGTGGTCAGTCGCGCTTTTTTACATGCTGGTCGGTCCGGCTTATCGGCTTTCGTTGATGGGCGCCTTCACTGCGCCGCTGGTCGTGTTGCTGCAATTACTTGCCCTGTTCGCGCCGATCGACAAACCGCCTGCGGGGAAATTGCCGGCGAACCCGTGGCTGGAGTTTCATGCGTCCATTTCGCTGGTCGCGTACGGCGCGTTTGCGCTCGCTTGTATCGCGGGCGTGATGTACCTCGTGCAAGAGCGGCAGCTCAAGACGCATCAGTTGCACTCGATCTTCTATCATCTTCCGCCGTTGACCGACCTTTTCGCCGCGATCACGCGATTGCTCTGGTGGGGGTTCGTGCTTTACACACTTGGGCTGATCAGCGGATTTTTTGTGGGCGAGCCGCTTCCCTGGATCCAGGTCACATGCGCCGTCGGCGTTTGGATTCTTTACGGATTGATTTTGCAAGGGCGGCATTTGCGCTGGTTCGCGCCA
>Ga0182035_10000014_pt1 | contig 71237 bp, 70 predicted proteins | sample flu12Cox44000170_FD_125969 | JGI IMG/M metagenome (GOLD analysis project Ga0182035, IMG submission 125969) | Lab enrichment of tropical soil microbial communities from Luquillo Experimental Forest, Puerto Rico - flux4day.12C.oxic.44.000.170 | ecosystem: Environmental > Terrestrial > Soil >...
CGTCGCGGCGTTGGCCGCTCTGTGGGTCGTCGCGTTCATCCGCGAGAGCGTCGACCCGGCCGAAATCGGACGGGCGTTCTTGCTCGGTCTCATCACCGCGGTGCGAGTGCTGATCCTGATCGTTATCGCTTCGCTGATCTGGGTTCCGATCGGCGTCGCTGTCGGGCTGAGGCCGCGCCTCGCCGATCGGGTTCAACCGATCGTGCAGTTCGCCGCCGCCTTTCCGGCAAACCTGTTCTTTCCGGCAGCGGTGGTCCTCATCTTGCACTTCCGGCTGAACCCGGAGATCTGGCTCAGCCCGCTAATGATTCTCGGGACGCAGTGGTACATCCTGTTCAACGTCATCGTCGGCGCCACGGCATTGCCGACCGAACTGCAGCGCGCGGCCCAGAATCTGGGGGTGAGGCGGTTCTTGTGGTGGCGAAGGGTGCTGCTGCCGGCGATCTTTCCGGCCTATGTCACCGGGGCCGTCACCGCCGCCGGCGGCTCGTGGAATGCGAGCATCGTCGCCGAAATCGTCCAGTGGGGGAACACAACGCTGACCGCGACCGGCATCGGCGCCTATATCGCCCGCACCACCGCCGAAGGCGACGGAGCCCGCATCGCGCTTGGCATCGGCGTCCTCTGTTTGTACGTGCTCGCTTTCAATCGCCTGCTGTGGCGCCGCCTCTACGATCTCGCTGCCGAACGCCTGCGCCTCGATTAATTGTGATTCCACCGCAAGACACGGAGGACGCGGGGAATCGGTCGTGTGATACAGTCCCTTTGTGGCCCCGGTGTCTCCGCGGTGAGTTTTAGCGCGAAAGAATCGCTGATGACCGTCCCTCTACTGCGTACCGAGGCCGTATCGAAGACGTATCGCAGCCCCGACCATCTCGCGCGGCTCGTGCTCGACCATATCGATTTTGCCCTGCGCGACGGCGAAATCGTTGCGATCCTCGGCAAATCGGGGTCGGGGAAGTCGACGTTTCTTCGGCTTCTCGCGGGCCTCGTGGCGCCGAGCGAGGGCTCTATCGCGTATCGCGGCCTGAAGGTTACTGAGCCGGTCCGCGGCATCGCCATGGTGTTCCAGAGCTATGCTCTGTTCCCCTGGTTGACTGTCCTCGGCAATGTCGAGCTCGGCCTCGAGGCGCTCGGCGTCTCCGCCGCCGAAAGGCGCCATCGGGCGGTCAATGCGATCGACCTGATCGGTCTCGACGGGTTCGAGAATGCCTATCCAAAGGAGCTGTCCGGGGGCATGCGGCAGCGCGTCGGCTTCGCCCGTGCGCTCGTCGTCGATCCCGAAGTGCTCCTGCTCGACGAGCCGTTTTCCTCGCTCGACGTCCTGACCGCGGAAACCTTGCGCGGCGACCTGCTCGATCTGTGGGACGACCGCCGAATTCCGACCCTGGGGATGGTGTTCGTTTCGCACAATATCGAGGAAGCGGTCGAAATTGCCGACCGCATTCTGATCTTCAGCAGCGATCCCGGACGGATCCGTGCCCAAATCCCGATCACGCTACCGCGGCCGCGTTCCACCGAGAGCACCACATTTCGCCAGATTGTCGACCAGGTCTATACGCTCCTGACGACGGAGCCCGGCCGTGACGGGCGGCGTGGGGCGAAGCCGGAACCCATCGGCATCGGCCACCGTCTCCCCGATGCTTCGGTTCAGCAACTCTCCGGTCTGATCGAGAACCTGACCGAGGCTCCCTACCACGGCCGTGCCGATCTGCCGCATCTCGCCGACGAGGAGAACCTCGTGATGGACGAGCTGTTTCCGCTGATCGAAACACTGCAGCTGCTCGGCTTTGCTCACGTCAGTGGCGGCGACATCGAGCTGACGCCGTCCGGCCGCGCTTATGCCGAGGCCGACATGCTGACCCGCAAGCAGATCTTTGCAGAAGCGCTACTGAAGCATGTGCCGCTCGCAGCCCATATCAGGCGGGTCCTCGACGAGCGGCCCGGCCATCGCGCCCCTGCGGCTCGATTTTTGCGCGAGCTCGAGGATTACTTATCCGAGGAAGAGGCCACGCGCGTCTTGGAGACGGTCATCAATTGGGGCCGCCACGCCGAGATTTTCGCCTACGATCTCGATACCGAAGTGCTGAGTCTGGAGAATTTTTGAGCCGCGGCTGTCAGATGCCGGCGCGATCGCGGGCGGTTTCGGCTCGCGCGACCTCCGGCGGGATCAGCCAAGCATAAAATGTGTCGCGATCGAAGTTAGATTCGTCGCCACCCACCCCCAATTCCCAAGCGCGCAGCGACACGATCTTGACGTAAAGTCGGTGCCCCGGGGCAAGGTCGACATCCCTGTCCTGATTGAAGTCATGACCATAGCTTTGGGGCGCGATGTGATAGTGCCCGGGCGGAACATCGCGGTAGAACACGCCGCCGTTTGCGACGGACCCGAAATAGCTCCCGTTCACATCGATATTCGCGAGATTGAGGCTCTCGGAGGGTTCTCACGGACGGTAAAACCACATACGAGCTTGCCCCGGCGGCACTGGTGGCGCCGTGCTCGAAATTTCATTCGTAGCCGGTGATGCGGTGCACCCCCGCAAAGATTGGCACCAGGGCGATAGCCCACTTTCGCCACGATCGCGCCGTCAAAGCGCCAGTCTTCGGTCAAGCCCTCAGATGCCGCCGTGGTCGCGAGCGATTTCGGCCTGCGCGACCTGCGGCGGGATCAGATAAGCCCAGAACGCGTCGCGCTGAAAATTCTTGGAAACGCTCACGCTGGTTGCCCAACTCGTTAAATCAACGATCTTGATGTAGACCTGTTGACCCGGAACCATAGCGACATTCGTGGCTTGGCTGGGGGTCGTGCCGGGGTTCTGCGCCCAGCTTTCCGGCATGATCTGGTAAGTCCCGGGCGGGACGTCGCGATAGAACGCACCGCCATTTTCGACAGACCCAAAATAAACGCCATTAACATCGATATTCGCGAGATTGAGGCTCTCGGAGGGCAGCCAGGTGCGGTAGACCCAGATGCGGGCTTGACCCGCCGGAATTGGACCCTCGGTTACCGGCTGCCGCGCGGCACAGCCCGCCGCGACCAGCAAAGAGCTCATCCACAGCAGCCACCTTCGTCGAGGTAGAGCGGAAGCTTTCGTCATCGGCTTTCTCCTCCCTCTTCCCGCGCGGTGGATATGTAGCGGCCGGTTGCGCTATCAAGTGCCATGAACCGAAAGCAGCGGCGCACCGAAGCCCAGGGGAAGCACGGCCGCGGGGCCGGCAGGCCGGCGGGGCCGATTGCCCGGTAGTTCAACGCGGCGCTCGCCGGTCAGCGTGCGGGACGGTTTAGTAGAGGCGGAGCGGATTTGCCGTCACATTCTTGTGATCGACCCCGGTCATGCCCATACCCTGCATCTGCTCGGCCTCATCGAGCATCAGCTCAGGCGTTCCGAGGTCGGGATCGAGCGCATTCGCAAGGCCATTCTGCGAAACGGCCGGGATCCGACTTTTCACCACAATCTCGGCAACAGGGACGGCTCGCCGCAGCGACGACGTGCTACGAGCGGGCGCTCGCCACCCGACCACCCCGAGACGCACAACAATCTCGGCCCGACATGGGCGATGTTGCCGACAGTACCCGACTGGCGTTGGCTGCTCGGCCGCCACGACCGCCCGTACCCGACCATGCGACTGTTCCGGCAGAAGAAGGCGGGCGACCGGCCGAACGTAGCACGCGAGCTTGCCGGCGGGCTTGCGCAGATTGCGCTATGGCATAAGGCACCGCAACCGGGTACATCCGTGCTGCCGACTCAACCTTGTGCTTAAGCCGGATGCGTCTCCGTCCGCTGATCGCGATACTGGCCCTTGCCGGCTGCACCGAGTCTTCGATCAGCCGGATCGACAGCCGCACTTTCATGATCGAGAGCGCGGGCATTCCCGGAGGCTCCGAAGCCCCGAACCGGCGCCTGGCGGAGCGAGCCTGCCCCGGCGGGTACCGCGTCATCGACAAGACGGTCCACCAAAACACGCCGGATCGGGCCCGCGACTCGCCCGGTATTTTCACCAACTGGACGATCCGTTGCCTCTGATCCCGGTCAGCGTTGTCCGAGAGGTGCACTCAAATGCTCAGTCTCCAGCGAATCGTTCGTGCCCGGCCCACGGGTCCGCGCTCCGCACGGCCCGAGGACAGGCTATTGTGCTGGGCATCCACGCAAGCTGGCGACGGCCTGCCGGAGCTTGGGGATAGCCGGGCCAAACCCGGCCACAAACAAATGAATGAATCATCTGTCCGGGACTGAATACTAGCTTTCGTGCCGGGGCCGCAGCGTCGGAAAAGCGATGACATCACGGATCGACGGACTGTCGGTCAACAGCATGACCAGCCGGTCGATGCCGATGCCGAGCCCGCCGCAAGGCGGCAGACCGTATTCCAGCGCCACTACATAATCCTCGTCGAGCGGCTGCGCCTCCTCGTCGCCCGCCGCACGCGCCCGCATTTGCGCTTCGAAGCGCTCCCTCTGGTCTTGCGGATCGTTGAGCTCGGAAAATGCGTTCGCGATCTCCCAGCCGTAGATATAGGTCTCGAAGCGCTCGACGAGTCTTGGATCATTGCGATCGGCCTTGGCGAGGGGCGAGATGTCGCGCGGAAATCCGGTGACGTGGATTGGCTGTATCAGCGTGTCTTCGACGCGTGCGGCAAAGGCCGCCTCCACCGCCTGCCCCCAACTCTCGTTTCCGGTCAGCGCGGCACCGAGACCGACCGCCGCCTGCCTCGCCTCCTCGGCCGTCGCGATCGCCCGGAAATCGACTCCGGCTGCCGCATGCAGGAGTTCCGTCATGCTGCGCCGGGGCCAGGGCGGTGACAGATCGATCGCGGTTCCCCCGTAATCGATCCGCAAGGTCCCAAGCACGGTTTCGGCAACGACGGCGATTAACTCCTCGGTCAGCTGCATCATCGCTGTGTAATCGACAAAGGCTTCGTAGAGCTCGAGCGTGGTGAATTCGGGGTTGTGGCGGGGTGACAGTCCCTCGTTGCGAAAACAGCGATTGATCTCGAACAACTTGTCGGCGAGGCCCCCGACCAGCAGCCGCTTTAAGTGCAGCTCGGGCGCGATGCGGAGGTAAAGGTCGATGTCGAGCGCGTTGTGATGCGTCACAAACGGCTTTGCCGAGGCGCCCCCGGGGATCGTGTGCAGCATCGGCGTTTCTACCTCGATGTAGCCGCGCTCTGTCAGATGCCGGCGCATCGCCGCGACGACCCGGCTGCGCCGCCGCAACGTCTCGCGGCTCTCGGGATTCATGATCAGGTCGAGGTAGCGCTGGCGGTAACGCAGCTCGACATCGGCGAGGCCGTGGTATTTTTCCGGAAGGGGCCGCAGCGTTTTGGCCAGAACGGTGACGCGGATCGCGTTGACCGTCAGTTCGCCGCGTGGGGTACGGCGGACGAGACCTTCGACACCGACCAAGTCGCCGATGTCGAACAGCCGCACGACGCCAATTCCTTCGGGGCCCAGCAGATCCCGGTGGCAAAAGATCTGGATCTTGCCCGAGGCATCGTGCAGATCGATGAACATCCCGCTGTTGCGCATTGCGCGGATGCGGCCGGCGACGCGCACACGATCCTCGGTCTCTGCGCCCGCACCGAGCCCCGCGTAGCGACGCTCCAGCTCGCCGGCCTCGCAGGTGCGCTCGAAGCTGTAGGGGTAGGGTTCGACCCCGAGCGCCCTCAGCCCGTCGCGTTTTTCAACCCGCACCGCGCGCAGCGGATCGTCGCCGTCATTCATTCCGGGTCCCTCTGCAACCACACACCCGGCGGTCATCCGACCGCCGCCTGCGAAATCGGGCTGCGCGCCAGATCGACGACCACATCGTGGAAGCGCCGCAAACTGCCGTGATGGCCGACACTGACGATTGTCGGTCGCCAGGAGGCGTCGCGCAGGACCCGGTAAAGGGTCATCTCCGCCGCTTCGTCGAGGGCCGAGGTGGCTTCGTCGAGAAACACCACCTCCGGGCGGGCCAGCAGAACCCGAGCGAAAGCGAGCCGCTGCTGTTCACCGATCGACAGGCGCAGGGCCCAGTTCGCTTCTTCGTCGAGGTGGTCCACAAGCTCGGGGAGCCCGACCGCGCGGAGTGCGTCGACGAGGCTGTCACGCGGCGGCTCACGCGCGGAATGCGGGTAGACCAAGGCATCGGCCAAGGTGCCGAGCGGCAAGTAAGGCCGCTGCGGCAGGAATAGACAGCGGCCGTCGGTAACGCGGATGCGCCCGCGCCCGAACGGCCAAAGCCCGGCGATGGCACGCATCAGGGTGCTCTTGCCCAGCCCCGACGCGCCGGTGATCAAAAGCGACTCGCCCGGACTCGCCGCCAGAGAGATGTTTGGCCTCAATAACTGGCCATCCGGCAGGTTAAGATCGAGCATGTCGACCTCGACCCCGGGACCATGGTGTTCGATCTCGATGGGCTGAGGCACTTCCCGATCGGCAGCAATCTCGTTCAGTCGCTCTTGAAACCCGGAGAGCCGCCGCACCACAGACTGGTATTCGGCGATTTCCGTATACGAGCTGATGATGAAAGACAGCGCTTCCTGTACCTGGCCAAACGCCGAGACTATCTGCATCAGGCCGCCGAGCTGGATAGCCTTCGCGAAATATCGCGGAGCTGCCACCATCAGGGGGAAGATGATCGCGAGCTGAGTATAACCCGTCGTGAACCAAGTCAGCTTTTTGCGCCGCTTGATGATCCCCCACCAATTGGCAATGATCCGCGCAAAGCGGGCTTGGAAACTGTCGAGCTCGCGCGCCTCACCGCCGTAAAATGCGACGTTTTCGGCATTTTCGCGCAACCTCACCATGCTGAAGCGAAAATCTGCCTCGTAGCGCTGCTGATCAAAATTGAGCTGTATCAAAGGGTAGCCGATCCAGCGGGTAAGCAGCGTACCGCCGACGGCATAGATAAGCGCGGCGAAGACCATGTAGCCTGGGATATGGATCGCAGCGCCGCCACCCAGCGGTATCGTCAGCGCCCCCGACAAAGTCCACAGGATCGACAGGAACGAGACAAGGGTCACGAACGAACTCAACAATCCCAGTGACAGCGCCAACGTTATCGTCGCAAACCGGTCGAGATCGTCGGAGATGCGCTGATCCGGGTTGTCGGGGGTCGTCACCTGGTTCAGCTGGAGCCGGTAATAAGACTGGTTTCCGAGCCAATTGCGCAAAAAGCGATCGGTCAGCCAGCGCCGCCACCGTATGTGCAGAATCTGCCTCAGATAGAGCGAGTAGACCGCCACTACGATAAATAAAAAGGCAAGGACCCCAAATATTGCTAGTTGTCGCCAGAACTGGGCCCAGTCATATTCCTGAAGAGTATTGTAGAAGTCGTTGTACCAGGTATTAAAACGGACGTTGAGGCCTACGGTGATCAAGTTCAGCACAACGACGGCGACGAGCAATCCGATGGCCGACCATTTTTCTTCCGATTTCCAATATGGCCAAGCGAGATCCCAGGCCTGGCGCAGGAAGCCCCGTTTGGTCTCCACCGCCATCATCTACCTCCGTCAGTCTCGCCCTGCCTGTTGAAACGCCTTATCATCCCAGGCTCGTCATGTCCCAGTCCGCTGTCGAGCCGAACGGCGCACCCTTTTTGGCACGCGGTGCCTGCCGCGCGCTGGAGTTGCTCGGCTATGTCAGCCTAGTGGAATTCCCGCTCGCCAACGGCCGGCGCGCCGATATTCTCGCCCTCGGCAAAACCGGCGATCTCGTGATTGTCGAAATCAAGAGCTCCGTCGCCGATTTCCGCGCCGACCGCAAGTGGATCGCCTACCGCGATTTTTCCGACCGCCTTTATTTCGCCGTGCCACGCGACTTTCCGCGCGCACTGATCCCGGACGAATGTGGCCTCATGGTGGCGGACCCGTACGGTGCGGCGCTCTTGCGCGGCGGCGCCACGACCAAGCTCACCGCCGGCCGCCGCCGCGCGCTCACAATGCGGTTCGCCCGCATCGCCGCCGCTCGCCTGCGTCGTTACCTTGATCCAGACGCAGTGCGGCTCGACAGCCTCTGATCGAGTGATGGACGCCCGGCAAGCCCAGGCATCTCCGGCAGCGGCGGCCGCCAAAACCCGGGGTGCGCGGCTCAGCCGGCCAGACGCGCGATTGTCGCGGTCGTGCTGTAGCCGGGGACGACCTTGGCGAGCAGCACCTCGCCGCCGCCGCTCTTTACAAATTCCGCCCCGACCACTTCATCAAGGCGATAGTCGTCGCCTTTGACGAGGACCTGGGGCCGAATCTCCCGGATGAGTTCCATCGGCGTGTCTTCCTCGAAGACGACGATCAGGTCCACCGCAGCGAGTGAGGCCAGCAGGGCTGCTCGCTCGGACTGACTCTGGATCGGCCGTCGCGGCCCTTTGAGCCGCCGCGTCGACGCGTCACTGTTGAGACCTACTACGAGGCGGTCACAAGCCGCCTTGGCCTGCCCGAGCAGCGCCACATGGCCGGGGTGCAGCAAGTCGAAGCAGCCGTTGGTGAAGCCGATTTTGAGCCCGTGCCGGCGCCAGCGCGCCACGAGATCGAGGGCATGCGAGCGTGGCACGACCTTGTCAGTCGCATGCAGGTCCCGGCCATTGAGCGCCGCCACCAGCTCACTCGCATACGCGACCGCCGTGCCGACCTTGCCGACAACGATGCCGGCCGCGGTATTGGCCAAGCGTGCCGCATCGATCAAGTTGATACCGACTGCGAGCGCTGCGGCGACGGTCGCGACCACAGTATCGCCCGCACCCGAGACATCAAACACCTCGCGCACTTCGCCGCGTTGGACATGGACCGTGCCGTCGGCAGAAACGAGCACTGAGCCCTCGGCGCCGAGCGAGGCGAGAACGGCGCCGAAGCCGCAACGGTCGATCAGCGCGCGTGACGCCGCGATGATCTCGCTGTCCGTTGCGACCGGCATTCCCGTGGCATGGGCCAGTTCACGCCGGTTCGGTTTGACGATATCGGCACCGCGATAGCGGATGGGATCACCACCCTTCGGATCGACGATCACGCGCGCGGCGGCCTCTCGGGCTGCTCGAATTACCTCCAGCGCCACTCCTTCCGTCAACACCCCCTTTGCGTAATCCGAGACGACAACAACCGGGTGGTCCGCCACAAGCTCGCGCGCGAGCCGCAACAGGTCCTCGCGGATATAGGGATCGAGCGGGATTGCGCTCTCGCGATCAGCTCGCAACAGTTGCTGATTGCCGGCAATGTAGCGTGTCTTCACCGTTGTCGGGCGCTGATCCTGGACGAGAACATGGGCCTCGGCGCCGTCCTGCGCCTCGACCAGACGACCGATCTCGCGGCCGGCATCGTCATTGCCGACCACCGAAATGAAGGACGCCGCTGCTCCCAACGCCCGCAGATTGCGAAGCACGTTCCCGGCGCCCCCGAGGCTCTTCATTTCGCGCTCGATCCACAACACCGGGACTGGCGCTTCGGGCGACACGCGCTCGACCTGGCCGAATACGTAATGATCGAGCATGACGTCGCCGATGCACAGCACCCGCGCCGATTTCAGGCGGTCGATATACGGAAGGAGATCGCTGTCGTTAGCCATCGGCAATTCTTGGTTGCAGTCCCGCCGCGTGTTTTGACGACATTGCGAAACGCCCGCAAGCAAAAATGCCGCGGCATTCTCGTCGATGTCGCGGAAAACACGGCCGTTTGTCCCGTTTCGGTTCACCGGGGCCGGCGCAGGAGGACGTAGGTAGCGCCCGGACCTCCGTGACGCGGTTGGGCTGGCGCGACGGCGAGGATCCGCCGCCGCAGCTCCGGTTCTTCCAACCATCGCGGAACCGATCTCTTGAGGATCCCGGGCCCGCTCGAACCCAATCCTCGTCCGGTGATGACAAGCACGCAGCGCCGTCCGGCATCGTGGGAAGCCGCGACAAAGGCGGCGAGCGCGCGATGCGCCTCGGCCTGTGTCATCCCGTGCAGATCCAGCGTTGCTTCGATCTCGCGAAGACCGCGCTTGAGTCGCTCGGCATTGGCGCGATCGATCCCGGCGAAGCGGTCTAGCGGCGGGGACGCCGGTGACGGGCTGACGCGCGATCGGTCAATCCGAGCCGCGTTAGGATTTGGTCGCTGGTCCGAGCTTGTCGCAGCCGGTAGCCCGCGGGACCGCATTGGCTCCACATCGCGAACCGCTTCCTGCCATAGCACGCGATCACCCCGCGGGCGGGCTGTCTTGCTCGCCGTCATCACTTCCCGACGCCTGCTTGCCTTCGACAAGCACAATATGGAGACGCCGGGGCCCGTGCGCACCGAGCTCTATGTGTTGCTCGATATCCGCGGTGCGTGACGGACCGGTAATGAAATTGATCGTCCGCGGCGGCACTTCGGATATCCCGCGGGCGCACAGACGGTCCCATCCGTCCTCGTACGTCGCGAAGACTTGGTTGGCCTCGACGAGAACAATGTGGGTGTCCGGCAAGAAATTCAGCGTCGTCGGAGTTTGCGGCCCGGAAATCAGCATCAGCGACCCGGTCTCGGCGACCGCGGCGTGGCAGCCGGTAAGGCTGACCTGGTCGCTTGCGTGGGCGCGGCCGCGGCGGATCTGCAGCAGCGGCCAGTCTCTCCAAGGAATGGCGTCGAGGCTCGGATCCGGAGCCATGACCAATTCGGCCGGCAGATTTTCCGCAGCAAGGTAGTGGGCGACCGCCTCCGGCACCGCCGCGAGTGAACTCACCCGCGCTACCGTCGCCTGCACCTCCTCTGCCATCGTGACGAACAAGTCGACCTGGGCACGGTGATCGAGCGTAGCTGCCCGAGCTGGGATCGGGTTGCGACGATGCGCCGCGATCCGCGCGCGCAACTCGGCTTCGAGATCCGCGCCAATCCGGCCGCGATTCAGCGAACTGCGCACGCTGGCCAGAATGCGTTCGCGAGCCGCCCTCATCTGGGCCGCCGCGCCTTCTGCCGTTCAGCCCAAAGGCTTTGGAAACTGCGGCCCTCGGGCACCGGCAGGTCGCGTACTCGGGTCCAAGCAGCGGCCAACGGCAAGGCGCGGAACCTTCCGCGCCCACTTCCGGCCCAGCCAAGGGCCCGGCTGGCGAGTTCGGCGAACATGTGATAGAGCGCCGGCCGGCGCGCCACCCAGGCCCACGCCGAGAGGCCGGTTCCGTAAACCGATGGGGTCAGCCTTTTGGCGTATTCGCGCTCACGCCAATGGCGCATCATCTTCGGCAACGGGATCTTGACCGGGCAGACGCTGTCGCAGCGGCCGCAGAAGGTCGAGGCGTTCGGCAAATGTCCGGCCTGCTCGATGCCAATCAGACTCGGGGTCAATACCGCGCCCATTGGCCCCGGATAGACCCAGCCGTAGGCGTGACCGCCGATCGCGGTATAGACCGGACAGTGATTGAGGCATGCCGAGCAGCGAATACAACGCAGCATGTCCTGAAATTCCCCACCGATCAGGGCGCTGCGGCCATTGTCGAGCAGCACGACATGGTATTCCTCGGGGCCGTCGAGATCGCCCGGCCGGCTCGGTCCGGTCGAGATCGTCGTATAGGTCGAGAATTCCTGACCGGTCGCCGAACGCGCCAAGAGCCGCAGCAAGGTCGCGGCATCCTCGAAGGTCGGGACCAGTTTCTCGATGCTCGTTACAACGATGTGGACGCGCGGCAGGATCTGCGTCAGATCGCCGTTGCCCTCGTTGGTTACGATGATGCTCGAGCCGGTCTCGGCGACGAGGAAATTGGCTCCGGTGATCCCGACATCGGCGGCGAGAAACTGCGGTCGCAGCACTGCGCGCGCTTCATCGCACATCTGCCGCGGTTCATCGAGCGGCCGTGCCGCGTCGAGCGCGCGATGTTCGGCGCGGAATGTTTCGGCCACCTGTTCTTTGACCAGGTGGATTGCCGGCGCAATGATATGACTTGGCGGTTCCTTCCGTAGCTGAATGATGTATTCGCCGAGGTCGGTTTCAACCGGGGTGATGCCGTTCGCCTCGAGGTATTCGTTGAGCCCCACCTCCTCGGCGACCATCGACTTGCCCTTGGTGACCGTCTTGGCACCGGCCGAACGGCAGATCTGCAACACCGCCGCACAAGCCTCTTCAGGCGTGCGCGCCCAATGTACCTGACCGCCCGAGGCTTCTACTTTGGTTTCGTAATATTCCAAATAGAAGTCGAGATGCTCGATCGTGTGGTCCTTGATCGCCCGGCCGATTTCACGAAGAGCTTCGAACTCGGGCAGGCGTTCGATGGCGAGGCGGCGGCGCAGCGGAAAGCCGGTGCGCGCAAGTCGGAGTGCCCGCTGCAAATTCTCGTTGGCAAGCCCGCTGCGGGCGCGAGCCTCAAAGTTGCGGCTGGTGGCGAGCATCAGTGCTACCGCGGCACCCCGATAGCGGGGACGTCTTCGGTCATGCCGGCGAGCACCTCCGCGATGTGGCGGGCTTCGATCCGCCGGCCTTGGCGAAGGAGCTTGCCGGCGATGTTGAGCAGACAGCCGAGATCCCCGGCCAAAACCGCCTCGGCGCCGGTGGCGGCAATATCGAGTGCCTTGTCGGTCACCATCTTGTCGGAGATTTCCGGATATTTGATGCAGAAGGTGCCGCCAAAGCCGCAGCATACCTCCGCTCCCGGCAACTCCCGCAAGGTTAGCCCCGTTACCGATCCGAGCAGCCGCCGCGGCTGACCCTTGACCGCAAGCTCGCGCAGCCCGGAGCAGGCATCGTGATAGGTAACGTTACGATGCCACTGAGTGGTGACGCTGCGCATTCCGCAAACATCGACAAGAAAGGAAACAAGCTCCCAGCTTCGGCCGGCAAGCTCCTGCGCACGCTGTAGGTGCACCGGGTCGTCGACAAAAAGCTCGGGGTAGTGCACACGGATCATCCCGGCGCAGGAGCCGGACGGGGCGACGACATGCTCATAGCCGGCAAACGCGTCGAACACCTGTAGCGCGATCTCTTTCGCATTAGCGCGGTCGCCCGAGTTGTAGGCAGGTTGACCGCAACATGTCTGCGTGCGCGGCACCTCGACCGTACACCCCGCCTCTTCCAGCAGTTTGACGGCGGCAAACCCGATAGTCGGGCGGAACAAATCCACCAGACACGTCACGAACAGAGCAACACGCAAAGAGCGCTCCACACGTTTCTTTTAAGCGTCCGAGATTACGGCCGACGCCGTCGGCAAACAATCCGGGTTCTGGCTCTGAAGTAGCCGGCAACTACTGCCCCGACATCGCGCAGGATCCCGCATCGTGCTCCCTTTTGTCTTAGCTGCGAGAGCAGCTTTAATCCGCCGGCGAGGGAGGCAAATGTCCGGGAGCCAGGCGCGCCGCCACGCCACGGGGCAACAACAGGTAATATCGACCGGTCGCGTTCATCTCCCCGGCACGGATCCCGGCGGTATTCCCGGTCCCCAAAAAAACATCGCCGCGCACCGGTCCCTTGATCGCGCCGCCGGTATCCTGTGCGACGACCAGCCGACGGACGTCCTCGGCGTGGGCGAACCGCTCCTCCGCTTCAAGCCAGATCGGTGTTCCGAGAGCAATAAAGGCGCGGTCGACCGCCAGGCTTCGCTGCGGCGTGAGAACCGCACCCTCCGCGCCCACCGGACCGTCCCCTGGATTTCGCGGAAGAAAACGTAAGACGGGTCCTCGCGGCGCAACGCCGCCCCGGCGGCTGGATATTTCCTCATCCAAGCCCGAATGCTCGCCATCGTCAGCTGCTCGCGCGGGATCAGGCCCCGTGCGATGAGCAAGCGCCCGACTGGGATATAGGGCTGCCGGTTTTGGCCGTCATAGCCGACCCTGATGGTCCGGCCGCTTCTCAGCCGGACACGGCCGGACCCTTGGATCTGCAGAAAGAACGCGTCGGCCGGATCGTCAACCCAGAGCAGCTCGAGATCGCGGCCCGCGAGCGCGCCATCCTCGATCTCGGCGCGCGTCGGCTGAGGCTTCAAACCGAGATCCGGCGGCCTGCGGTAGATCGGCGTCTGATAACGGCCGTGGCACCGACGAGAACCGTGCAGCTCGATCTCGAAATATCCGGTAAAGAGTCCGTCGGCGGTTCCATCGTCGGACACGGCCAAGGGGACAAAATCTCTCTCGAAGAAGCCCCGGGCGGCCGCATCGTCGCCCGAGGGCAGCGCCTCGGCGGATTCGCACAGCGTCTGCCAGTCACCGACCCGCCCGAAATCGGCGCTCATCGCGCTCGCGTCGAGCGGCGCGGCGGCGGGTCGGGTGACAAAGCGAGCACACGACGCGAGAACCGCCGGGACTGCTGCGGACATGCGATCGTCCGCCCACCCGGAAAGCTGCTTGAAGGTCGACGGCTCGAGCTTGAAGCGCCGTGGTCCGCTGTCATGTGCGAGCACGAAGATCAGCAACCCTAGTAGGGCAACCGCTAAAGCACGTCCCGCTCGCAGCGTTCGAGGTAAATTACGAACCGTTGCTCGTTGCGACGAGGACCCAGTTCGGGTCGGTGGATCGAGTATCCCGCGCAAACGTCCAATAATCGGTCTTCTCGATCGGATGTTGCGGATCGCCGTCCACGATGCTCCCATCCATCGCGCGCGTCACGTTGATTTGCTGTGACACGAGCTTCACCGTTACTTGCGCGGTGCGGTCGAGCAACTCGCTCTCGATAATATCGGAGCTCTCAAGCCGAGTTATACGGGTCTCGAGCGACTCTTTGGCGCCGATCCGCTCATCGATCGCAGCGATAAATCGATGAAACACGTCGTCACTCAACAGCGGCCGCAGCGCCTCCTTGTCCCCTCCAGCAAACGCCGTCACGATCATCTCAAACGCGACGCGGGCGCCCCCGAGAAATTGGGACGGGTCAAAGCTCGGGTCGGCTCGCCGGATCTCCCCTACACCGTCGGCGACCGGGTCGGCGGGCGCAGTGCTTACGGGTGGGTGCACCGTGGCCGCGCCGGGTTCGGCCAACGTCGTGAGCTTGTCCGCGACCGGCCGCGGACGGCGCACGAACAAATCGCGACGCCGCTCGTTTCCGGTGCGTCTGCCAAGCACGCCGCGCAGGCGCAAGACGAGAAATCCAGCAACCATTGCGAACAGGATGATGTCGAAGTATTGCTGAAAATCACCCATCTCTTCGCGCACCCTGCCGTCGTAGGAAAACAGCCGGCGCACCGGCCGACAGTCCCATTCTTGACTACATGGGGACCTGATGTCACGACGACAAGCCGGTTCGAGGTTATTGGAAACGTGTATGGTCTTCACATTGCTGCCGGTCGCTACATGAAAGAATTCGAGTGATTTTGATTCGCCACGGCCAAACCGAATTTAACCGTGTTTTTTCCGCCACCCGGCGCGATCCCGGTGTCAGAGACCCGGATCTCACCGATTATGGTCGCCACCAGGCGCAGGCCGTCGCTAGCATATTGCGCCCCTTCGGCCTCGGCCGGTTGATCTCTAGCCCATATACACGAGCCCTCGAAACCGCCGGGATAATCGCTGACCAACTGGGCTTGCCGATTACCGTCGAGACCCTAATCGCCGAACGTTTCTGTTTTACCTGCGACATCGGTTCACCGCTGGCCGTCGGTCGGGTTCGATCACCTCGATGACCCCTGGTGGCCCAAGACAGAGGAAACAGAGGAGGCTATTTGGCGGCGTTCGCAGATTTTCAGGCAACGGATTTCGACCGAAGCATCGTTGGAAACCGCGGTGGTTACGCATTGGGGCTTCATCCGCGCTTTGGCCGGGCTGACGGTGCCAAATGGGACGGTGCTGCGGATCGACCCGACCCGACCTGACCCCGAGCCGGAACTGATTTTCTCGGGTGATCATGGCTAACGGCGGCGGACCGTTGAGCATTTTTCCCGATCCGTGTTAGCCAGCACGCTCAGGTCGTCAGGAGGCAGTCATGGCGGACGAAGCAAAAGGGAACGGCCAGACCGACATGCCGCCGGCAGCTCCGGGCGGAGCGCAGCAGCTGATTATCAATGCGCAGTACGTCAAGGACTTTTCCTTCGAGAACCCGAGAGCGCCGCAGAGCCTGATCCAGCCGACGACCCAGCCCTCGGTAGATATCAACGTCGATGTCAAGGCGCAGAACCTCGCGCCCGACGTTTTCGAGGTCATTCTGACGATCAACGCCACCGCGCGCGCACAGGATGAGCCGGTATTCCTCGTCGAACTCGCCTACGGAACCGTCGTGACGATTAAGAACACCCCGGCGGAGATGCTGGCTCCGCTGATTCTGATCGAGACACCAAGGATCGCGTTCCCTTTCGCGCGGGCGATCATCGCGAACGCTACGCGCGACGGCGGTTTCCCCCCGCTGATGATCAACCCGATCGACTTCGCGGAACTCCTGCAACGTCACCAAGCCGAAGCTCAGGCCACGTCCTCGCCGGCAACATAATCGCTTAGCGTTATCCGTCCATGAGCCAAATCGGTTCAGTGATCGTCTGCAGCATTATCTGGTGGGCGATGAGCTCTTCCGCTGAGGGCGCATGCGGGCGTGGCGGCCGCAAAATCCGCTCGCCAGCAACCACCTCATTAGTTGGTGCCGCGAAATCCAGAGCCGGCTGGCGGCCGCCGAGCAATTCGAGATAAACGGCGGCAAGCAACCCGCAATCGATTTCGGCCCCGTGCTGGACACGATTCGATAGGTCGATACCAAAGCGCCGGCAGAGCGCGTCGAGGTTCGCCGGCGCACCAGGAAATCTCACCCGCGCCAGACCCAACGTATCAATGAAAGCGCAATCGATCGGAGCTCGCTCAAGTCGGTCGAGCTCGGCGTTCAAAAAAGCGAGATCGAAGTCGGCGTTGTGGATCACCAACCGATCGGACCCGATAAAGGCCAACAACTCGTCGACGACAGCGCCAAAGCGCGGCTGGCTCGCGAGAAATTCAGCGGTAATGCCGTGCACCGCGAGCGCATCCTCGGGCATGCTGCGCTCGGGATTGACGTACCGATGGAACTTCCGACCGGATGGAACATGATGCATGAGTTCGATACAGGCGATTTCGACGATCCGGTGACCTTCCGCGGGGTCTAACCCGGTCGTTTCCGTATCGAGCACGATCTCGCGCATTAGGGTCTCATACGTCGCCGACAGCCGCGGCACCGGTACCCACCGGCACAGCAGAGCCCGTCTCTCCGGAGGAGTCTGACGATCGCCCGTAGATGGCGCAACGTCAGACCCCGGCCAAGCCCGGTCGGTACGACAAAGTCGGCCCGCCGCCGCTTCTCGCGATCTGGCATCTGCTTTCGCAGGATGGCAGCCAAGCGAATCTCGCTCATCCCCCGGCGCTGCAACACGCGCTGCCGCTGCAGCAATGCAGGAGCCGAAACGACCAACACGTAATCGCATCGGCGCTCGGCGCCGGTTTCGAACAAAAGAGGTATATCCAACACCACGAGCCGCACGTGACGGGCGCGCGCGCCCGCAAGAAACCGCCTTTCCTCGGCAGCAACCATTGGGTGTAGAATCCTCTCGAGCCGGGAAAGCGCTGCAGCGTCCGCGAAGACTCGCTGGCCGAGGAGAGTTCGGTCGATCCCGCCGGTCCCGGTCTGGACCCCGCAAAACGCCTCGGAAACGGGCAGAACCCCCTTGCCGGCGGGCGCGAGTAGAGCATGGACCACTCGATCGGCGTCGAATAACGGCACGCCGAAGCCACGCAACATCGCTGCTGCCGTACTCTTGCCCATGCCGATGGATCCGGTGAGACCAAGAACGATCAATGCGGTGAACCCAAGCTCGCAACGATTGCCGCCCGCAGCTCGGCCGTGACCCGAACCGACGCGCCGAACCAAGCCTCAAATCCCGGCCGACCCTGATGGAGCAGCATGCCGAGGCCGTCGACGATCGAGTGCCCACGTTTACGAGCGGCGGCGAGAAGTCCGGTTTCGAGCGGCACGTAGACGATGTCGACAACCGGCGCCGACTGCGGCAGATCCGATATATCGAGGACGAGCGGCGGCTCTCCGGTCATGCCGAGGCTCGTGGTGTTAACGAGAAGGCCAGCATCGCGTTGTAACAAGTTGGCTTCGCTCCAGCGATGAACCGAGATCCGCGTTGCCAATGATGCAAGGTCATGCGCCAGCGCCTCGGCGCGCGAGGCCGTGCGGTTGACGATTCGGATCTCGGCGACGCCGGCGTCGGCGAGCGCCGCCACGACCGCTCGCGCCGAGCCACCCGCGCCGAGGACCACCGCTGGACCGGATGCCGGATCCCAATCCGGCGCGCGCTCTTGCAGGTTCTCGCGAAAGCCGTAGGCATCCGTATTCCGCGCCTCGAGTTTCCCGTCTGGCGCCACAATGATCGTGTTGACGGCGCCGATGCGCCGCGCCAAGGGCTCGATGCGATCGACGACCGAGAGCGCCAGTTGCTTGTGCGGAATCGTCAGATTGCAACCGCGAAACCCAAGGATCGGAAGCGCCCGTAGCGCCTCTGCGATATCGCCAGGCCTCACCAGCAGCGGCACATAGGCACCATCGATCCCGGTCTGTTTGAGCCAGAAGCCATGGAGCAACGGCGACCGCGAGTGAGCCACCGGCCAGCCCATGATCCCCGCCACGCGGGTTGTGCCGGTGATTTTCATCGCGGTCGGCTATGTGAGGATTTCGCCGCGACCTCGCAGGAAGGCGAGAAGTTCCAGAAGTGGAAGCCCGAGGATCGCAAAGTGATCTCCTTCGATGTCCTCAAACAGCTGCACGCCTCTGCCTTCGAGCCGATAGGCGCCGACCGAGCCGAGAATCCCCACGCCTTCGGCTGCGATATAATCGTCAAGGTACTGGTTACTGAATTCCCGCATTTTCAGCTGTGGCCGGCTCACCGTATGCCACAAGCGCGCTCCAGCCTGAACCGCACAGGCCGCGGTCACGAGCTCATGCGTGCGACCGCGCAAAGTCTTGAGCTGGACGCGAGCTTCGTCGAGATCCGAAGGCTTATCGAACCAAAGGTCGCCGCAGACCAGGATCTGATCGGCACCGACCACGAGAGGGCAATTGTCACGCGTAGCCACGCATCGTGCCTTGGCCTCGGCAAGACCCAGCGCACAGCAGGGCGCGCCACGGCCTTCTTCGCGGAAAGCTCGCTTCAGCGCGCGCTCATCAATCCCAGCCGGCTCGATCCGAACCTCAAGACCGGCGGCTTCAAGCATTCGGGCTCGCGCCACGCTCGCCGAGGCGAGTATCAGACCGCTAGTCATCCACACTGTGACGCTGCGCCAGCAATTTCATAATCGCCGCCGCCGTTTCCTCGATCGAGCGTCGCGTCACGTCGATGACGGGCCAATGCAACCGCACGAACACACGCCGAGCCTCGCGCACTTCGTCGCGCACTGCCTCGATATCCGTATACTCGGTCTGTGCGTCGTGATGCAGCAGGTCCAAACGGTTCCGGCGCAGCTGGATCAACCGCTCCGGATCGTTCGTCAGGCCGACGATCAAGGGATGGCTGGCGCCGATCAGCTCCGACGGCAACGGCACTCCGGGGACAAAGGGCACATTTGCGGCTTTGATGCCTCGATTGGCGAGATAAAGGCAGGTCGGTGTCTTCGAGGTGCGCGAGACACCAACAAGGCAGACATCAGCGTCGTTGAGACCCCAGCTCGATTGCCCGTCATCATGATTGAGGGCAAAAGTCATCGCGTCGATGCGTCTAAAATACTCGCTGTCGAGAAGATGCTGCTTGCCCGGCACGCCGCGGCTCTTGCGATCGAGATAGGAGGCCAGCGCGCCGATAATCGGATCGAGAACGGGGATCGCCTGTACCTGTAATCGGCGACAGCCCTCTTGCAGCAGCTGGCGAAGCGCGTCGTTGACGAGCGTAAAGAGAACCAGTCCGGGGTTGGCCTCGACCCCGACGATGACGCGGTCGATCTGGCTGCGAGTGCGGACCATGCTCCAGACATGCTCGACCGCCTGAGCGTCATCGAATTGCACCAGGCAAGCCCGTGCCACCGAGTGCACGGTTTCTCCAGTGGAATCCGAAACCAGGTGAAGATGAAACCGCGTCACTCCGGCCTCGCCAACAGCAGCCCCGTTATCCGTCCTTCTCTGTGGGTTATTTGGTGATTGTTCCGGAAAGCCAAGCGCGCCGCCGTTGGCCGCTGGAACCGTCCCCGATTTCTCTTCGATATCGATCCATTTTGCCACCTCGGGACCGATCCGGCCCCCGGCTGTGAAAATCCGGGACCGAATGAGCCATCCCTACATATGTCCACGCTTTTCCTTTCATTCACAGGCATATCTTTGCCAAATCGGAGCGCAAAAGGCCCTATCTTTGTGCACAACAACACCTCGACCGGTCCCGGCATCGAAGTGCGGTGATCGTGTTTGGGGACAGCTTTCAATCCCCGGTATCCACAACGATCTTCAACTCACCACCTCCTTAAGAGTACTTAGATAAGATTGGGAAAAATCGACAAATGCCGACCGGCCCGACAAAATCCCTGTTGCGCGCATTCATGGGGGAAACGTTGCCGCGACCCCCATGGTGGCTAATGCGGCAGGCTGGGCGTTACTTGCCCGAGTATCGTCAGATACGCGCCAGAGCACGGGATTTTGTCGAGCTATGTCTAACCCCGGCGTTAGCCGCGGAGCTGACATTGCAGCCGGTTCGACGATTCGAGATGGACGGGGCGATCCTGTTCTCCGACATCCTGTTGCTGCCGTACGCGCTAGGGCAAAAGCTTGCTTTTCACGAGGGTGAAGGGCCGCTGCTCGACCGGATCGAGAACAATGCAGGAATGGCACACCTTGATCTCAAGGGCGTCTCATCGAGGCTCGAACCCGTGCTCGAAACAGTTCACCGGGTGCGCGGCACGGTTGGTCCGCAGACCGTCGTCATCGGTTTCGCCGGTTCGCCTTGGACGGTGGCGACCTACATGGTCGAAGGCGGGGTGAGCCGGGATTTTCGCCGGATCAAGACCTGGGCCTATGGTGATCCGGCCGGTTTCAACGGGCTGATTGAAATGCTCATCGAAGGCACGATCACCCATCTCGCCGGCCAAATCGAGGCTGGCGCGGAACTCGTGCAGCTATTTGACAGCTGGGCGGGGATCCTGCCGGAGCCGGCCTTTGCGCAGTGGGTGATAGACCCGACGAAGCGTATCGTTTCGGAGCTGAAAGATCGATTTCACGATTATCCGATCGTCGGCTTCCCGCGCGGCGCCGGTCTTCTCTACGAGCGCTACCTCCGAGAGACCGGGGTCAACGGGATTGCAATCGATACCACAGTCCCCGCAGGTTATGCCCGCGACTGCTTGCAATCTCACGGAACAGTGCAAGGGAATCTCGATCCCGTCCTGCTGATCGCGGGCGGTGCGGCTCTCGAGGCGGCGCTCCGGGAGCTCCGGCAACAGCTCGGCGGAGGCCCTTACGTCTTCAATCTCGGGCATGGCGTGTTGCCGGACACACCGCCCGAAAACGTCGCTACTCTCGCCCGCTTGCTCGCTGAACCAATCGACGCTTGACATGGCGCGCACTGCGGTCGTGCTGATGAATCTCGGTGGTCCGGATTCGCCGGAAGCCGTTCGACCTTTCCTGTACAACGTGTTCAGCGACCCGGCGATTATCCGACTGCCCGTTTTTCTGCGGCTGCCATTGGCGAGGTTGATTGCGCGCCAGCGGGCCCGTGTGGCGCGGGATATCTACCGGCACCTGGGCGGCAGCTCGCCCCTGCTCACCAACACCGAGGCGCAAGCGCGGGCGCTCGAAGCCGCGCTTGAGCCGGAGCATCGTTGTTTTGTCGCGATGCGTTATTGGCATCCGACGAGCACGGAAACTGCGCGCCACGTGGTGGATTGGGGGCCCGACGAAATCGTCTGCCTGCCGCTCTACCCGCAATTCTCGACGACCACGACGGCCTCCTCACTCGCTGCGTGGAAGAGCGCAGCAGCGCAATATGGTCTCGATTGTCCGGTGCGCTCGGTCCGTTGCTATCCGGTGGAGGAGGGTTTTATCGTGGCGTTGGCCGGGCTGATTCGGCCAGCGTTGGATTTGGCTGCTTCCGGTGGGGACCGGCCGCCGCGGCTACTGCTGACGGCGCATGGCCTACCGAAGAAGATCGTACGCAGTGGCGATCCGTATCAAGGCCAGATCGAATCGACTGCGGCGGCGGTAATCGGCACCCTTGACCGGGCTGGGCTCGACTGGTGCGTGTGTTATCAGAGCCGTGTCGGACCGTTAGAGTGGATCGGCCCGGCCACCGAAGACGAGATTCACCGAGCCGGCAGTGACGGGGTGCCGGTTGTCGTTGCGCCGATCTCGTTTGTCTCCGAGCACTCCGAGACCCTCGTCGAACTCGATCTCGATTATCGCCGTCTCGCCGAAGCTTCGGGCGTGCCCGGCTATCACCGGGTTCCGACTGTCGGGACAGAGCCAAGCTTCATCCAAGCGTTGGCTGGTCTGGTTCGCCGTGCATCCGGAGGCGGTGGTTGATCGGCTCGCTGGCCGCCGCCTATCCCTGGATCAAATCCGTGCATATCCTCGCGGTGATCGCGTGGATGGCAGGTTTGCTGTATCTCCCGCGGTTATTTGTATACCACGCGATGGCGGCGATTGGCTCCGATCAGTCTGAGACCTTCAAAATCATGGAACGACGGCTGCAGCGAGGCATTATCAATCCGGGGATGCTCGCAACATTGGTGTTTGGTTCGTTACTTGCTGCCACCCCGGGGGTCGTCCACTGGCATCGCGGCTGGATTTGGGCAAAGCTGGCGTTAGTCGTGGCATTGCTGGTTTACAGTCATGCGCTGATGCGCTGGCGGCGTGCTTTCGCGGATGACCGCAATCGGCATTCGTCGCGCTTTTTCCGCTTGGTCAACGAACTGCCGACGATTGCGCTGGTCGCGATCGTTGTGCTCGTTGTGGTTAAACCATTTTAACCCGCATCTTTTTTTGCTTTGTTGGCGCGCAAAGATCTTGCAAACTCATTTGACTAGCTTATCTCAGTCCGGTGAAGGGATTGCTGTGCCGGTTACCGGCTTCCTCTGCAAATCCCGGATAATCCTCGCCCTGAACCCCTTCTCGCTGGAAATTTCGGCGGGGTTTCTCGACAGGCGGCCCTTATCCTCATATCAACGCGCCCCTCGATGAATCTACAGGAATTGAAGCGTAAAACTCCGGCAGAACTCTTGGCGTTCGCCGAAGAGCTGGAGATTGAAAATGCATCGTCACTGCGCAAGCAGGATATGCTGTTCGCAATCCTCAAACAGCTTGCCGAAAACGATGTGCCGATTTCGGGCGACGGTGTCCTCGAAGTGTTGTCCGACGGGTTCGGATTCCTACGATCGCCGGAAGCAAATTACTTGCCAGGCCCGGATGATATCTATGTCAGTCCGAGCCAAGTGCGGCGCTTTGGTCTGCGGACTGGCGATACGGTAGAGGGCCAGATCCGTTCACCGCGCGATGGCGAGCGCTATTTCGCACTGCTAAAGGTGAACTCGATCAATTTCGACGAGCCCGATCGCCTGCGTCAGCGCATCAATTTCGACAACCTGACGCCGCTCTATCCTGAAGAGAAGATCCAGCTCGAATTCGACGACCCGACCCGCAAGGATTTGACGACCCGGGTCATCGACCTGATCACGCCGCTCGGCAAGGGTCAGCGCGCGATCATCGTGTCGCCGCCGCGGGCCGGCAAGACAGTGATGCTTCAGAACATCGCTCATGCAGTCGCCGCGAATCACCCCGAAGTCTATCTGATCGTGCTGCTGATCGACGAGCGGCCGGAAGAGGTCACTGACATGGCCCGCTCGGTGCACGGTGAAGTCATCAGCTCGACCTTCGACGAACCCGCGCAACGGCATGTCCAGGTCGCCGAGATGGTGATCGAGAAGGCCAAGCGCCTGGTCGAGCACAAGCGCGACGTCGTAATCCTCCTCGACTCTATTACTCGCCTGGCTCGCGCCTACAACACCGTGGTCCCTTCTTCCGGAAAGGTGTTGACCGGCGGCGTCGACGCCAACGCGCTGCAGCGGCCGAAGCGCTTCTTTGGTGCCGCGCGCAATATCGAGGAGGGGGGGTCGTTGACGATTATCGCGACCGCGCTGATCGACACCGGCTCACGCATGGACGAGGTAATCTTCGAGGAGTTCAAAGGGACTGGCAACTCGGAAATCGTGCTCGACCGCAAGGTCGCCGACAAGCGCACTTTTCCGTCGATCGACATCACCAAATCCGGCACCCGGAAGGAGGAATTGCTCGTCGATCGGGGCGTGTTGTCAAAAATGTGGGTGCTGCGCCGTGTCCTGACCCCGATGGGGACCATCGACGGGCTCGAATTCCTGATCAACAAGCTCAAGGAATCGAAAAGCAACGCCGATTTCTTCGACGCCATGAATACTTGACCCGCCATTATCGTCGTCTCGGGCCCACGAGTCCGCGCTTCGCGCGGCCTGAGAACAGGCTCTGGCCGGGAACCCAGGGCTAACCGTAACCGTGGATACCCGGCCGCCGCCGAGACGACGAGAAGAGAGATGGAGGGGCGCTAAACCGTTAGCACGGTGGAGCCGGTGGTTCGGCGGCCTTCGAGATCGCGATGGGCCCGCGCCGCCTCACGCAGCGGATATGTCTGGTTGACCGCGATCTTGACTGCTCCGCTCTGCACAACCTCGAAAAGTTCGCGGGCGGCGGTCAGCAGATCCTCTCGGCTCGCGGTGTAGGTGTTCAGGGTCGGCCGGGTCAGGAACAGCGAGCCCTTGGCAGAGAGGATGCCGATGTCGACCGCTCCGATCGCCCCCGAAGATTGTCCGAACGACACCATCAATCCGAGCGGCGCCAAGCAATCGAGCGATTTGTAGAACGTGTCCTTGCCGACCGAATCATAGACGACCGGCAGCTTCTTGCCTTGTGTCAGCTCGTTCACTCGGGCGACGAAATCCTCGCGCTTGTAAAGGATCGGGTGGTCGCAGCCGTTTCTCTTGGCGAGAGTGGCCTTTTCTTCGTCACCGACGGTACCGATCACGGTGGCGCCGAGGTGTTTTGCCCATTGGCTGACGATGAGCCCCACTCCGCCCGCTGCGGCGTGGATCATGATCGTCTCCCCGCGCTTTACCTGATGGGTGCGACGAACGAGGTACCACGCCGTCATGCCTTTCAGCATCATCGCGGCGGCTTGTTGGTCGGTGATACCGGCCGGCACGGGAACAAGCCGCTCGGCCGGCATGACCCGCTCGTCGGCATAGGCGCCGATCGGACCGCCGGCATAGGCAACACGGTCGCCCCGGGATAGACCGGCGACACCCGGGCCGACTTCTTCAACGACACCCGCCCCTTCCGAGCCGAGCCCGCTTGGCATCGGCAATTGATAGAGGCCGCTGCGGTGGTAGGTATCGATATAGTTGAGCCCGACCGCCGTATGGCGGAGGCGGACTTGACCTTCCCCTGGCCGGCTGACTTCGACCTGTTGCCAAGACAAGACATCGGGGCCGCCGGCCTTCTCAAAACGAATTGCGTGCGCCATAGCCTTCTCCTCTGTTTTGGGGAGGAGCGGACGCTAGCGCACTCGGGCGAGAGTTTCGAGCAAAGTCTGAGCGTCGGTGATCGGTAGAGAACAAACCGGCCCCTGGCAGACGTAAGCGGCCGGTTTTCCGTCGACGAGACCCTTGCCGGAGGCCGGGTGACCGGCGGGGAGCGAGCCGCCCGGCGCGAGCGTGAGGACTATCCCGTTCGGCAGCGAGCTCCCGTAGGCGGCGCGAAGCAATGATCGCAACGCCACGTCCCCACCGTCACCGACCACGACGATCTGCAATGGTTTTTCGAACAGCTCGGCACTATTGAGGAGGGTCGCGAGCGGGAAGAAATTGCGCGAGATCTCGCCGGAAAAGGTTTTGATGATCTGCTCGGCGCGTCCACGATAGGCTTCGTCGCCGGTCAGCACCGCAAGGCGCGTCATGACTCCGACCAAAGTGCCATTGCCGGCAGGAACGGCGGAATCGGCGGCAGTCTTGGCGCGCGCGATCAGCCCCTCGGTGTCTCTCGCGGCAAAGAAATAACCACCTCCTGCGTCATCCCAATAATGGCGATCGAGGATCGCAACCCACTCCCGGGCTTGCTTCAGGAAATGCGCCTCGCCCGTTGCTTCGTGCAACCCAAGTGCCGCCCGGCAAAGGTTGGCATAATCGTCGACGCTCGCCGGGTGGCGTGCGTTGCCGGCGCGCCAGCTGTGAAGGAGGCGGCCGTCGGGCATCGTCATCTGAGTGCGGATGAAATCAAATGCGCCGCGAGCTGACTCGATCCAGGCGGGTCGCTCGAACACGGTACCGGCAACCGCCATCGCCGCGATCATCAACCCGTTCCAGTCGGCCAGCACCTTGTCGTCCCAGCCCGGCCGGACCCGCTCCTCGCGGACTCCCAGCAGCAGCGCACGACAGGCCGCCAGCTCCCGCTCGGTGGCCTCGTCGGCCAATTCCGGCGAGCTCGAGCGGTTGAGGATGGTCTTTCCATCCCAATTGCCTCCCGGGCCGATGTCGTAGAAACGCTTGAACAGCTTGGCGCGGTCGCCGAGGACGGCATCGATTTCGGCTTCGGACCAGACGTAGAATTTACCTTCCTCATGCTCGCTGTCGGCGTCGAGGCTGCTGGCAAATCCGCCCCCAGGGGTCAGCATCTCGCGCCCGACCCAGCCGAGGGTTTCATCGACCCGCTGGCGATAGAGCTGGCTCTTGGTTTCTTGCCAGACGAGCGTCATTAGCTCGACGAGTTCGGCATTGTCGTAGAGCATCTTCTCGAAATGCGGCACCAACCAACGCGCGTCGGTCGAATACCGAGCGAAACCACCTCCGAGATGATCGTAGATGCCGCCTTGGCACATCGCATCGAGCGCCTTGAGAACCGCGTCGCGATAAGGCCTCTGACCGGTGCGTTTCCAGGCTCTCCAGAACAACACAAGAACACCGGTCTGGGGGAATTTGGGCGCCGTGCCGATCCCGCCATGAAGCTGGTCGACTTCGCGCAACAGCCGTTCGGCGATGCGGTCGGCCTGTTCCGAGGTAATGTGACTGCCAGCCTCCGGCTTTGCGAGCCGTTGCAAAGCCTCGCGCAGCGCCACGACGTTCTTCGCGACGTTGTCGCGGTCGCGCGCATAGGCGTCGCTCATTGCCTCCAGCACCTGCGTGAAGCCGGGCCGCCCCCAGCGCTGCTCGGGCGGGAAATAGGTTCCACCCCAGAACGGCTCGCCATCGGGCGTCAGGAACATCGTCAGCGGCCAGCCGCCTTGCTCCCCCATCAGTGCGAGCGCATGCTGGTAGATCGCATCGAGGTCCGGGCGCTCCTCGCGATCGACCTTGATGTTGATGAAGAGATCGTTCATTCGCGCAGCGATCTGCGGGTCTTCGAAGCTTTCGTGCGCCATCACATGGCACCAGTGGCACGCAGCGTAGCCGATTGATAACAGGATCGGCTTGTCGGCGGCCTTGGCTGCGGCGCGAGTCTCGGCGCTCCAGGGCTGCCAATGGACGGGATTGTCCTTGTGCTGGAGCAGGTAGGGGCTCGTCTCTTGGTCGAGGCGGTTGCGTTCCATGTGGGCTCCCGGTGCTCTCATAGCAGCATTGCCGCCGGAGGGCTCGACGGATTAGGCTGTCTTTTGCATCTTAGACCGAGAACGGTGGATCGCGTCACTCGCTCCGCCAAATCAATCAACAAGGAGATTTTCGAATGGCAGATGCACCCACCGATCCCCGGCTCTTTTACGCGCGGCACATCTTCATGTGCACTAATGTGCGTCCGGACGGCCACCCGCGCGGCTGCTGCAGCGCCCGCGCCACGGAAGCTGGGGGCGTCGACAAGCTGCGCGGTTATATGCGCGAGAAGGCGCGGCAGCTGGGCATCGAGAGCATCCGCTGCAACGCTTCGGGTTGTCTCGACCGCTGCGAGTTCGGCCCTAACATGGTGATTTACCCCGAGGGTGTGTGGTACCGCTACGAATCCCAACAGGACATCGACGAGATCCTGGAGACGCATGTCAAAAATGGCGGGCGGGTCGGACGGCTGATGCTGCAACCCGAGCAGTTGCCCCCGAAACACTGAGGGCCGGCGCGGCTCCTTCAGGCGCGATTTTCGCCCCGGCGACGGCGGCTGGACGGGCCGCCATCGCCATAATCCGTGTCAGCGGTCCGGAGGCGGCACGGGCAGTCTCTCTGCTTGCCGGCAAGCTGCCGCCACCGCGCTCGGCGCGGCGCGCGCGGTTGCTCGACCCAGAGACCGGAGAGCATCTCGACGACGGGTTGGTATTATGGTTCCCGGCGCCGCGGAGCGCGACGGGAGAGGATGTTGCCGAGTTTCATGTGCACGGCAGCCGCGCCGTGCTGGGCGCCGTCATGCGCGTGCTGGGCCGGCTCGGGATGCGGCTCGCCGAGCCCGGCGAGTTTACGCGCCGTGCCTTTCTCAACGGCAAGCTCGATCTGCTGCAGGCCGAGGCCATCGCCGATCTTGCCGCGGCCGAGACGGAGGCGCAGCGTCGCCAGGCGCTGCGCCAGCTCGACGGCGAACTCGGCGGCCTCTATTACGGCTGGCGCGATCGCCTGACCCGAATTCTCGCCCATCTCGAAGCGGCGATCGATTTTCCCGATGAGGATCTGCCGGCGGAGATCGACAGTCGCATCCTCGGAGAGACAGAGGAACTCGTCGCCGAGATCGAACGCCATCTCACCGATGGGCATCGCGGCGAAAGATTGCGCGACGGCATCATGGTCGCGATCGTCGGCCCGCCAAACGCCGGAAAGTCCAGTCTTCTCAACAGGATAGCTCGCCGCGAAGCGGCCATTACCTCGCCGATCGCCGGCACCACGCGCGACATTATCGAGGTCGCCATCGATTTGGAGGGCTATCCGGTCGTCCTTGCCGACACAGCGGGGCTGCGCGACAGCGGCGACGAGATTGAAGAGGAGGGAAAGCGTCGCGCCATACAGCGAGCCGAAGCAGCCGAGATCCGCCTCTTCGTTTTCGACGCCAATCATCCTACCGAGGCTGCCGACGCGGCGGCGTGGCCCGGGCCTGACACGATTCTCATCGCCAACAAGATCGATTTGCTGCCGCCGCGCGCTCAATCGCCGCGGGGCCGAGCAAACTCCGTCATGCCCGGACTTGATCCGGGCATGCAAGGGGCCATAACGGACCTCACCGACGGAGGCGAAGGCGTGGATGCCCACGGAACCAGTCCGTGGGCTGAAGGCCCACGGGACACGCCCGGCCATGACGACGAGAGGCTGGCGCTTCCGCAAGAAACGGTGCCGGTCTCGGCTTTGACGGGCGTGGGCGTGGACCGCTTGTTGGCAGTGCTCGGTGAACGGGTGGCGCAAAGCTACCGCATCGAGGCACCGGTCCTGACGCGGGCACGGCACCGCCAGGCTCTAGAAGAAACGGTCTTGGCACTGCGCCGCTCCATTTCCGCTCTCCTCCCCGAGTTGCGCGCCGAAGACCTGCGTCTGGCGTTGCGCAGCCTCGGCCGCGTCACCGGCGCCGTCGACGTCGAAGATCTCCTTGACGTCATCTTCCGCGACTTCTGCATCGGGAAGTAAAACAGTTCGCTATAAATGTCATTCCGGGACGCGGCGACGCCGCGAGCCCGGGGCCCGTGAACACAGGCTTAACCCTTTTTAACAGATACTTCGGATGTTCTGTTGAGAGGTCCGTGTTCATAGGTTCCGGGCCCGGCCCTAGCGGGCCGTCCCGGAATGACCAAACAATTGGGGCACCGCTGTTGCCGTTCTATGTCTATCTGCTTGCTCGCCAGAGGCACGGGACACTCTATCTCGGCGTGACAGGTGACCTTATAGGCCACAAGACGCGGAGCGTGCCGGGTTTCACCGCTCAATACGGTGTCGCTCGGCTGGCATGACTCGAAGCTTATGAAGATCCGACAGAAGCGATTGCGCGGGAAAAGGAGCTCAAGAAATGGCGGCGTGATTGGAAAATCAGGCTGATCGAAGAGCTAAACCCGGAGTGGCTCGATCTCTATCCAGCGCTCCGCAAGTGATGTTTCACGTGAAACCTCGACAGACCGGAGCGCGCTCCATACATTTCGCCGCCATGAGTAAGGCTCTCGGATCATATGACGTGATTGTGGTTGGCGGCGGGCATGCCGGGTGCGAAGCGGCTGCTGCTGCTGCGCGAGTCGGCGCGCGCGCGCTGCTGTTGACGCATAAGCGTGCAACGATCGGCGAGATGTCGTGCAACCCGGCGATCGGCGGGCTCGGCAAGGGTCATCTCGTGCGCGAGATCGATGCACTCGACGGCATCATGGGCCGGGCCACCGACCAGGCGGGGATCCAGTTCCGCGTCCTGAACCGCAGCAAGGGCGCGGCAGTGCGCGGACCGCGGGCACAGGCGGACCGCAAGCTCTATCGCCGCGCGATCGGTGAGCTTTTGGCAGAGACCCCCGGGCTTGAGATCGTCGAGGGCGCTGCCGAAGATTTGCTACTCGGTGCCCAGGGCCATGTGTGTGGGCTCGCCCTCGGCGATGGCCGGAGGATCGCGGCGGGCCGCGTCGTCCTGACGACTGGCACGTTCCTCAACGGCCTCATCTATATCGGAGAGGAGAAGATCCCCGCCGGTCGGGTCGGCGAGCAGCCTTCCGTCGGCCTGTCGCAAACCCTAGCCCGCTGCGGCTTCGCGCTCGGGCGCCTCAAGACCGGCACGCCGCCGCGGCTCGACGGACGCACGATCGACTGGGAGGGGCTCGATTTGCAGCCCGGTGATGATCCACCGCCGCCCTTCTCGTTCATGACCGAGCGCATTGAGACGCCGCAGGTCGTCTGCCACATCACGACGACGACCCCGGCGACGCATGCGGTGATCCGCGCCAATCTTGAGCGCTCGCCGATGTATTCGGGACAGATCACCAGCATCGGCCCGCGCTATTGCCCGTCGATCGAGGACAAGATCGTGCGTTTCGCGGAGCGCGATCGGCATCAGATCTTTCTCGAGCCGGAGGGGCTCGACGACGACACGATCTACCCGAACGGCATCTCGACGTCGCTACCGCGCGAGGTGCAGAAGGCGATGCTGCGAACGATTCCGGGGCTCGAACGCGCGTCGATGCGCCGTCCGGGGTATGCGATCGAATACGATTTCGTCGATCCGCGGGAACTCCATCCGACCCTCGAGACGCGCCGAATTACCGGGCTTTTCCTGGCGGGACAGATCAACGGTACGACCGGATATGAAGAGGCTGCGGCGCAAGGCCTCATCGCCGGCCTCAATGCGGCGCTCACCGCCTCGGGGGCCGAGCCGCTCGTGCTCGACCGCGCCGACGCCTATATCGGCGTTCTGGTCGACGATCTCGTCACCCGCGGCACCACCGAGCCCTACCGAATGTTCACCTCGCGCGCCGAATATCGGCTGACTTTGCGGGCGGACAATGCCGACCAGCGGCTGACACCGATCGGGAATCGCGTGGGTTGTGTCGGCGGCGAGCGCGAACGGCGCTTCGCGGTCAAAATGGCGGGTCTCCGGCAAGCGCGTTGCCGGCTGGCAGAGCTGCGGATGACGCCGCCGGCATTGAAGCGTCGCGGGATCTCCGTCAACGAAGACGGGATTGCCCGCAGCGCCGTCGAACTGTTGGCTCATCCCGGCATCGATCTCGTGCGCCTCGCTGAGGTGTGGCCCGAGCTCGGCTCGCTGGCGCCGGGAATTGCCGAGCAGCTCGAAATCGACGCACGCTATGCCGGATATCTCGAACGCCAGCAGCGCGACATCGCGTCCTTCCGGCGCGACGAGTCGCTATTGCTGCCTTCGGACCTTGATTATGAGGGGGTCGGGAGCCTCTCTCGCGAAATTCGCGACAAGCTCGTGGCCGCGCGTCCGGCGACGCTCGGCGCTGCGGCAAGGGTCTCCGGCGTCACTCCGGCAGCGCTCGTGGCTTTGTTGAAGCATGTGAAGCGTCGTGCCGCATGAGGCTCCGCTCGGGCCGCAGGGCTTTGCGCGGGTCTTTCCTGTTTCACGTGAAACACTCGCCCGGCTTGAGGCCTATGCCGACCTGCTGATCCTGTGGTCGGCGCGGATCAACCTTGTCGGCCGCGCCACGATCGCCGATCTGTGGCGGCGGCACATCCTCGATTCGGCGCAACTCTATCCTCTAATTCCGGAAGCGGCTCGAAGTCTCATAGATCTCGGCAGCGGCGCGGGTCTGCCGGGGCTGGTGCTTGCGATCCTCGGCGCTCCCGGCGTCGAGCTGATCGAGGCGGATTCGCGAAAATCCGCGTTTCTGCGCGAGGCGGCCCGTGTTACCGGGACCGAAGCGACGATTCGCCCATGCCGCATCCAAGCGGTCGCGCCACATCCCGCCGATGTCGTGACTGCGCGCGCATGCGCGCCGCTCGACGAACTCTTGGGATTGGCCGAGCGATTTATCGCGCCGCACACCGTCTGCTTGTTCCTAAAAGGCGAGCGATTTGGGCAGGAATTGACGGAGGCGCACAAACGCTGGACAATGCGCGCGTCGGTCGAGCCGAGCCTGTCCGACCGGCGGGGGGTCATTCTTCGCTTGCAACAGGTAACCCGTGAGCCTCGCCAGGCTTGAGGCCGGGCGGCGCGCTGTGCCGGATGGGCGCCGCGCCCGCGTTATCGCGCTCGCCAACCAGAAGGGTGGGGTCGGCAAGACGACGACCGCGATCAATCTCGCGACGGCGCTGTCGGCCGCCGGGCATCGCGTGTTGTTGATCGATCTCGATCCGCAAGGCAATGCCAGCACCGGCCTCGGCGTCGAGCGGCAGGCGCGGGCGTTGACCAGCTATGAGCTGATCCTCGGCGAAGCCGAATTCGAACAGGCAATCGTCGCGACGGATATACCGCGCTTGTGGATCGTCTCGGCTTCGCAAGACCTGGCTGGCGCCGAACTTGAGCTTGCCGGTCGCGAGCGACGCGAATTCCTGCTGAGCCGCGCGATAGGCAGCTGGTTGCGCGACTACGACGACGTCCTGATCGACTGTCCGCCGTCGCTGAATTTGCTGACGGTCAACGCGCTGGTCGCAGCCGATTCAGTCCTCGTGCCGCTGCAATGCGAGTTCTATGCGCTCGAGGGCCTCACGCAACTGATGCGGACGATCGAGCGGGTGCAGCGGGCGCTCAACCCCCGACTCGAACTGAACGGTGTGGTGCTGACAATGTACGACCAGCGCAACAACCTTTGCGATCTCGTCGCCGCCGACGTGCGCGGGCATTTCGGCACAAAAGTGTTCGAGACGATGATCCCGCGCAACGTGCGCGTCGCCGAGGCGCCGTCGCACGGCAAGCCGGTGCTGATCTATGACCATGGCTGCGCCGGCTCGCAGGCCTATATCCGGCTCGCCGCCGAGATGCTGCGCCGCACCGCAGCGACGGCGACGCGATGAGCGAGCGGGCCAAACGGCAGCAACTCGGCCGCGGCCTGGCCGTCCTGTTCGGTGAGGCCGAGAGTGGCCCGCCAGCTGAGCCGGCGGCGCAGCGGCGCGTGCCGATCGAGCTCGTGCGGCCTTCGGCGTTCCAGCCGCGCCGGCGCTTTGCCGATGCCGAGCTCGATGCGCTGGCGCAATCGATCCGCGAGAAAGGCATCCTCCAGCCGCTCTTGGTCCGGTCGCTCACCGGGGAAGGAGCGGCCTTTGAACTTGTAGCCGGTGAGCGGCGCTGGCGCGCAGCGCAGCGGGTCGGGATGCACGAAGTCCCGGTCATCGTCCGCGCGCTCGCCGATTCCGAGGTGCTGGAAATCGCGCTCGTGGAAAACCTGCAGCGCGAAGACCTGTCGCCGCTGGAGGAGGCCGAAGCCTACAGCCGGTTGATCGCGGAGTTCGGTCGCACGCAGGCCAGTCTCGCCGAAGCCGTTGGCAAGAGCCGCAGCCATGTCGCCAATACGTTGCGGCTGCTGTCGTTACCGGCTTCGGTCCGCCGCCGTCTCGAAGACGGTGTCCTCTCGGCCGGCCACGCCCGCGCTTTGCTCGCAGCCGCCGACCCGGAGGCGCTCGCGCAAGAGGTCATGCGCCGCGGGCTCAACGTCCGCGCCACTGAGCGGCTCGTCCAGCGCCGCGCGGGAATTCAGCGCCCGAGACGGCGTATTCGCGACGCAGACACGCTGGCGCTCGAGCGAGAGCTGGGCACTCGTCTCGGGCTGCGCGTCACGCTCGAACGCAAGCAGCGCGGCGGCGCCCTGACCGTCCATTACGCGAGCCTCGATCAGCTCGACCGGGTCCTGGGCTTATTGCGCAGCTGACCGCAGGGACACCGGGTTTCAGTTTTCAAGGATAAAAGGTGACTTCCACCGTCACCCGGTACTCGTCGATCCTCCCGTTGTGCACGCTCGCCTTGTGCTCGATTACGTGAGGACGGTAATCCCGCGCAGCGTACGGTTTGCCCGCGCCAGCCCTTCGCGAACTGCGGCATCGAAGCTTTCTGATGACGCCGCGGCGATTTTGGTGAGACTCGCTACTGCCACGAGTTCCTCCCTATGGGTCGACAGCCGGACCCTCGGTTTCGGCGCCAGCAAGGAATATTAACCTTTCCGCGAGCGCCTTCGCTACCGTCGCCAGGCTGACAGCAGTTGACAAAATGTATATGTAGTGGTAATAGCATCGCAATTGTTACGATGCGAATGCCTGAGTGGCACGTATTCAAATCTTACGAGTTGTCAGCCCCAATTGTCATGCCGGGCTCTGTTCAGGCTGCGTACAGAAACGCGCCAACCTGGGGGCGACAATACAGTGGATGGCCGGACGAGCCCAGATGAGCCCCGGCCATGCTGAATTATATTGCGGGTTACGCAAATAAACTCGGGCTGGCCCGCTCGCGACAGGACGTTAACGCCTGTAGATTCCCTGTAAAAACAGGACGAACACGGGGCTGGTCACCGCTGTGGGCGCGCGGCTTGCGCGACTGCGAGCATCGCCTCGCGGCAGATCGTTTCGGCGGGGAGGCCGGTCGTCTTCATATCGAGTTCGGCCTTGGCGAGCCGGTCGAGCTGCGGTCGCAGCCGCGTCTCGCTCCACAGCGCGAGCTGTCTTCTGAAATTGTCTTGCTGTTTGAAAAAGATCGCCGGGCGGGCGGTGCGCAAGACTTCCTCGACGCCGATGCCTCGTGCCGCCCGAGCGGTGAGCGCGTGCAGTCGGTGCAGATGGCGCAGCAATGCTCGAATTATCGTGACCGGTGATTCGCCCTCCTGCAGGACGCGGCAAAGAACGCGCTCGACCCGAGCGGCGTCACCCTCGGCCGCCGCCATCACCGCATCGGTGAGCTCGAGCGCTGCAGCGTCGCTGACCGACTGCTGCGCATCCTCAAGTTCGACCCTACCGTCGTCGCCGGCGTAGAGGGCCAGCTTTTCGAGCTCGGAGCGGGTCAGCAGACGATCGCCGCCGAGGTGCTCGACGAGGAACTGGCCGGCGTCGCGGCTCGCGGTCACGCGATGAGCGGCAAGCGTCTCGCGGATCAGCGCCGCAAGGTCGAGCGGCGTATCGGGATAGCACCCGATTGCAGTGGCGTGTGGAGCATCCTCGAAAACCCGGCGGAGCGCCCCGCGAGCGGGCAGCTCGCCCGCTTCGACGACGACAAAAGCGTCGCCGGGCGAGCTCTTGAGGAAATCTGCAAACAGCTTTGCCAGCGCCTCACTGACGCCGCGCACGCGAACCACGCGGCGTCCGCCGGTGAGGCACAATTGCGCGGCTTCATCCTCCAGACGGGCGGGATCGGCGGTGAGCGCAGCGGCGATCAACTCGGCGACGCGGAACGGATCCTTCAGATCGGGACAAACATTGCGCGCCAGCATTCCTGCCCGCTCATGCACGAGCCCCTCGTCCGGACCGTAAACCAGTACGGCGCGGACGTTGGGGTCGGGCCGCTGCAGAAATGCAGAAATTCTCGACGGTGGCAGTTTCACGACCGGTTCAACCCGGTTTTGCCTTCTGCTCGGCAAGGCGGCGCTGGAAGAACAAGGTGAGCCGGGTCATGATCTCCTGGTCGAGCTCGGCGACGCTGCGGACCGCGGCGTCGTCTTCGCCGACGATCGTCGAATACTGGTTCGGATTGAGATCGAAGGTGTTGGCTACGTGCAGCGTATTGACGAGCAGGTTATTGCCGCTTTGCATATCGACCAGAAAGTACGTCGCAAAGACGTCGAGCTTCCCGAGCGTCGCCAAGCCTTGCGACTGGATGCCGAGATTGCTGAGAGAAGTGGAAAGCGTGGTCCTCAGCCGATAACGCGCCAGCGTAGACTCATTACTTGGGTTGAGCGAGTTGCGCAACGCGATCTCGAGCCGTTGCCCGATGCGCTCGAGAATCGGATCGACCTGGACTGCCCGAAGCTCTTCGCTGGCCGGCCCGGTCTGGGGATCGGCGTAGAGCGGGGCCCAGCCGCAGCTGGTGAGAGCAAGTAGCGCGCTGAGAGCGGCAGCCACCAGAAATCGTCGCGTCAAGAGGCCTCTCCCCGGTGACGCGACCTCACGCAACGATGTTGACGATGCGGTTCGGCACAACGATGACTTTGCGCGGCGGTTGCCCGTCAAGCCAGCGCGCCACTTGCGGCAGTGCGAGGGCGGCATTTTCGACTGCATTGCTATCGGTGTCGCGAGGGATGTCGAAGGTCGCCCGCAGCTTGCCGTTGACCTGGACAGCGATCGTCACTTGCTCGTCGCGCGCCAACTCCGGATCGGCTTTCGGCCAACGCTGATCGGCGAGCAGATCGTGACCGCCGAGTGTCTGCCACATTTCTTCGGCGAGATGCGGCATCATCGGGCCTAGCAATTGCGCCAAGATCTCCAGACCCTCCCGATACACCTCGCCCGCACCGGGCTCGCCGGCGGGCAGATTCTCGAGCGCATTGGTGAGCTCGCGGATGCGCGCGACCGCCCGATTGAAGCGGAATCTGTCAAGATCATCAGTAACCGCGGCAACCGTTTTGTGGGTGGTGCGGCGGATCGCGGTGAGCGACGGCGACAGCGCCGCCGGCATCGGGGATCCCGGTGGCGGCAGTGCGACGGGAGGCTCGCTTGCCATTCGCCACAGCCGATTGACATAGCGCCAGATCCCTTCGATCCCGGTCTCGGTCCATTCGAGATCTCGCTCCGGCGGACTGTCCGAGAGCAGGTAAAGCCGCGCCGTGTCCGCCCCGTAAGTGTCGACGATCGTATCGAGGCCGACGACGTTCTTCTTTGATTTGCTCATCTTCTCATGCCGACCGGCGACGACGGGTTGGCCGGAAGCATCAACGAGGCGGCCGTCGGCTGTGGTCTTGACCTCCTCCGGAAACAGCCATTCGCCGCCCCCGCTTTGGTAGGTCTCGTGGCACACCATGCCTTGGGTGAACAGTCCGGCGAACGGCTCGTCGAGACCGATATAGCCGCACCGCGTCAACGCCCGCATGAAGAAGCGTGAGTAAAGCAAGTGAAGCACGGCATGTTCGATGCCGCCGATATATTGATCGACCGGCATCCAGTAATCGACCGCCTCGCGTTCGAAGGCGACGGGCGCACGAGCCGAGCAAAAGCGCAGAAAATACCAGGACGAATCGAAGAAGGTATCGAGCGTGTCCGTCTCACGGCAGGCCGCTCCGCCGCAATGCGGGCAACCGACATGTTTCCAAGTCGGATGGTGATCGAGCGGATTGCCCGGCCGCTCGAAAGTCACGTCGCGCGGCAGTTCGACCGGGAGGTCTTGCTCGGGCACCGGCACGATACCGCAAGCCGGGCAATGAATCAGCGGGATCGGGCATCCCCAATATCGCTGCCGCGATACGCCCCAGTCGCGCAGCCGGTAGGCGATTGTCTGCTCGCCGCGTCCGAGTGATTCGAGCCGCCCCCCAGCAACCCGCTTCGCCTCGGCGACCGACAAGCCGTCAAGGAAGGCCGAATTGAATGCGGTGCCGTCGTCGACATAGGCGGTATCGCCGATCGTGAACGTCGCCGGGTCTGCCCCCGGCGGCAGCACGACGGGGATCACCGGCAGCCTATATTTGCGGGCGAATTCGAGGTCGCGCTGATCGTGCGCAGGGCAGCCGAAGATCGCGCCGGTGCCGTATTCCATCAGCACGAAATTGGCGACATAGACGGGGACCCGCCGGCTCTCGTCGAACGGATGGATCGCATCGAGGCCGGTAGGGTATCCGCGTTTCTCGGCAGTCTCGATCGCTGCTTCGCTGGTGCCCATCCGGTTGCATTCGGTGATGAAGGCGGCCAACGCCGGATCTTTCTCGGCGAGGCGCAAAGCCAAGGGATGGTTCGGCGAGACCGCCAAGAACGACGCTCCGAACAGCGTATCCTGCCGTGTCGTGAAGACGTCGATGCGCTCAGCGTGGCCGACGATTTCGAAGAAGACGCGGGCGCCTTCCGAACGGCCGATCCAGTTCTCTTGCATCAGCCGGACGCGCTCCGGCCAGCGGTCGAGCGACCCGATTGCCTTGAGCAACTCCTCAGTGAATGCGGTAATGCGAAGAAACCACTGGGACAGCAGGTGCTTCTCGACGACCGCGCCGGAGCGCCAGCCGCGGCCGTCGATCACCTGCTCGTTGGCTAGAACGGTGTTCTCGACGGGGTCCCAGTTAACCCAGGATTCCTTACGGTAAGCGAGGCCGGCGGCGAGAAAGTCGAGAAATATCTTCTGCTCGTGGCGGTAATACTCCGGGCGACAAGTTGCAATCTCGCGCGACCAGTCGTAAGCAAAACCCATGCGCTGCAGCTGCGCGCGCATCGTCGCGATGTTGTCGCCCGTCCAGTCAGCGGGATGTACCTTGGCCTCGATTGCTGCATTCTCCGCTGGCAGCCCGAAGGCGTCCCATCCCATCGGGTGCAGCACATTGAAGCCCCGCGCCCGCCGGTAACGCGCAACGAGATCGCCCATCGTATAGTTTCGTACATGCCCGACATGGAGTTTGCCGGACGGGTAAGGATACATTTCGAGGATGTAATATTTCGGGTAAGCCGACTCCTCAGCTGCCTCGAAAAGCCGCTTCTCGCGCCAGATGCGCTGCCACTTCGCTTCGCTGTCTCGGAAATTGTATCGCGACATGCTTAGGGATCTGGCCACAGATATACCGGCGTGCAAGGCGTCTTTGCACAAGCACCCGCTGGATGGTTCAACTCTTCTTCGCCGCTTCCCAGGCGCGTTTCAATTGACGTGCCCGATTGAGGATCGCGGTTTCGAGATCGGTTTCGACCTGTCTTGCGATCGTGGTCTCAGTCCACTGTCCGTCAGCCGAACGGACCTGCCGGTCCACCGTCACGGACAGCGAGTCGGAATGTAGCGCCCGGGACAAGATGAAGACATTGATCCGGAGCCGCTCGTTCGGCTTACCGGGCGGCGAGTACCACTCGGTCACGATCGAGCCGGTAAGCGGGTCTTCCGAGGAATATTTGACAAAGTCGAGCGTGTCGTGCGCCGCCTGCCACAGAATCGGGCTTACCGTGTTGCCCGTCCGCGGCCCCGGCTCTTTCACCGACTCCTTTTTTGCAAGACCAAGCAGTGTCCAAAGCGTCGCCTCGGTGTCGATTTCTTCGGGCTCACTCGATTTTGCTTGCTGCGCGGCGGCGGCCTCGGGCTTTGCTGCGGATTGCTCGCCGGGATTTTCGCCGGATGGGTTCCCCGCGCAGGCGGCGAGTACGAGCGAAAAACTTGCAGCAATAGCGAGCGGCAAGCGGTATTGAAAGACGGACATCGGCCGATCTTTGCCAGGAATGGGGCTGCTATGGAAGGGGTTATCGCGGCCAATCTCGCTGCGGTCCGGCAGAGGATTGAGGCGGCAGCGAGCGCGGCGGGTCGAGCGCCGGACGCCGTAACGCTCGTCACCGTCAGCAAAACCCATCCGGCGGCAAGCGTGCGCGAAGCGCTTGCGGCCGGGCACCGCACTTTCGGCGAAAACCGTGTCCAGGAAGCGCTAGGGAAATATCCGCAACTACGCGCGGAGTTTCCCGACCTTGCCTTGCACCTGATTGGGCCGTTGCAGACCAACAAAGTCCGCGACGCGGTCGCGGCTTTCGATGTTGTCGAGAGCGTCGATCGGCCGCGGCTCGCCCAGGCTCTCGCGAGCGAGATGGAGCGCACCGGCCGGCACCCCCCCTGTCTCATCGAAGTGAATACCGGCGAAGAACCGCAAAAGGCTGGCGTCATGCCGACAGAAGCCGACCGCTTCATCGACGAGTGCCGGACGCGCCTCGGCTTGCCGATCATGGGGTTGATGTGCGTGCCGCCGCTCGACGAAGAACCGGCGCCGCATTTCGCGCTGCTGCGCGAGATCGCGCGCCGCCACGGGCTGGAGATCCTCAGTATGGGCATGAGCGCCGATTTCGAGAAGGCGATCCGCTTCGGCGCGACACACGTCCGCATCGGCACCGCCATCTTCGGGGCCCGCGGCGCCGACGGCTAGGAAGGGAACCCTAGAGGAAATGCCCGCTGCGGGTGGCTTTCGTGCGCAGATAGCGCTCGTTGTGCCCGTTTGACGGGAACACGTGCGGCACGCGTTCGACGACTCGAATGCCATAGCGTTCGAGCGCGGCCACCTTTTCCGGGTTGTTGGTCAGCAGGCGGACAGTGCCGTAGCCGAGCTGCCGCAGCATCTCCGCCGCTGGCAGATAAACCCGCTCATCGGCGTCGAAGCCCAGTTGCTCGTTGGCGTCCAGCGTGTCGAAGCCGGCGTCCTGCAGGCGATAGGCGCGCAGTTTGTTGACGAGGCCGATGCCGCGTCCTTCCTGCGCAAGGTAGAGCAGCAGCCCACCGCCTCCGCGTGTGATCGCGGCGATCCCACCCCGCAGCTGGTCGCCGCAATCGCAGCGCAGACTGGCAAGAAGATCGCCGGTGAAGCATTCGGAATGCAGGCGCACCAGAACGGGCGCCGACGGGTCGGGCGAGCCGATCAAGATCGCGAGATGTTCGAGCCCGCCGTCGTGCGGCCGGAACGCGATCAAACAGGCGTCTTCGGCGTCGGCGAGCGGGACCCGCGCCTCTGCAACGCGTTCGAGCCCGGCGGTTGCGGCTCCGCGCCGGAACACTGTCTCGGCTTCGATCATTTTGACATCGCCACGACGGGCGAAGAGTGGGACTTCGTTCTTGCTGAGGCGCATGACGAGGGCGGCAGGCAATAACGACGCGAGCTTGGCCAAGCCGACGGCGGCGAGCGCGCCGCCCTTGGCGGCAACCGGCGCGGGGCCGAACCCGGGCGGCTCTGCACCGAGCGATGCTCCGGGATCGGCGAGATTGCGGATTACCGCCGCCGGCATTTCGGGCGAGACCGCGATAGTCAACGCGCCCGCCAAATTCTCGCGCGGTGCAAGACCCAACGCGACCGCGCGCCGGCGTGTCAGCACGATCCGGGCGGGCGCTTGGGAGATCGCGCGCAGGCGCCGCAGATGGTTCTCCGTCGCCAGCTCGGCTGCCACCGCGAGGACGCTGATCTGATTGTCACGGATCAGTACCGGCTCGCCGCGCCGGAGCGCCGTAACGGCATTGGCGAGAGCATGGCCCGTGTCGGCCTGCAATGCCGAGCCTTCGCCGGATGCGGCGTTTGCAACTGTTCTGTTCTCGCGCACGCTCGTCTCCTAGCGGCCATGCATCATAAAGCGCGCCGCCGCTCGCGCCAGCAATTCTATTCGACCTCACCTATGCGGGCGAACGCAAGAGGGCCGGGAAGACCCGATCCGGATCGACATGCGCGGTGCTTCGGTGTATCTGGCGATCGTGGCCAACCCCATTCACTCGTTAATCGAACATCGGCCGGATTCCTAGTGGACCGAGATTTTACCGATGCGTGAAGCGCGGGCTTTCTGGGTGGGCGCGCCAGGCCAGGGGGAGATCAGAGCGCAGCAGCTGCGTCCGCCGGGCCCGGACGAGCTGCTGATCCGAACCGTGGCGAGCGCCATCAGCAGAGGCACCGAAAGCCTGGTGTTCCGCGGCGAAGTGCCGGAGAGCGAATGGCGGCGGATGCGCTGTCCGTTCCAGGGGGGCGAGTTTCCAGCCCCCGTCAAATACGGGTACTCTGCGGTGGGTGTCGTCGAGGACGGTCCGATCGAGTTGCTTGGGCGCCGAGTGTTCTGCCTCCATCCCCACCAGGACCGGTTCGTCGTCCCGCGGGATGCGGCAACCGAAGTTGCCGCCGATGTCCCGGACCGTCGCGCCACGCTCGCGGCCAATATGGAAACGGCGGTCAACGGGTTGTGGGACGCCGCACCCGCCCCCGGCGACCGGATTGCGGTGATCGGCGCGGGTCTGGTCGGCTGCCTCGCCGCCGCGCTCGCTGCGAGATTGCCGGGAGCCGAAGTTGAGCTGATCGACATCGACCCGACCCGTGCCAGGATTGCGGAGGCGCTGGGTTGTCGCTTTGCAAGCCCGCCGAATGTACATCCCGAGGCCGATCTCGTCATCCACACCAGCGGGGCGCCGGAAGGACTGGCCACAGCGCTGACAATCGCCGGCGTCGAGGCCACGGTCCTTGAGATGAGTTGGTACGGCAGCCGCGCGGTGCCGCTCGCACTAGGCGGCCCATTTCACTCGCGCCGCCTCACCCTCCGCTCTTCCCAGGTCGGCATGATTCCCGCAAGCCGCCGGGCACGTTGGTCGCACCGCCGCAGGCTGGCGCTCGCATTGTCGCTGCTCCGCGATCCGGTATTCGATGTTCTGCTTTCGGGCGAGAGCGCGTTCGCGACGCTGCCGGAGTTGATGCCGCGACTTGCAGCGTCATCAGCAGGTGTGCTCTGCCATACGCTCCGCTATGACTGAGGCGAAGGGGGGCGAAGCCATGTACAGCGTCACGGTCAGTCATCACTTCATGATCGCGCACAGCCTTGTCGGCGCCGTTTTCGGTCCGGCGCAGCAACTCCACGGAGCTACCTATGTGGTCGAGGCGGAGTTTCGCCGCGATGCACTCGATGCCGATGGCATAGTCTGCGACATCGGTCGCGCCCTTGACCTGCTGAAGGGGGTGCTCGCCGAGCTCGACTATCGCAACCTCGATGAGATCTCCCAATTTCGTGGTCGCAATACGACGACCGAATTCCTCGCCGGAGAGATTCACCGGCGGCTGACGCGCCGGATCCAGGAGGGCGTGCTCGGTCCCCAAGCGATCGGCAGTCTCAGAGTGGTGCTGCGCGAGACGCCGACGGCTTGGGCTGCCTACGAGGCGCGGCTTGGATGACGGAGCTCGTGTTTGTGGTGCCGGGTCAGCTCGATCAGCTGACCGGCGGGTATTTGTATGATCGCTGTATTGTCGAGGAATTGCGGGTCCGTGGGCGCTCTGTCACGGTCATCGAACTAGAAACCAGCGATCCTGCGAGCGAGTTTGCCGAGCTTGTCGACGGGACGACGGTGGTCATCGACGGCCTCGCTCTCCCGAGCCTGGCGGGAGTGATCGCCGCGGAAGCGCGGCGTTTGCGGCTCATTGCCTTGATCCATGGCCCGGTGGCGGCGGAAGCCGGCCTCGCTCCGTCTGCGGCGAAGCAGGCCGCGGCCGTGGAAGCTGCGCTGTTATCCCAGGTGCGCCGCGTTGTCTGTCCGAGCCGGAACACTGCTGCAGCGGTCGCGGGTTATGGCATTGCTGCGGACCGGATTGCCGTTGTCCCACCTGGGACGGCGAAGCCGGACCCGCCCGTGCCACCGCGCCATCGCCCGGTGCGCTCGCTGCTCTGCGTGGCAAACCTGCTGCCGCGCAAGGGCCATGGAGTGCTGATCGAGGCGCTGGCCGAGATCGGCGATCTCGAGTGGGCTCTGCTCAGTATCGGGTCGGTGGAGCGCGATCCGGCCACAGTGCGTGAGGTTCGGCGGATGATCTCGTCAGCGGACCTCGACGAGCGCATCACTTTGGTCGGCGAAAAGCCGCCTGAAGCGGTGAGGGATGCGTATCGGGCGGCCGATCTGTTCGTGCTGCCGTCCTTTTACGAAGGGTACGGGATGGTGTATGCGGAGGCGATGGTTCATGGGCTGCCGATAATCGCCACTCGCGCTGGTGCCATCCTGGAAACGGTGCCGCCCGGGGCCGGGCTTCTGGTCCCCCCCGGCGACCCGGCGGTGTTGGCTCAGGCGTTGCGGCGGGTGCTGTCGGACCCGGCATTCGCAGCGCGACTGGCTGCAGGCTCGCGTGCCGCCGGTGCTCGTCTGCCGGATTGGCGGAAAGCGGCGGAGCAATGGGAGCGAGCACTACATCTGTGTGCTCTGCCGGCAGGCCGATAGACGACCGGCTGCAGTGACTAGAAATCGCGGCGCGACTCCTTTACGGTGCAATCTCGTTATGGGGGATGTTACCAGCGGCTTGCGCAGATAATGAGTAAGCTTGTTTCCCCGGGCGACGGAGAACGATGAGGGCCGCGCGCAGAATATTGATCGTCGACGATGATGGCGCGCTACGCCAGTCGCTTGCCGAGCAGCTCGAGCTGCATGAAGAATTTGCCGCGGTCGCCTGCGAGACCGCGGGCCGGGCGATGGAAATGGCCGCCGCCGAGCGGTTCGACGCCATCTTGCTCGATGTCGGGCTTCCCGACATGGACGGGCGGGAATTGTGCCGAATTATGCGCCGCGCCGGTGTCCGTATCCCGATACTCATGCTGACCGGGGCCGACAGCGAAGCCGACACCGTCCTTGGCCTCGATTCGGGTGCCGATGACTATGTGACCAAGCCGTTTCGGCTTAGTGTCCTGTTAGCGCGGCTGCGCGCTCATCTGCGCCAGAGCGAGCACAGCGACGATGCGGTGTTCACGATCGGCCCCTACACCTTCCGCCCAAGCGCCAAGCTTTTGACGGATCCGAGCGGTCGCAAGAAGGTACGGCTGACCGAGAAGGAGACGGCGATCCTTAAATATCTCTATCGCGCCGGCGATCAGGCGATCGGGCGCGATATTTTGCTGGGCGAGGTGTGGGGGTATAATGCCGGGGTTACGACCCACACGTTGGAAACTCATGTTTACCGCCTTCGGCAAAAGATCGAGCGCGACCCGGCGCGCGCCGAGATCCTGGTGACCGAACTTGGCGGCTATCGTCTCGTACCTTGAGCGGACAAGAGGTTCGGCAACGCGCCATCGCGATCCGGTGACCGCTTCAGTATGCGCCGGAAATCTGGTGCGATCTCTTGTTTGAGCGTCGAGGATGCGTCGCTCCCGGCTGTTGATCGCCAGCGGCGCGGATCGCAATTATTTTCCGCTGTTGCGCGACACAGTGCTTTCGATCCGGGAGCGGCAGCATGAGCCGGCAATCGGCATTCTTGATCTCGGGCTCGACACGGAACATCGCCACTGGCTGTCGTCACGGGTCGAATACATCGTGCGCCCTGAGTGGGATCTCGACTTCCCTTGCCGCGAGCAAATGCCGGAGACGTTCAAAGCGCAGGTGGCACGACCGTTTCTGTCGCGCCACTTCCCGGGATACGAGATGTATTTGTGGATCGACGCCGACGCCTGGCTTCAGGATGGGCGGGCGATCGATCTGTATGTCGATGCCGCTGGACGTGACAAGCTGGCGATCACGCCAGAGATCGATCGTGCGTACAAGCGTCATTACAAGCGGCCGAAGCCATTTGGCTGGACACTGGCGTGGAAGAATTATCGCCAGGCTTTTGGCTGGCGAGCGGCCGATCGCCTGGGCCGCAACCCGATGGTCAATTGCGGGGTGTTCGCACTGCATCGTGACGCGCCGCATTGGGAGGCCTGGGCGCGCACTTTGGCGCTGGTGTTGAAGCGGACGCGGTTCTTCTTTGTCGAACAGGTGGCACTGAACTATGTGATATTCGCCGAGCGTATGCCAGCCAATTTCCTTCCCGCTTATTGCAACTGGATGCCGGGAGATGCGCCACCAGCGTTTGACTCCGCCCGCGGCCTCTTTGTCGAGCCTTTTGCGCCGCACGAGGTGATCGGGATCATGCATCTGGCCGGGCGTGACCAAAAATGCCACGTGTTTCGATTGAACACATTGGACGGCGACACGGTCGAGACCTCGCTCCGCTACAGCGAGAGCAGGGCGCTGTGCGCCCGGCCACTTCCCGATCCTCGGTAATACGATGTGCTGATGCTCGGGGAGCTCGCACGGTTTTTCGTTGCACTATGGCACGTGGCGGGACTGCTGCTGATCGTTGTGCTCGTCACCGAGGTCGGCGTCGAGGGGTGGCGGCGGCTGAATCGGTGGCTGCGCTATCGCCGCCCGACGCGCCCTGATCGGGCCGCGCTTGCCGACGCTTATGGTGGCGCTTCCTGGTCGGCCGCATATTTCGACGAGTTCCGCCGCGCCGTCCGGGTGGATTGGAAGCCCTATGTCGAATGGTGGCAGCGCCCGTTCAGCGGTGTTTACGTGACGCTCGACGAGCGCGGACTGCGGCCGACACCGGGGGAGCATTCGGCAGGCGACGAGGCGATCCGCATCTTGTGCTTTGGCGGCTCGACGATGATGGGGATGGGCGTGCGCGACGACCACACAATTCCGGCGATACTGGCGCGACGGCTCGGCGAGCTCGGTCATTGCGTAGCGGTGACCAATTATGGCCAGCTCGGGCACAATAATACGCAGGAGCTGATCACTCTGCAGCAACTGATGAAGTGCCAAGAACGTATCGACGTCGCGCTATTTTACGACGGCATCAATGAAATGGCATGTGCCGAGCAGACCGGGCGTGCCGACCGGCTATTCAACGAGGCGCGCCGGCAAGCCGAGTTCAATCTTCTTCATCCGGAGCGGCGGCGGGATTTGATTGCTGCAGCAACGATCTCCGCCGCGCCGCGTACATTGCGACGGCTGCGCCAATTGACCGGCCTTTCGCTGCGCGGGCCATTACCGCAGCCAGAAGCGAATCTATCGCAAGTCGATATCGTAGAGCTGGCTCGCGAGGTTTTGGCCGCTTATGCCGCCAATTTACGGCTGGTACGGCTGCTCTCAGGCGGTTATGGCTTCCAGCCGTTATTCTTCTGGCAACCCGTAATCACGACCAAGAGGTTCAAAACCGGCGATGAGCGGCGCTGGGTCGATGACTACACCAGCGATCCCGGCGGCCGGGTGTTCCTCTATGAGGCGATAATCCGCGAGCGGCGGCGTCATCCCGGACTGGTCAATGCTGCGGATGCAATCGATATGTCCGCGCTCTTTGACGATTGGGAGGACCCGGTCTATATCGATCTGTATCATTTGTCGGAAGCAGGAAACAGCGCCGTCGCCGCAGCAATGCTTCCGACCCTTGTGACCGTCGTAAACAGGCTCCAGCGCGGTGCCCAGTCTGCAGCCGGGGGGATATAGTCGATGGAGTGGTGGATACTGCTTGGATTTGCGGTCATCGCGCTGACGGTCGGCGCGATCAATCATGTGCGCCGACCGAGGCGCCGAAAACCCAAGGAGCAAACCAGTAACATCTACCCGCTCTGGTAGTCGTAACCGACCATTTACGTCCCGGGAAACTGCGGGAGCTTCGTCCGTCAGTGAGAACCGAGAAGGCGGCTCTGGCGTAGGGTCAGAGCGCACGGGTCGGGTGCGGCAATGCCGTCGGCAGGGCTTAGCCGCACCAAAAGCCGACCGGTCAACCCGCACAGCCGGGAGGTTATTTCAAAAACGCAGCCCTCGAACGCTTGGAGCGTTGTGTCGCGGTAAATCGCGCTGATCGCGTCCGCGCCACGAACCCAGATTTCCTGCGCCGCCTGCTGATATCCGCCAATCGGGCTTACCGGCAGGAAGCAAATCTGTTCGGGCTTGCCATAGGCGCTGTGTAGGGCTGCGGTGATCGCACGAAACGCCGGTGGGTTGACGCCATGGTGTGGCCGCTCCAGTTGGATGCGTTTGAGGCCCCGCGTCACTTTGTCCATTTGGAAGAACACGATAACCGGTACCCCGCCCACCCTTCCGTCCAACACGAGATCGGCGTTGCTGTCGCCGAAATCGAGACTGCGCGCCAGCCTTATCGCCGCGTCACCGAACTGATGCGCCAACTCTTTAGAACTTTCACCCCAATAGGTCTGTCGCAACAGCTCCGGTATGCCCTCGGCAGGGTAAGCGGGCCGCGTCAGTGCCATGAGCGCCAGCCCGACCGCCAGCAATACGAACCGCAGTCCGGATCTCCCATTCACGAGGTTTTGAGCGCGATTTTTCGCGCCCTTGCAGGTTCTGCCTTGGGCAGAACCAGATGCAATACCCCGTCCCTGAGGGTTGCCTCGATCTTGTCTCGATCAATGGCCTCTGAGAGCGTAAATACGCGCTCGTAATCGCCGTCGGCGTACTCGTTATAAATCCGTTGGTGTCCGGTACGCTCGTTGGCGCTGCTGCGTCCGCGGATCGTCAAAACTCGCCGTTCGAGGGTGATATCAACCCCGTCGGGACCAACGCCGGGCATTTCGGCCTCACGATGATAGCGACGTTGGTTTCGTAGATGTCGGCCGGCGGTAGAAGCACCGGCCGAGGCGGCATGCTCTGAGCGCCTTCGGTAGTTTCGGGCGTCCGTTGACTGATAGTTCCGACTGCCTGGGCCATGATCTCACTCCTCCGCTAGATCTCATGCGCCGCGAATTTCGATTTTTTTCGGACGGTCTGCTTCGAGCCGCTCCAACTCGACCTCCAATATCCCGTTATCGAAGCGCGCCTGGACCTTATCGGGATCGACCCGAAAGGGCAGCTGGACGGCGCGGGAGAAAGCGCCGTAAGCCCGCTCGCGACGTTGCCAGTTGACGGTTTCCTGCCGGGTCTTCGGTTCGCGCTTGCCGCCGAGCATCAGGACGTCCTCCTGCAGGTTGAGATTGACGTCATCGGCGGGTACACCCGCCAGCTCTGCAGTGACCACGACTCTGTTTTCGCCCAGCCAGATGTTGATCGGTGGAAAATCGCGTGCAGTCGCAGTGCTAAATCCGGAAAACACGCGGTTCATCTCGCTCTGCATTCGCCGGAGTTCGGTAAAGGGGTCGAAACTCAATCGAGGAAATTCTGAAAGCGCCATGACAGCACCCCTCTGAATGTGGGCCCTGATTGTGCGCGCATCGAGCGCGGCACGCAAAGGAAGCTTCGTCGCCTAGCCGCGCCGACCGGAACTGCCGCAAGCGCACATTTGCGCGCGGGCGAAAGTGCAGCGAACGGCATGGATCAGATCCTCGCCTTCCAAAGCGATATGACCGAGGCCGACCCCTCTGGTCCGGCCATCATTTCCCTGCCGAACCCGTGATCGGCGTCCGGCACATCTTCGATTTAATCAAGCCCTGGCGCCGTTCAAGACAGCACTCAGCCAATGAAACGTGGTGCCCAGACCCTCCCGTCTGGAGTCTGGGTTCTCGCTTTGGTAGGGTCTTGGCGTAGCCACTTCCAAAGCCGGGGAGGCCCTGGACGCTTGAGAATCGCGCAAGTCGCCCCGTCGTGTGAGCGTTGTCCACCGCAACTTTATGGCGGCACTGAGCGTGTGGTGTCGTATCTCACGGAAGAATTGGTCCGTCAGGGGCATGAGGTGACGTTGTTTGCGAGCGGAGATTCGCAAACCCAGGCGAGGTTGCGACCAACTGGCCAACGGGCGCTGCGGCTTGATCCCCAATGTCAAGATCGACTCGCGCACTACTTGGTGATACTGCATCGCGTCCTATGCTGTGAGGATGAGTTTGAAATAATCCATTTCCATACCTGGTACCTTCACTTCCCATTGTGTTCAGGCCGTTGGGCGCAGACCTTGACTACTCTTCATGGTCGACTGGATGGCCCCGAGCTGATCCCGCTCCTTCGCGAGTTCCAGATGTTGCCGCTGGTCTCGGTTTCGGATGCGCAGCGTAGCCCGGTGCCTTGGGCGAATTGGCACGGCACCGTTTACCACGGGGTTCCGGCAAGCCTCTATACAGCCGGCCCCGGTGATGGCGGTCATCTTGCCTTCATCGGCCGGATCAGCCCCGAGAAGCGGCCGGATTGGGCAATCGAGATCTCCCGCCGCACCGGGGTGCCGCTGATGATCGCGGCGAAGGTGGACAAGGCGGATGAAGATTATTTCCACAACAAGGTGAAGCCGCTACTCGATAACCGTCTGGTGGAGTTCATCGGCGAAATCGGTGACGGCCAGAAGCAGGCCGTTTTCGGCGACGCAATGGCGGTGTTGTTCCCGATCGACTGGCCCGAACCGTTCGGATTAGCACTTATCGAGGCGATAGTTTGCGGTACCCCGGTAGTTGCCTTTCGTCGCGGATCGGTGCCGGAGGTCATCGATGATAATGTCACGGGTCTCATCGTGGATGATGTCGACGAGGCGGTGAAGATGATACCGCCGTGCAGACGCTTGATCGGCTAGCGGTGCGGCGCCGCTTTGAGGAGCGCTTTTCAGTCGAAAGAATGGCCCTCGACTACCACTCTCTCTACAGCCAAGTGTTGTGCGGCGGTGCCGGAAGCGAACCGCGACGCCCAAAGTGGCGGTCAGAGTACAACAGTGTTACTAAGCCTCGGAGATATCGTCGCGTATGAAAGCATCAACTTGCCCTTTGGAGCAAGCAGATAACTGCGGATAACTGATGTACAGCACCCTGCCGATCAGCGATGCTCAGAAGCAAGTCGCGACTATATTGCTCGCCCAATTTACCGCGCTGAGAGCCGAGATCCAGAACAGGTCGACCTTCCAGACGACGATCGTGTCAATCAACGTCACAGCAATCGGCGTCATCTCCGGCTTCTACTTCGCCCAACATGGGGATCCGCGCGTATTGTTCGTGCTCCCTATTCTGTCTCCGATACTGGGGATGATGTATGTCGACCAAGACGCCAATATCGGGAACATAGGCCGCTTCATTCAGAACTCGATTGTTCCGGAACTTGCCAGAGCCACCGGAGTGACCAGATTGCCCGACTACGAAGTGTTCGTTCGCGATTTCGAGCGGCGAGGAAGGTATCGCGTGGTCCTGTTCGGCATCCCGATTCTGTTCATGTTTGCCCTTGTGCCGCTCGGAGCACTTATCTTGCCTTTCCTGCACGGAATGCACACGCTACGGCATCCGACCCTTTTGGCGTTCGCGGGACCCGGTACCGTGCTGCTGCTTGCGTTTGTCGTCGCCTGGATGGGGATGGTGAGAAAAGGCAACACCTTCTGGGGTCGGTTGACCGGCCAGCAACCGACCGTTGGAAACTCGTAGTTCGGCTGTTGGACACGCCATGGGTTGCCGTTCGTGATGCTCGACCCACAGCGTTCCTGGGATTTTGCCTTTCGCCACCTCGAAACGCTGCGCAGACCCTGGGGGTTCGACGCCAGCGAGGCCGAGACCGGCGATTATGCAGCTTTATTCGGTCGCGACTCGCTTTGGATGCTGATCTTCCTGCTGGATGCTGCTGATCTTGTCCGAGATTCCCGGTTCAGCGACTGGGTTTTGGAGGCGTGCAAGGATGCACTGGGGGCGCTCGCCGCGCATCAAGGCCGCCGCACGCTCGATTTGATTGAAGAGCAGCCCGGCAAAATACCCCATGAGCGCCGAGAGCAGCTCGACGCGCGGCTGCGCGGCATGAATATTCGGTTCGAAGGCGGTTTCTCCTATAGCGGCTTTGACCAGACCTTTCTCTTTGTTGTTGCGTGTTGCGCTGCGGCAAAGCAGTTCGGCCAGGCTGCCGTCGATGGTCGGCTGGCGCAAGCGATGCACGATGCCCTCGCCTGGATCGATGCCGTCGCCGATGATGATGGGGACGGGTTGCTGGAATACCGCCGGCGAAATCCGGCTAATCTCTTGAACCAGACATGGCGCGATAGCTTCGACAGCCTGGTTTCGACGGGCGAAGATATCCCGCCGCACCCGGTCGCCTGGTTGTCGGTCCAGGCCTACGCATTTCGGGCGTGGCAGGAAGCGGCCGCCTTTTATGATCGTCTTGGCGAGCAGGTGATTGCCGCCGATTTGCGTACGAAGGCGGCAGGACTCGCTGGCCGGGTAGCCCAACGTTTCTGGATTGCCGGTGAGGATTGTCCGGTCATCGCGCTCGATGCACTAAAATGTGCGATCGCGATGATCTCCTCGGACGCAGGGCACGCGCTGTGGTCGGGCATCGTCGGGCAAGATCGGGTGCCGGCGCTGGTCCGGCGTCTTATGCGGCCGGATCTTTTGAGTGCTTACGGGGTGCGGACGCTCTCCACAGCCTCACCTTTCTTTGCTCCATTTTCCTACCACCGCGGCAATATCTGGCCATTCGACAACGCCATACTCGTACGAGGGCTTCTCTACTACGACTACCGGAAAGAAGCGCGTCGGGTCATAGAGCGGGTGATTACCGCCATTGAAAGGATTGGTTCTCCCTGTGAGCTCTACGTTGCATTGGATGGCGGGCTGAGCGTCGTCCCTTCTCTCAAGGATCAGACGCTCCTCCTCCGACGGCGAAAGGCGCAGGAGAACGAAATCCAGGGGTGGACAGCGGCCGGCCTCCTCTATATGGCCGCGGCCCTCGCCCGGCTCGACGGCAAAACCCTCACTTTCCGGGCCGATGAGCTCGCCTGAGCCTGGTCGCCGCCCAAGAATACTAGAAGTCCATTGGACTTTCCCCCCGACCACCGGTGGCGTCGAGTCGCATCTCGCTGATCTCTCCCGCCAGCTCGCCGCTCGCGGTTGTGAAGTGACCGTCCTGACCGGCGAGCCGCAGCCGATTGCCTCTGACGGTTGTGATGTGATCAGTACAGAACTGCTCAATCTTGATCGGATGAAGGATCGGGTCCACCCCGATCTTAACGCGGCAGAAAAGCTCGAGCAGCAGCTTGCCGCGATTATTCGAGCCAAGAAAATAGAAGTTGTTCACGGTCACAATCTGCATCACTTCGCCCGTGCCCCGGCGCAAGCGATAGAGCAGTTTCGGGCCAGCGGCGGGCTACGTGTCTTCCACACTTTCCACGAGACCTGGCCTGACCTTCTGCGCAAGGAGCCGGTTTACCGTCGTTGGGACGGCAATTTCGCGGTATCCGGGTTCGTCCAGCGGCAGTGTCGCCTAATGCTCGGTTTCGAACCCGAGCTTCTCCCTCTTGGCGTTGACACGTCGATATTTCGGCCTTTTCATCGGCCTCAAAATGCGGGTTCTCCGCCAGTGGTGTTGCACCCGGCGCGTCTTCTCCCGTGGAAGGGAGTCGAGATATCCGTCCGGATGTTGCGGATGTTGGTCGATCGTGGACAGCAGGCGACGCTCGTGATCACGGATACCCAGCGTGTCGCCGATTGGAACGACGAACTCACGCGCTACCGCGCTTTCATCCTGGCGTTGATCGAAAAACTCGACCTTGGTGACTGGATACGCCTGGTGCGGGCCGCCTATGCCGATATGCCCCGTCTCCATGCGGAGGCCGATGTCGTTATCTATCCGACCGTCGGTGAAGAACCCTACGGCTTGGTTCCACTGGAGGCAATGAGTTGCGAGCGCCCGATCGTTGCCTCCCGATCCGGCGGAATTCCCGAGACTGTCGTCGATGGTGTCACTGGCTTCACCGTTGCCCCCGGCGATGTCAGTGAGCTCGCGGATCGGGTCGGATTGCTCCTTTCATCACCTGAGCTGGCGCGGCGGATGGGGCTGGCCGGGCGGGAGCGCGTGATGCAGGACTTCGACGCGGATGCCTACGCCAACACTCTCCTGCGCCGGTTTTGTGCCGCCGGCGCCGGTTCGCTCAAGACACCAAGAAATTTCGCAATAAGAGCCCAAGGATGCTGACTCGGTCTTCTCTCGATGATCGTGTTTCTCTGTCGGGTCGCATGCAGGCCACGAGCCTGGGCGAGCGCCTTGGTATTCGTTCTGGTGCAGGCCGGTCTCGGTCTCAGCTTCGATCAGGATGGGGACGCGATCCCGTTTGATCGACGGTAATGCCGGAGTTTCTCGACGAGCTGTACCTGGTTGATGTGTTGTTGCCACGCCACGAAGGGAGGTTGTAATCACGATTACCCGCCGGGAAGGCAAGGTGCCGATCACCGTGTTCCAGTGAACCTCGCGAGCGCCAGTTTTCAAAATCCGACCGGTACGCTGGCTGCAGCCGCGCCGAAATAGCCCTGAGGTTCGGAAGGCAGCACGCCGAGCGCGTGCTCCATTCGCCGCACGCAGCGGCGGGACCCGTCGAATACGGTCCGCCAGGTTGTCGCCTGCGGCAGAGCGCTCAGCAGGCATTCGTCGAAGAAATTGTAGGTGCGACGGACCTGACAGCCAAAGGATGGCCGATCCCCGCGCGCAGCTGTCAGGATGACGCGATTGGGCTTCGCCATCTTCCCGGCCACAAAGTTACCACTGTAGCAGGCCGACACGATCACGACTGTCGGCACGGCAACACATCCTCGGGACAATGCGGGCGCGAGCTCATCGGGGCTCAGGGCCCGGTTCGAGCGGGCGAGCCACAGACCGGCGCCCCGCTCGCCGTGCGATGTCAAAAAGACGAGGCATCGGTCGCCCGGCCGCGCCGGGAGCTCGGCGATCCGGCGCAACAGCAGATCGGCGGTGGCCGGCTCGGCACCACCTTCCAACTCCGCGGCGCTCGCGCTGAGCCGGTGGATGTTGCTCGCCGGCACCCCCGCGGCGATAAGCCGGCGGCTCATTTCGTGGGTCGCGTTGTCGAAAACCGGCTCGGAATCGTCGCCGGCGGCAAGCATGACTTGCCAATTTCCAGTGGGACCGGTTGTCGCGGCATGGGCCGTGCCGAGGCATGCGACCAGGCAGACCAGGCGGGCAATGGTCGACAACATCATCGAAAAGTCGCCTTCTGAAGAAGCGCCAGCGGGGTTGAGGCGTCTCGTGCTATCCTGGCGCGCGTCGAGGAGGTCACCCCATGCCAGTAGCACTTGCCGAGAAGAGTTGCACGCCTTGCCGTGGAGGCGTCCCGCCGCTTACCGAAGCCGAAGCAGCCGCCTATCACACGCAAGCCCCGGAGTGGAAACTGCTCGATGAAACGACACGCATAGAGCGGACCTATCGCTTCAAGAACTTCCGCGAAGCGTTCGGGTTTGTCGACTGCGCGGCCGAACTCGCTGAGGCCGAGGGGCACCATCCGGACATCACCTTTGGCTGGGGGTACGCGACAGTCTCGCTGCGCACCAAGAAGATCAAAGGGTTGCACGAGAACGATTTCATCATGGCCGCCAAGCTCGATCGCATTGCCGGCGACGAAGCGGCGTAAAAGCGCGACAAGGTGAGGGAGGAAAACCGTGCCCACTTACATCATGCTTGCCAACTGGACGGACCAAGGTGCGCAGAAGGTCAAAGACTCGCCGCGACGCCTGGACACCGCGAAAAGAGCGTTGTTCGACATGGGAGGTGAGATCAAGGCCTTCTACATGACGCTCGGTGAATACGATCTCGTCGCTGTCTACGAGGCTCCGGACGATGCGGTCGCGGCCCGGTTCAGTCTGCTGCTGGGAACGCTCGGCAGTGTGCGGACCAAAACACTGAAGGCCTTTCCTGAAGCGGCCTATCGCGAGATCATTGCCTCGCTCGGCTAGATACCTCGCGGAAGATCACTCGGCAGCGGCTGCCGCAGTGCCGGTAGCCACTACCGGCCGGCGCAGCAAAAGCAACAGCGGCAGGCCGATGACGACCATGATCATCATCAGCTTGAAGTCATCGATGTAAGCGACCATCGCCGCTTGGCGCGTCGCCTCGGCGTTGAGCGCAGCGATGCCGGACGGGATGGTCAGGCTGAATTGCGGCGCCAATTGCGGCGCATGGGCCAGCGGGTTATCCGGCCTCAGATGTTCGACGAGGCGCGAATGGACGACCTGAGTGTTCTCCGCCAGCAGTGCCTCGACGATCGAAATGCCGACGCTGCCGCCGATGTTGCGCATCAGGCTGAAGATTGCCGTTCCCTGCGTCAGCAATGGGCGCGGCAGGGTCGAGAATGTAACGATGCTCAACGGCGTGAAGACGAAACCGAGGCCGAGACCCTGCAGCACGCCCGTCGTGATAATCGGCCCCGTTCCCATGTAGAGCGAGAACTCGGTCATTTGTCCCATCGAGAAAGCGGCCAGCAGGAGCCCTCCGAGAATGATCAGCCGGGTATCGACACGACCGGTTAGGCGGGCGACAGCGATCATCGCGACCATCGTGCCGAGACCACGGGGCACGGTCACTAGGCCGGTGGTCAATACCGGGTAGTTCATCAAATCCTGCAGCATCGTCGGCAACAACGTCATTGTCCCGTAAAGCGGAATGCCGATGAGGAACATCATCAGGGTGCCAACCACGCAGTTGGCGTCCTTCAGCATGTCGCGATTGATGAACGATCGGTCGGTGGCTGTGGCGGTGTGGACGACGAAGAGATAGAAACACAGTCCGGAGATCGTCGCCTCGATCCAAATCTCGGTCGAGCCGAACCAATCCTTGAGTTCGCCGCGGTCGAGCATCATTTGCAGGGCGCCGATTGCCAGGCTCAACGTCACGAAACCGAAAAAGTCGAACGCTTCGCGACGGCCATGCCGCGTTGCATGGATGAAAATCAGGATGCCGCCGGAGGCAAGAAGCCCGAACGGCACATTGATGAAGAACACCCAGCGCCACGCGTAGTGGTCGGTCAGCCAGCCGCCGAGCGCCGGCCCAATAATCGGGCCCAATATGACCCCCATCCCCCACACCGCCATCGCGTGGCCGTGCCGCTCGGGCGGATTGATCTGCAAGAGTACCGTTTGTGATAGCGGAACGAGCGCTGCCCCGCAGATGCCCTGCAGCAAACGATAAATGACGATTTGTCCGAGGCTTGTCGCCACGCCGCATAGGGCAGAGGCAAGCGTAAAACCGGCAACCGAAACAAAGAACACGTACTTGATGCCGAAGCGGCCGGCGAGCCAGCCGGTCAGCGGCGTCATGATCGCCGCGGCGACGATGTAAGAAGTCACCACCCAGGCAATCTGGTCCTGCGAGGCGGAAAAGCTGCCTTGCATATGCGGCAGCGCGACATTGGCGATCGTTGTGTCGACCCCCTGCATGAAGGTCGCCAGCATGATCGAGACCGTGATCGCGCCCCGGTTCGCGACCGGGGCGCGGGTCTCGTCGATCACCGTTCCGCTGCGCGTGTCGTCGGGCCGGTCAACCAAGCGAACAGCCCCTCGACCCGATCGAGCCAAGGCCGGCGATAACGGGTGTCGACTTCAGCCGTCGCACTGAGGCCGGCGTGTAGGGGCCTGTCGCGATCGAGCCCCTCGAGGCGCAGGCGCACCGGTAGGCGCTGGACGACCTTCACCCAGTTCCCTGTCGCATTCTCGGCCGGCAGCAGCGAAAAGGTGAGCCCGGTGCCGGGGCTGAGGCTCTCGACCTTGGCCGAAAAGACGACATCGGGGTAGGTGTCGACCTCGACGGTCGCCGCCTGACCGGGCCGCATATGGGTCAGTTCCGTCTCCTTGAAGTTGGCCTCGACCCAGACCCGGTCGGTCGACATCAGCGAGAACAGCTGGGTGCCGGCGGTGACGTAATCGCCGACCTGGAGTTGGTCCACTTTGGTGACGATCCCGTTCTCCGGCGCACGGATCTCCGCATAGGAAAGATTGAGCTCGGCGCGGTCGAGTGCAGCTTGCGCATGCTGCACCATCGGGTGTTGCTCTAAGGGAAGATCGGGGTCACCGCCGATATTCGCGAGGGCGACGGCAACATCCTGCTCCTTCGACGCGAGTTGCGCGCGTCCGTTGTCGTAGGCTTGCTTTGCCTGATCGAATTGCTGCTGCGAGGCGGTGCCGGACGCGAGCAGGCGCTGCTGCCGCTCGAACTCTCGTTGCTGATAAGCGAGGGTCGCTTCCGTTGCCCGGGCGTCCGCGCGTTTTTGATGATAGGTCGCTTTCATCGCGTGGATTTGGTACCGCACCGTCGCGAGTTGCGCTTTAGCTTCGTCGACGGCGATCCGGAATGGCCGTTGATCGAGTTGAAACAGCGTCTCGCCAGCGCTCACCTGTTGATTGTCTTTGACGTCGATCTGGACTACACGGCCGGAGACGTCGGTGCTGACCGCCACTCGCGCGGCCTGGACGTAGGCGTCATCGGTCGAGACGTAGCGCCCGGTCGTCAGATACCAGTATCCGCCAGCGAGCAGGACAAGGATCGGTCCGGCCAGCATCAAAGGCAGACGCAGCCGCTGCCGTAGCGGCCGTCGCCTGATGATACGAGCGGGTGCGCCTTCGAGTGGAGGCCGTAAGGTGCGTATCTCGGCGGTCTCGTTATCGGCCGAGGTCGTCACAGGCCGCCTCCGACCGGCGACAGATCGGCCTGGGTGCTCGGGGCCCGTACCATCAAGCCGTCGTCGGGCTCGTCGAGATCAGCCAACTCCGCCGCCAGCGGCGGAACCCGCTCGGAAAGATTGGCATGGGCGCGCCGCAGCAGTTCGATCAGCTGCCGACCCTCCTGCCGGGACATCCCGGCAAACGCCTCGGTTCGGATTTCATTCGAGAGGTCGAGGATGCGGGCGAGGATCGGCCGGGCCTTGTCGGTCAAAACGAGGCGGCGGGCCCGCCGGTCGCCCGGCTGCGGCTGCCGCTCGATCCAGCCGTCCTCTTCCATGCGGTCGATCTGCCGCACCAAGGTCATCGGCTTGATCTCGAGCAGATCGGCAAGCCCGGCTTGGTTGATGCCTTCGTTGCGCGCGAGGTAGCCCAGCACCTTGCATTGGGCGCGGGTAAGGCCGAGGAACAACAGCGCGCGTTGGTTGAACCGGCGCCCGAATAGGCGTGCGACGTCGTGAGCGAGAAACCCGAAGCTGCGATCGAGATCCATGGTGTGTCGGCCGAAACAAGTACCCGGGGGTGATAATAAGCTTATATATCAAATCGCTTCGGATGTCGTGGGCGAATTCGCGCGGCTGATAGTCGCGAATTCGATGGCTCGCGCCGCTAAGCGGGTCGCGCCGCCCGTGCCCGGCGAACCAGCAGCAGCAGCGGGATCAGCAGAAGCACGATCAGCATCATCAGTGCGTAATCGTTGATATAAGCGACCATCGCCGCCTGCCGCGTGACCTCGGCGTTGAGCGCCGCGATCCCGGAAGGCGTGGTGAGACTGAACGGGGGCGCCAGCAACGGCGCCTGGGCGACCGGATTGTCGGGACGCAAATTCTCGATCAGGCGCGAATGCACGATCTGAGTGTTCTGAAGCAGCAACGCCTCGAAGATCGAGATGCCGATGCTGCCGCCGAGGTTGCGCATCAGGCTACGCATCGCCGTCCCTTGCGTCATGATGTGGCGCGGCAGGTTCGACAGGGCCAAAGTGTTGAGCGGCACGAAAGTGCAGCCAAGCCCGAAGCCCTGCAGCAAACCCGACAAGATGACGGGCCCCATTCCCATCTGTAGCGAAAACCCCGTCATCTGCCACAGCGACAGCACCGTCAGCAGAAACCCGCCGAGGATGATCAGTCGGTTGTCGACCCGGTTGATCATGCGCCCGACGAGGAACATCGCGACCATCGTGCCGATGCCGCGCGGCGCGGTTACCAGCCCGGTCGTGAACACCGGGTAGTTCATCAGCGACTGCAGCATCGTCGGCAACAGCGCCAGGGTGCCGCTGAGAATGCCGCCGACAAAGAACATCAGCACCGTACCGGCCATGAAGTTGGGGCTCTTCAGCAAATCCAGATTGATGAAGGAGCGGTCGCTGGCGGTGGCCGTATGGACGATGAAGAGGTAGAACGCGACGCCGGAGATCGCGGTCTCGGCCCAGATCTCGGTCGAATTGAACCAGTCTTTGAGCTGGCCGCGGTCGAGCAGCAACTGCAACGCGCCGACGGCGATGCTCAACGTGACAAACCCGAAGAAGTCGAAGGCTTCGCGATGGGTGTGCCGCGTTTCGCGGATGAAAACGAGGATGCCGAGGCTGGCGATCACCCCGACCGGCAAGTTGATGTAAAAGATCCAGCGCCAGCTGTAATCTTGGGTCAGCCAGCCGCCCAGCATGGGCCCGAAGATCGGCCCCAGCATGACGCCGATGCCCCAGATCGCGATCGCCTGGCCGTGCCGTTCCGGCGGGTTGATCTGCATCAGCACCGATTGCGACAGCGGCACGAGCCCGGCGCCGCACGCGCCCTGCAGCAGGCGGTAGAACACGAGCTGGCTGAGGCTTGTAGCGCTGCCGCAGAGCGCCGACGCCAGCGTGAAACCGGCCACCGAGAACAGAAAGACGTATTTGATGCCGAGCCGCCCGGCGAGCCAGCCGGTCAGCGGCGTCATGATCGCCACCGCGACGATGTAGGAGGTCAGCACCCAGGCGATCTGGTCCTGCGCCGCCGAGAGGCTGCCCTGAATGTGCGGCAGCGCGACGTTCGCGATCGTATTGTCGACGCCCTGCATGATCGTCGCCAGCATGATCGAGAGCGTGATCATGCCGCGATTTGCTACCGGCGCCCGCGCCTCGCTCCTCACCCGTCGCTGCCCGCTCGCGAAAGAACTGTCAATTGCTTATGATAAGCATGGTAGATGAGTTGCGCGAAACGCCAATCCGGCGCGGCTGATCGTCAGAAATTCGATGGCTTACTGTCGTTGCTACGAGAGTTTTTCGCCATGCTCACGAAAGCCCTCCCCCCTTGATGGGCTTGATGGGGGAGGGCTGGGTGGGGGTGATCCGCCCGGCTCGTTGGCGATCGTGTCGTGGACGCCCTCGAGATTTGCCAGGATCTGATTGTTCCAAAACCGCAGTACGCGATACCCTTCATTTTTTCAGGAACTCACTTCGCTCAGCTTCCTGCGCCGATGAGCGATCGTGTTGGCCGCCATCGATTTCGAAGATCAGCCGGGCTTCGTAGCAAACAAAATCGGCAATGTAGCGACCGATCGGCACTTGCCGGCGAAACTTGTGGCCAGTCGTCCGACGCAAGCGCAGCATCTGCCAGGTGCGTCTCTCGGCCTCAGTCATATCCTGCCGTAGCGCGCGAGCTCGGGCCCGGCCGCCGGCGACGGGATACTTTTTCACTTCTCGACTTGCGCAGCGGGAAGCATCACCCCCTCCCAACCCTCCCCCATCGAGGGGTAGGGCTCCAGGAACGAGCACGATTCTGGACTCCCTCACCACCTTCATAGCGACGACAGCGAGCCGGGCGCGGGCCTTCTGTTCTTCGTATCATCGACGAAAATTATGGGTGCCGCGTTGAGCTGCCGCGGCGTACAACTCATAGGGTGGTGCCCCGCACACAAAGCAAAAACAGATCGGGAGCAAGTGATTGAAATTCCTGGAGTCCAAATGCGGCAAACAGGCAGGACCGGACGACAAACTCGGGCCGTTGACGGCGCCGCCGTTCGCTGATCTCGCTGATAATGCCGAAAAAATACAACGGCGAGCCCGCTCTCGGCCGCAGAAACCGTGGCTCTTTGATAACCGTGTCGCCGCAATAACAGCGAAGAACAGCGTGCGATAACAGCGGAAAACAGCAAGAAACAGCGAACATAAACAACAAATCGTGCTTAAAAGATAGCTTCGTAGCTGATCGTCGTCAGAACCAGTCGTTGCGATAAATGGTGACGGGTTTCCGGTCGTTCGCACTTATTTACATTGCTTTCGATGGATTCCCTTTTTGCCGTCAATCGGAGTTTGAGGTCATTCAACTTCGGCTTGCGAGACTGCAGACGCGCCGGGGGCTACCGGGGACAGCGGTCCTTCGCTGGCTCGTGCACCAACGGCAAGGTCGCGCCGATTGCGGACCTTCCCGCCCTCACTCCGGAACGCGAAGGTTCGACCGATTTTCCACGCCCTCGGTCAAAATCTGACATTTGGTACCCGGCGGTTGCGGCTGGACTCCACCCAATGCGGCGATTCTCGGTGGGACTTGTATCCAAGTTGACCATCGTGGGCAAGGACCGAACTTGACCCTCGGCGCTCCAACGTAAAAAGTATGTGTCGAGATAAACTCTTTGCACACGAGCGCTACGAACGTTGCGCAGCCGCGTGCCGTGGGGCCAAGCATGATCGGGCCGAGCACGAGTCCCCTCCTGTCGCTGGGTGTCGGTTTTGCCCTGGTCTACGCAATACTGTTGTCCTGCTATTTCGGAACCTGTCTGACCGTCACTTGGCTCAGCCGCAGGCGGCCCGATCACAAGATTCAGAAAGATCGGCAGACCCTCCCTGGTCAGATAAAACGCGACATCAGAGCAAGTATATCCTCCCTCGCCGCGATCTCATTCTTGTTCACTCTGGGGGCATGGTTCCACTATCAATTCGGATGGGGCTACAAGATCCATCAGCAGACGATCGCAAATACGGTTGTCTCTTTTGGCTTTTCGATGCTCGTGTTCGATACCTGGTTCTATTGGTTTCACCGGCTGCTCCATACGCGATGGTTCTTCAAGCACACCCACCGCTGGCATCATCTGATCCGAACGCCGGTGGTCTGGTCGAACGACAGTGATACTCTGGCGGATAACTGCCTCCTGCAATCATATTGGGCGTTCGCCTACTTCATGTTCCCGATCAGTCCGATTGTCCTGCTGGCTCACAAAATCTACGACTTGGTCACGGGCTGCATAGGCCATTCGGGATATGAATACGCAGGGAGGCTGTCGTTGCCACCTTCGCCGCTAATCAGCGTCACGCACCACGATCAGCACCATCGATATTCGAGGTGCAATTATTCTACTCATTTTACCATCTGGGATCGGCTGATGGGCACGCTCTGCCGGGAGCACGATGCCGAAGCCGCGAGGAATATTAGGGGCACCATCAACTTGTCGGCTGTCGACAGCAGGTTGACTGGGCAACGGCGGAGGCGATTTACATTGTAGCGGCAATGCTGCTGATTTCTGCCGGACCCGGAATGTCCGCGTCCTGGCGGCTCTGTGCTCGGGCGGCAGTAAGGTGATCACGGCGCGGTGCGCCATCGCGTCTTCTGACCGCGTGCTGGTAGCTGAAACCTGCGGCAGCTGTAGCATTGAGATCGTCGGGTGTTTCCCCCGTTGGCCGGATCAGAATAGTCGCGGGATCGTGACAAATGGCTGGCCAGCACCCTCGGAAGGCGGTCAAGATCGGGCAGGAGGTCAAACAAGTTGGCTGTCGTCCCGGCTTTGTCGGCGTTCCGTATCCTCCAGCGTCTCGTCAGGTCTTACCTCGGCGTGGGCGCGCTGGACCGGCTGAGCCGATATATTTACGATGGCGCCTATAGCTTGCCCCAGTGGCAGGAGATTTCGACCTTTAACTACGGCTATGCGCCCTTCGATGAATCCGTGGGAGAGCTTTGGCCGAACGAGCCCCATCAGATCCAGCTCTATGCCGAGGTCGCGAAGGCCGTTGGGGTGGTGGCCGGAACCGCGCCGTCACGGTTGCTTGAAGTGTGCTGTGGCCGAGGCGGCGGGCTCGCCTATCTTCACGCCAAGCTCTCGCCTGGGGAGACGATCGGGATCGATCGATCGCTAGCGGCGATCCGGCACGGCCGGAACGGCAACGCCGTGATAGCTCATCTCCATGGGCATGCCCTCCAGCTCCCACTCCGCGACGCGAGTATCGATCTTGCAGTGAATGTCGAGGCGTTGGCCGATGTGCCAAAGTTGCCGTTCCTCGCGGAGATCTGCCGGGTGCTCACCGCAAAAGGGGTCTTCGCCGTAGCCGATACGATGCCGCATTGTCCGGAGCCCTGTTGTATCGGGCTGGCAGGTTTGGGCGCGCAGATCGGCCTTAGACTCGTCCACTTTCGCGACATCACGGTGAATGTCTGCGACGCTTGTCGGGATGACGACCAGCGCCGCAGCGAGCTGGTTAGCCGTTTGCCCCGGTACCTTCGGCCGATTGCTCGGGAATGGGTATCTCTGCCCGGGTCGGCGCGATTTGGCCAATTCGAGAGAAAAGAGCGATGCTACTTTATCGCGGTAATGGTGAAGGACACCGCACTCTCTTCCGGACCTGGCTGATCTCCAAAAATCTTTCGGGCCGCGTGAGCTGCGGGCGCCTCGACTGTTCATCGCCCGGCGACCTGACTCAGAGCCGGTCGAGATATCTATAGCCGGGTACATCGCGGGAAAACGCGCCCTGAGGCTGGTGAGAGCAACGGCGCTATGCACTAAAAGTGGCAAGAAGGTCGACGTCACCCCCATTCGGTTCGCCGCCGGTTGCGAGAAAGGCCATTTGCAGGACATCGATTGGGGCCCGGTCATCCATGAAAGCTTTCCGGGGACGGCGGCTATGGGGGCATTTCTCCCCGTTGCGTTCGCCCGCAACGAGCGACTGCTTAGGGCCGGGGAGCGGCCTCCGAACTGTTGACCCGAGTCCAAAGGAGTGCGGTACCGAGTTCGGTCATGCCCTCCTCGGGGTAATGAAGCCTAGCGGGAACACTGCGATTAAGTTGTGAGAGCGTGGGCTGAAGGCCCGCGGCTAAAGGCGGACCCGGGGGTCGGTAAGCGCAAAGCGGAGACTGCGCTAATCGGCGGGGTCGGGGCGGAGGCTGCCGCCGGCGGCGACAGCGGGCTTCGGAGCGGGGCGGAGGCGTGGCTGGCGCAGCAGCAGCAACAGCATCATCGAGGCGATTGTGATCGCCATCATCAGCGCGAAATCATTGATGTAGGCGACCATCGAGGCTTGCCGGGTGACCTCGGCGTTGAGCGCGGCAATGCCGGCGGGATCGGTCAGGCTGAACGGGGCGGCGAGATGCGGCGCCTGCGCCAGCGGGTTGTCCGGCCGCAACTGCTCGATCAGCCGGGAATGGACGGTCTGGATGTTCTCGGTAAGCCGCGCCTCGAGGATCGCGATCCCGACGCTGCCGCCCAAATTGCGCATCAGGCTACGCAGCGCCGTCCCCTGCGTGAGCATATAGCGCGGCAGGTTGGCGAGCGCGATCGTGTTGAGCGGCACAAACGTGCAGCCCAGGCCGAAGCCATGGAGCAAGCCCGAGGTGATGACCGGCTGCATTCCCATGGTGAGCGAGAACCCGGTCATCTGCCACATCGAAACCGCCGTAAGCCCCAGCCCAAAGAGGATGATCAGCCGGTTGTCGACGCGGTCGATCAGGCGGGCGACGACGAACATCGCGATCATCGAGCCGACACCGCGCGGCGCGGTGACGAGCCCGGTCGTTAGCACCGGATAGTTCATCAGGTCCTGCAGCATCGTCGGCAACAGCGCCAACGTGCCGTTCATGATCAGCCCGACCATGAACATCAGCACGGTGCCGATGCCGAAATTGAGGTTCTTCAACAGGTCGCGGTTCAGAAACGATCGGTCGGTCGCGGTCGCGGTGTGGACGATGAAGAGGTAGAAAGCGAGACCCGAGATCGCGGCCTGGACGCAAATTTCGGTCGAGCCGAACCAGTCCCTGAGCTCACCGCGGTCGAGCAGCATCTGCAACGCGCCGATGGCCAGGCTCAACGTCGCAAAGCCGAAGAAGTCGAACGGCTCACGGTGGGCATGGCGGGCCTCACGCATGAAGATGAGCGCGCCGAGCCCGGCGATCACCCCGACCGGTAGGTTTATGTAGAAGACCCAGCGCCAATTGTAGTCGTAGGTGAGCCAGCCGCCGAGGATCGGCCCGCAGATCGGGCCCAGCAATGTCCCGATGCCGAACACCGCCATCGCCTGGCCGTGGCGCTCGGGCGGGTTGATCTGCAGCAATGTCGCCTGCGACAGCGGGATGAGCCCGGCGCCGCAGATCCCCTGCAGCCCGCGATAAGTCACCAGCTCGGTGAGATTGGTGGCGCTACCGCAGAGCGCCGAGGCGAGCGTGAAACCGGTGACCGACAGGATGAAGACCTGTTTGATGCCGAACCGCCCGGCGAGCCAGCCGGTGAGCGGCATCGTGATCGCCGCGGCGACGATGTAGGAGGTGAGGACCCAGGAGATCTGATCGAGCGAGGCCGACAGGCTGCCGCGAATGTGCGGCAGCGCGACATTGGCGATTGTCGTGTCGAGTCCCTGCATGATGTTCGCCAGCATGATTGACAGCGTGACCCAGCCGCGGTTGGCGACAGGCCCGCGCACAGACGCAATTCCGGGGCTTCGCGAAAGCGCCATCCGGATCTCGCCGTGGTCAAAAAACCGTCACATCATGATAGGCCTGACCGCTCCGAAGGCAAAAGTCCGGCGGATGCACGGCTGCCGTGCTTACCGCCATCTTCATTCGGCGTCCGCTCGGGCGGGTTATGCTTTCCCGCTCGGTTTTCGGCCGCGGAATGTCGTGCTATCGCAATGTGCGAGCGCCCGAGCTCTCGACCCGATCTTCGGTGATACGGCAATTGAGCGCACCGAGCGCGAGGTGACGCTGACGGTTCGTGTCAAGGCTTAAGCGGATCAGCGCTGCCCGGTAAAGCTCCTGTCTGCCATCCTCACGCACGACCGTGCCCTGCATTCGGATAGCCGCGCTCGAGAGCGCAGAGGCGATACAGCCTCTGGAAACAACCGGAACATATCGCGCCGGCAGCTGCGCAACGATCGGTGCAGAATTATCGGGCGTCTCCGGCAACTCCATTAGCGAAGCGAAGCCATGTCCGTAGAAGAGGAAGGACGAATCCTCGACCACCGGAGCGACGGCGATAATGAAGCGTTGTGACCATTTGGGGCCCGTCATCGCCGACACGTCGAGTGTCATCAGCGCGAGCACACGGCCGAGCCGTGTCGTCTCTCGTTCCCAATCGGTGATGAGCTGCTCGGATGCACGCAGCTCCCGCGCCGCAGCCGGATTGACGTGCGGTGGCTCGCCTGCTGCGACGGGAAAATTGGCTTTTGGCATGTCTCGTCCAGTACGCCCTCCGGCCGACAAGGGATACTGGCCGCATTAAGGTGAAGAACAGCTGAAAAAACACAGCAATACCGTCGATTGTCGTAATGGCTTCTGCTCGGCCGCCGTGCGTCGTACGATCGCACCGCGCCGCGTCAGACCAGGGCCTCGGTTAGAATGAGACATCCGATGTCGGCGGCCGTCGAGCTCGGGATGGCTTCGCTGACGGTCTGTGCTGCCTGGCCGCAAACCAGCGTGATCCAGCAACGGTCACCGTGATCCACGAGCCCGGCAGCGTCACGGTCAGCGGCTGCATGGTTACCGTCGACACCCGGGCTGGCGTCAGGCGGCTCGTGGGGGATGGTGGCTGTTGCAAAGCGCAAGACGGCGCTAGGATGGGCTGGAATTCAGTCGGGAGGGCGAGATGGGCAAAAGGATTGCGATCGTCGGCGTTGGGGCGGTCGGCGGCTATAGCGGCGCCCATATCGCGCGGGCCGGTGAGGACGTGACCTTCATCGATATGTGGCCGGCGCATGTAGAAGAGATGAAAAAGAACGGCCTGCTCATTACCCACCACGAAGGCGACGTGCCGTTCACGGTCAAGGTTCGGGCGTTGCACCTGACCGAGGCGCAGCATCTGAGCAAGGAGCTGCCGATCGACATCGCCTTTGTCTGCACCAAGTCCTACGACACCCATTGGGCGGCGCTGATGATCCGCCAGTATTTGGCGCCCGGCGGTTATCTCGTTTCACTGCAGAACTGCATGAACGAGGAAACGATCGCGAGTGTCGTCGGCTGGGGCAAGACCATGGGCTGCATCGCCAGCAATATCAGCGTCGGCCTCGTCGAGCCGGGCCACGTCCATCGCGGCGGGGTCAAAGGCGGCGCGGCGCACACGGTTTATCGTACCGGCGAAGTGCATGGCGCGATCACCGAGCGGGCGCATGAGGTGTGCCGGCTCGTCTCTTACGCCGATAGCGCCAAGGTCACCGATAATCTATGGGGCGAGCGCTGGTCGAAGCTCGTTGCCAACACGATGGCAAACGGGGTCTCGGCATGCACCGGCCTTTCCGGCGCACAAATCGCTCAGAACGAGGCGATCCGCCATTTCCAGGCCCGGCTTGGCAGCGAGGCGATCCGTATCGGCCAGGCGCGGGGCTACAAGCTCGAAGAGATCGACCATCTGCCGCCCGAGACGATCGCCCGCGCCGGCGAAGGCGACCTCGCGGCGCTAAGAGCTTACGACGAGCGGCGGCTGTCGCGGGTCGGGCGCGGCTCGCCCGATCAGCGGCCATCAATGGGGCAGGATATGGCCAAGGGCCGGCGCACCGAGATCGAATACCTGAATGGCTTTGTCGTGCGCGAAGGCGCGCAGGTCGGGATCGAGGCGCGCGCCAATGAGCGGCTGGTCGACATCGTCAAAAAGGTCGAGCGCGGCGAACTAAAGCAGGACCCGCGTCATATCACAGAGCTTCGGCTGAACTAAAAGACCATCGCCCGGCAGCCGAGCCCTGCCACGAAGCGACAGACCATAAGCGGATCGACCGGAGGAAACGATGACCTACGAGCACATCCTCGTCGAAAAGGAAGACGGCGTTGGCATCGTCACGCTCAACCGTCCCGAGAAGCTCAACGCGATGAACCGAGCGCTGTCGAGCGAATTGCGCGATGCGGTCAAGGCGTTCGATGCGGACGACGGGATCGGCTGTATCGTGATTACTGGAGCGGGGCGCGCCTTTTCAGCCGGCGGCGACATCCATGAGCAGCGCGAGGACGACCGCCGCTTCACTCAGGTAGAGCTGGATGCGGTCCGCCCTCCGCGCCGTGGCAGCTATGAAATCGCCGCCTCGGCAAAGCCGACGATCGGGATGATCAACGGTCTGGCCTATGGCGGTGCCGCGGTGCTCGCCTCCTCGCTCGACATGCGGGTCGGCTGCGAGGACACCCGTTTCCGTTTCCTCGCGGCGGCCTATGGCCGGATCAACAGCACCTGGACCTTGCCCAATCAGGTCGGGTGGCCGATCGCCAAGGAACTTCTGTTCACCGCGCGGATTGTCGAGGCAGAAGAGGCGTACCGCATCGGCCTGTTGAACCATCTGGTGCCGCGCGATCAACTGCGCGCGAAAACGATGGAGCTGGCTCGCGTGATCGCCGGCAACAATCGAGCCTCCATTGTCGGCATCAAGGCACTTCTGCTGAAGCAGATGGCGCAGAACCTCGAACAGCAGTGGACCGAGGAGCGCGAATACACTACTCACGTCGTGCGGGGCGCGCGGGCCGAAGAAGCCTTTCCCGAATTCATTGCCCGAAGGGGCCGGCCTCTCGGCTGATGCATCTTTATTTCAATGGGAGTGAGGCGCGATGTCGCTGACGGCGCAACAGCTTCAGCAATTCGCTGAAGAAGGCTACCTGTTCCTGCCGGGCTGCTTCTCGGAGGAAGAGGTCGCAATCCTGCGCGACGAGGCCGAGCAGATCTACGCCACTGACCGCCAGGAAGTGTGGCGGGAGAAGACCGGGGCGCCGCGCACCGCCTTTGCCGCGCACACCTACAACGAGGCGTTCCGCCTCTTGGGGCACCACCCGCGGCTGATCGGCCCAGTCGAACAGGTGTTCGGCGAAAAACTGTACATGCACCAGTACAAGATCAACGCCAAGGCCGCGTTCGAGGGCGATGTCTGGCAATGGCACCAGGATTACGGCACCTGGGCGCGCGACGACGGCATGCCGGAACCGCGAGCGATGAACATCGCGGTGTTCATGGACGAGGTCATGCCGATCAACGGCCCTTTGATGCTGGTGCCACGCAGCCACAAACAAGGCGTCCTGGCGGCAGGCCACGACGAGGAGACGACGTCCTATCCATTGTGGACCCTCGACAAGGAAACCGTCACTCGGCTCGTCGAGGAGGGAGGGATTGCGGCGCCGACCGGAAAGCCGGGTTGCGTGCTGATGTTTCACGGCAACCTCGTGCACGGCTCGGCGCCGAACATCACGCCCTACCCGCGCCGCATCGTCTATCTGACGCTGTGCGCGGTCTCGAACTACATCCGCACACCGACCCGGCCGGAATGGATCGCGCACCGCGACTTTAGGCCGATCGAGCCGGTTGCGGACGACGCGCTCTTGAATTACACCCGTCACCGCCTCCCTGCCCCTCCCCGGCGTGCGGGGGAGGGAAGGGTGGGCGTCGCGGCGGAGTAGGCGATGAACCTCCATCGCTTGCTGCAGCAGCGCTCCGCCGCTGGCAAGCCGGTTCGCGTCGGGCTGATCGGCGCCGGTAAGTTCGGTTCGATGTTCCTGAACCAGGTGCCGACGATGCCGGGGCTCGAGGTGCCGGTCATCGCCGATCTCGACCCCGAGCGGGCGGTTGCCGCCTGTCGCAAAATTGGCTGGGACACGCGCCGCCTCGAGCGCACGCGGTTCCTCCCTTCGGGTGCCGAATTATGTACCGATCCTGATGCCGAGGTCGTTGTCGAGGCGACCGGTTCGCCGGCGGCCGGCATTGCCCATGCCCGCGCGGCGATCGCCGCCGGCCGGCATATCGTGATGGTCAATGTCGAAGCCGACGTGCTTGCCGGGCCGTTGCTGGCGGAGGAGGCGCGCCACAAGGGGGTGGTTTATTCGCTCGCCTATGGCGACCAGCCGGCGCTGACCTGCGACCTGGTCGATTGGGCGCGCGCCTGCGGCTTCCAGGTCGCCGCGGCCGGCAAGGGGACCAAATACCTGCCCTCCTACCATCGCGTCACACCCGACAACGTTTGGGGTCATTACGGCCTGACGCCAGAGGAGGCAAAGGCCGGCGGCATGAACCCGCAGATGTTCAACTCGTTCCTCGACGGTACCAAATCGGCCATCGAGATGGCGGCGATCGCCAACGCGACCGGCCTTGGCGTGCCTGCCGACGGCCTCGGTTTTCCGCCCTGCGGCGTCGATGACCTGCCGCATATGCTGTGCAGCCGCCAAGCTGGAGGCGCGCTCGAGCATGACGGCATGGTCGAGGTCGTATCGTGCCTGGAGCGCGACGGCCGCCCGGTCTTCCGCGATCTGCGCTGGGGCGTCTACGTCGTGCTCAAGGCGCCGAACGAGTACGCCCGCACCTGCTTCAAGGAATACGGCCTCAAGACCGACGCGAGCGGCTGGTACGCTGCGATGTACAAACCCTACCATCTGATCGGGCTGGAACTTGGCATCTCCGTGCTGTCCGCGGCGTTGCGCGGCGAGCCGACCGGGCAGCCTCAGGGCTGGCACGGCGATGTCGTCGCCGTCGCAAAGCGCGACCTCAATGCCGGTGAGATGCTCGACGGCGAGGGCGGCTGCACGGTTTGGGGAAAGCTCGTGCCGGTCGAGCGCAGTCTCGCCGGGCGAGCATTGCCGATCGGCCTCGCCAATCACGTCCGGCTGACCCGAGAGATCATGGCCGACGAGATCGTGCGTTGGACCGACGTGGTGATGCCGGACAGCGCAGCGGCGGCGGTGCGGCGGGAGATGGAGCGGCGGTTCGCGACGCGGCCTTCCACGCTGGCGGCGCAATAGTGGTGGCACCATGGAATACCGGCAATTCGGACGCACCGGCCTAAAGGTGTCGGCGGTCGGCACTCACGAGGACGGCGCCCGTTTCGGCGCCGTAAGGGCGCCCGAACCATCCTCGATGGTCCGGGCGCAGAACGCGCGACGCGAGGCCGCGCCGTCACGCAGCCTTGCCGCGTGCCAGAGCGTGAACGTCGGCGGTGGTCAACGCCTTGCCGCCGATTCCCCAGTCGCCGCTCTCCACCTCTTCGACCAAACAAAGGGTGACTTGGCGCATGTTCTCGCCCTCGATCGAGACCATTGCGTCAGTCAGCTTGCTGATGATCTGGCGCTTCTGTTCCTGACTGAACACGTCTTTGATGACTTGAACCTGAATGAGC
>Ga0182035_10000018_pt1 | contig 64778 bp, 62 predicted proteins | sample flu12Cox44000170_FD_125969 | JGI IMG/M metagenome (GOLD analysis project Ga0182035, IMG submission 125969) | Lab enrichment of tropical soil microbial communities from Luquillo Experimental Forest, Puerto Rico - flux4day.12C.oxic.44.000.170 | ecosystem: Environmental > Terrestrial > Soil >...
GGCACGCTCTCATGCGAACTTCGGAATCAGAGGGGACACTAGCAATATACGATTCTAGTGCGGTTTTTGGATTTGAAGTTCCTATGAGAGCTCCCGACTGGACCATAGGAACTTCAAATCCACCGCACTATGCGCTGAAGCGAATCCCCAAAGGTTCACGCCAGGAGAGAAAAGGCCGGGCGCGGGACGAATACCGCATCGGCGCGGAGAATGAATCGTCGGGACTTCGAGCGCAACCAGGGGCGGCGAGATTATCCAGACTTTTGGCGTCGCCGGAATCGGCGAATAGGCGCCTGGGCCCGCCAACTACGCTCGGGCTGCAGCCAAAAACCCTTATCCTTCCTTGAGATAAGGGTCGATCTCTTTGGCCATCTGATCGATCGAGAGGTCGCCCACAAGCTTCTTGCCATTGACGAAAAAAGTCGGCGTCGAATTGACCCCGAGCTTCTGGGCGGCATGGTCGCGGACCTCCTGGATGCTGTCGAGGAGCTTTTGATTCGCCAGGCATTGGTTGAAGTCGCTTTCGGTAATGCCGAACTGCTTGGCGATATCCTTCAAGGGCGGCAGAGGTTCCTTGACCATCCACTCAGACTGTTTGGCGAACAACGTCTCGACCATCGGCATGTATTTGTCCTTGCCGCCGCACCTTGCCAGCATGAATCCGGCGGCTGCGAGCGCATCAAGGGGGAACGGACGTAAGGTGAAGCGCACCTTGCCGGTGTCGATGTAGCGCTTTTGCAGCTCGGGAAACGTGGTCTCCGAAAAATGCGCGCAATGTGGGCAGGTCATCGAGGCATATTCGATGATGGTCACCGGCGCCTTGTCGGAGCCGATCATAAAGTCGCCGTCGGGCCCGGCATCGGCCAGATCGGCAGGCGAGGGATTGTCATCGGCTCTGGCAACGCGGGCAAGCGACGGCAGAAGTGCGCCAGCGAAGGCAAAGGGCGCGGCCCAAGTCACGGATTGGGTCATGAATTGACGGCGATTGAACGGCAAAGCTGTCTCCGAATTTGGCGAATGCGATGTTCTGAAGCAGCAATGTGGCATTAGCGCGCCACCGCGCCAAGGGTGCCAACAGGCGTCAAGTGGCGCCAAAGGGGCGCCGCCAAAAAGGCAAAACAGCAGCAAAGGAGGCGTCAGTGCCCTTCAGCGCCCTTGGGCGCGCCGAATGCCAGCGCCGAGCCGCGCCAGCGCCGCTCTTAGCTCTTCATCCTTAATGTCCGACAACCCTTCGGCAATGCGCGCCGCTGCGGCCGCCTCGACGCCGCGCGCCGGTGTCGGTTGTCGGCGCCGCAATGGCGCCTGACGAAAAGCAAGCCGGCCGACTGCGCGCCAGCCGAGGAACCGGTTGATCCGCTCGCAGATCAATGCGGCAAGGTGCTGGATTTCGATCGCGGCGGGTCCTTCGACGCGCAGCACCAGCGTTCCAGCTTCACCGTCCTCGGTGTCGGTCCGGCGCGGCCACAGCAGTTTGATTGGCTCGCTATGGGCGGCAATCTCCGGCCCGACAATGTCGTGCCAGCGCGTCACCAATTCCGCGGATGCAAAACCCTGCCGCGCGAAGGCGTCGCCAACGAGCTTGCCGAGGAGTTCGCGCAACGGCTTGGCTTGTTTGGCGCCCGGACGCGAGGGCTTGTTCATAGCGTGACGCTCTGCCATCGATCGGTTGGGGCAAAACTCATTGATTGCGCTTGCATGAGGCTAGCAGCGAAGCCGCGCGGCAAGAAGCGCGAGAACAGCCGATTGGCTGCCGGACGACCGGAGCAGCGGGGGCAGCGGGGACAACTCGGCACCCCGCAAGCCGCGGACCTCCTCGCCTGGTACGACCGGCATCGGCGCGCGCTGCCGTGGCGCGCGCTTGCTGGCGAGTGGACTGATCCCTATCGTGTCTGGCTCTCCGAAACCATGTTGCAGCAGACCACGGTTAAGGCGGTGGCGCCTTACTACGCCCGCTTTTTGCGCCGATGGCCCGACCTGCACGCACTTGCCGCAGCGGCGCTCGATGAGGTTCTCGCGGCCTGGGCGGGGCTCGGCTATTACGCCCGCGCGCGCAATTTGCACGCTTGCGCCCGCGCTGTGATGGAACGATACGGCGGCAAATTCCCGCCAAGTGAGACCGCTTTGCGCGAACTGCCGGGCATCGGCGCTTATACCGCTGCCGCGATCGCGGCGATCGCCTTCGATCAGGCGGCAACCCCAGTCGATGGCAATATCGAGCGCGTGATCGCGCGGCTCTACGCGCTCGAGGCGCCATTGCCCGCCGGTAAGGTGGAGATCGCTCGGTATGCTCGCGCGCTGACGCCCTCGCACCGGCCTGGCGATTTCGCCCAAGCGTTGATGGATCTCGGCGCCACGATCTGCACGCCGAAGAAGCCCGTCTGCGCGCTGTGCCCATGGAACGCGAGCTGTGCCGCGCATGCGCGCGGCAAGGCCGAAATCTTTCCGCGCCGCGCACCAAAGCGCGAAGGCGCGCTTCGCCGTGGCGCCGCCTTCGTCGCCCGCCGGGCGGATGATTGCGTGCTTATACGCACGCGTCCCGCGCGCGGCCTTCTCGGCGGCATGGCCGAAGTGCCGACGACGCCGTGGGCTGTTGATTTTGACGAAACCAAAGCGCTCATCGATGCGCCTCGGTTTGGCCATACGCAGAAAGACATCGCGTGGCAAAAAACGACCGGCGTAGTGCGCCACGTGTTCACGCATTTTCCGCTTGAGCTCACCGTGTACCGCGCCGAGCTGCCGCGCGGCGCCGCGGCGCCGGCCGGCGCGCGTTGGATTTCGATCGCGCAGCTACCCAGCGAGGCCTTGCCGAGTCTCATGCGCAAAGTGTTGGCACATGGATTGGGCCCGTAACGATTGGGATCGTGACGCTGAGAGTGTCAGCTTGGCGCGAGCGGAATTCGTTCCGTTGGTTGGGCCAGGCCCATTTCGGCGCGCACCTGCGCGCGTAAGACGTCGATCAGCGTCAAGCCATGGGGCGTTTCGACGTGCCAATAGGTCCAGCCGTTGCAGGCTTCGAGGCCCTGCGCCAGCGCGCCGATGCGATGGATCGAGCCTACGGCTTCTCCAAGCGCGAGCGCGCCGTCGGGGCGCACCAAGGCGCGATGCCGCCGTTTGGCGTCGACCAGGCTGGCGCCGGGCGAAACCAGGCCGCGTTCGATCAGCGCGGTAAAGGGTACGCGCGGCGCCTCGCGCGCGGTCATGAAGGAGGCGAGCACTGGCTGCGGTAACGGGGTCACCGCATCGATGCGGCCCCGCGCCGCGGCGGCATAATCGGCGTCGCGCTCGATGCCGATGAAGCGCCGGCGTAGGCGGTGGGCGACGGCGCCGGTGGTGCCGCTGCCGCAAAACGGATCGAGCACCAGATCGTCGGGCCGCGACGCGGCAAGAAGCACGCGCGCTAACAGCGCTTCCGGCTTTTGCGTCGGATGCAGCTTTTTGCCGTCGCGGCCTTTGAGCCGTTCGTCGCCGGTGCATAACGGAATGAACCAATCCGAGCGCACCTGGATGTCGTCGTTGCCGGCCTTGAGTGCCTCGTAATTGAACGTGTAGTTGCGATTGGCTGGTTCGCGCGCCGCCCAGATCAGCGTTTCATGCGCATTGGTGAAGCGGCGGCCGCGGAAGTTCGGCATCGGATTGGATTTGCGCCAGACGATGTCGTTGAGAATCCAGAAGCTAAGGTCCTGGAGCATCGCGCCGACGCGGAAAATGTTGTGATACGAGCCGATCACCCACAGCGTCGCGCTCGGCTTCATCACCCGGCGGCAGGCAATGAGCCACGCGCGGGTGAAATCGTCGTAAGCGGCGAAGCTTGCGAATTTGTCCCAAGCATCGTCGACGGCATCGACGCGGGAATCGTCAGGGCGCTTGAGATCGCCTTGCAGCTGCAAGTTATAGGGCGGATCGGCAAAGACGAGATCAACGCAAGATGCGGGCAGCTTTGCCAGTTCGGCGACGCAGTCGCCGACCACAACCCGAGCGGACGCGGTGGATTCGAAACTGACGCGGGGCGCCCTAAGGGACGCCCCGCGACGCGACACAACCATGATTCAGAACTCTGACTCAGGCGATGCGGTCGGCGACGCGGGACCTACAAACCGACGACCGCGATGATGCCGCCGCAAGGTAAAAAACGGCTTAATCGTGCATGTAGCGCGCTAGGCAATAAATGCCGGGAAACACTTTGTTAATTGCCGCGAAAGGTGCTCTAATCAGGTCGGCAAATATGGTGGACCATCGATGCCAGGGGTCGATGAAAAAAAGCAATTCGTGCCGCTGAAATTCGCGGTGCTGACGATCTCGGATTCGCGCTCGCTCAAGGACGACAAATCGGGAGCGCTGTTGGTGCAGCGTATCGTGTCGGCCGGACATTTCGTCTCCGAGCGTAGCCTCGTGCCCGACGACGTTGAAGCGATCCGCACCCGCGTCAAAGCCTGGATCGCCGATCCAATGATCGACGTCATCATCACCACCGGCGGCACGGGATTCACCGGCCGCGACGTCACGCCGGAAGCAATCGAGCCGCTGTTCGAGAAAAAGATGGAAGCGTTCTCGGCGCTGTTTCTGGTCGTCAGTTTCCCGAAGATCGGCACATCGGCGATCCAGTCGCGCGCGACCGCGGGTCTCGCCGGCTCGACTTATATTTTCTGCCTGCCAGGCTCGCCCGGCGCCTGCAAGGACGCCTGGGACGAAATCCTGGCGCACCAGCTCGATTACCGGCACGGCCCGTGCAACTTCGTGGAGATCATGCCGCGACTCGACGAACATCTGCGTCGTCCGAAAGCAAAAGGCGCGACGGTTTAGGGCCTGTAATTGCGATCTAGCAATTCGATCCGTGGTGGCTGGATCGATCACAGCGGCGACTTGCATTTTTACCTCTCCCCGTTGCACGGGGAGAGGTCGGATTGCGCAGCAATCCGGGCGAGGGGGCCTATCCGAGAATCTGAGTCAAGAAGGCATGCCCCCTCGTCCTGACCTTCTCCCCGCAAGCGGGGAGAAGGAGCCTCACTACAACTCCAAATCCCAGTGCTCGCTGACCACCGGCTGGCCCCAGCTCTGATGCTTTTCGCTACGCGTCAGCATGAAGCCGGCTTTTTGGTAAATGTGCCGCGCCGCGGTGAGGACGCTGTGTGTCCACAACGTGATCTTACGATAGCCGGCGCCGCGGGCGAAGCGAATGGCTTCGTCGACCAGCCGCGCGCCAATGCCGAGGCCGCGCGCTTTGGGCTCGACCAAAAGGAGGCGCAAGCGCGCAACGCCGTCGCCGTCATTGGCTAGCATCACCGCGCCGACATTTTCGCCGTCGCTTTCGGCGATCCAGCAGCGTTCGCGGGCGGCATCGTACTTGTTGACGAAATCGGCGACGATTTGCGCGCACACGCCCTCGAACGGCGCGACCCAGCCATAGTCCTGCGCATAGAGTTCGGCATTGCGCTTGACGATCCAGCCAAAGTCGCCGGGCCGCGGCTCGCGCAGAATATAACTTCGCTGCGGCTCCGCTGCCGCTGCAGGCGCGCCGTCGAGGAGCCCCTCGATCGCGCCCATTGCCGCGATCAGTTGCGCGCGATCCTTAAGACTAAGCTTCGCCAGCATGGCAGCCGTGGCGCGTTGCGAGCGCGCGTCAAGCGGCATGAAAGACTTTTGCCCGCGCGCTGTGAGCGTCAAATGGCTTTGCCGGCCGTCCTTTGGCGAGGTCTGCCGGTGGATCAATCCGTGCTTTTCAAAATTGCGCAGCAGGCGGCTGAGATAACCGGCATCGAGGTCAAGTGTGCGCGCAATCTTGCTCGCCGTCGGCGCGCGGCGGCTTGCGATCTCGTAGAGCACCCGCGCTTCGCCGAGCGAGTAGGGGCTATCGAGAAAAGTTTTCCGCAACACTCCGATCTGCCGCGTGTAATAGCGATTGAAGCGCCGCACCGCGGCGATTTGCTGCTCGTTATCTGGCGCTGTTGCCAAGGACGTTGTCATAGCCATTAGCGTCAGCCAGATAGTTGACTAAGTCAAGCATCCGTATCCTGTCGGTGCTGGCTCCGGACGTCGCCCTCAAAGCCGGACACCAAACTTGGGAAAATCACGAATATTTGTTCTTGTTTCGTTCTAAGTCCCGCGTTAGTGTCTCGATCGGAGCTGTCGCCATGAGTCGCGCATCCGCGTTGAGACGCCCGCCGGCACCGCTGCCCTCCGCGCCGGCGGGCGAAATCGATACCGCCGTCGACCGCGAACGCCGTCGCGGCCGCGGAACGGTGTCGAATGCGTCCGGCCGCTTCGAACCGCTGGCGCGGGTCGCCTTCGACGACGGCTGGCAGGGGCTCGAGCAATTGCCGCCGTTCAAGACCACGGTAACAGTCGATTCCACCCGCAAGATCATCACCCACAACGATTCGCCGGACATCTCCTTCGATCGCTCGATCAATCCCTATCGCGGCTGCGAGCACGGCTGCGTCTATTGTTTCGCCCGGCCGACGCACGCCTATCTCGGCCTGTCGCCGGGGCTCGATTTCGAATCCAAATTATTCATGAAGCCGAATGCGCCTGAGCTTCTCGAGCGCGAATTGTCGGCGCCCGGCTACTCGCCGAAGACAATTGCAATCGGCACCAATACCGATCCTTATCAGCCGATCGAGCGGCGCTATCAGATCATGCGCCGCATCCTCGAAGTTCTGGACCGCGCCGGTCATCCGGTCGGCATTGTCACCAAATCGGCGCTGGTGCTGCGCGATCTCGATATTCTTACGCGCATGGCCAAGCGCGACCTGGTCAAGGTGGCTATTTCGGTGACTACGCTCGACGCCAATCTCGCTCGTGTCATGGAGCCGCGCGCCTCGACGCCGCCGCGCCGGCTCGGTGCGCTACGCGAATTGGTCAAAGCCGGCGTGCCGGCCTCGGCTTTGGTCGCGCCGATCATTCCGGCGATCAACGATGCCGAAATCGAGCGCATCCTGGAAGCGATTGCGCAAGCTGGTGTCCGCCACGCCGGCTACGTGCTGTTGCGGCTGCCGTTTGAGCTGAAGGATTTGTTCCGCGAATGGCTGATCGAGAACTTTCCGGATCGTTATCGCCATGTCATCAATCTTATTCGCGAGACGCGTGGCGGCAAGGATTACGATTCGACCTGGGGTAAGCGTCAGACCGGATCGGGTCCGATCGCATGGATGATCGGCCGGCGTTTCGAAGTTGCCTGCGAAAGGCTCGGATTCAATTTGACCAGCGTGAAAATGACCACAGAGCATTTCCGGCCGCCGCGCCCGGTATCCGAGCAGCTTGCATTGTTCTAACTGCGCATAGAGCCGCCGCGGCCGATTACCTGCAAATCGCACATTGCGCACCGTGCCCGTGCATGCTCATCATGGCGGGCATGAATCGCCAAAGTCGCGACGGTTCCGATCGCACACAAGCCAAAGCCAAGCCGATCGCCGGCAAGGAGGCGGCGCCGCGCCTGCCGCTGGCCGAGGAGGAAATCACTCGGCCAACTTTCCGGCGCGAACGCGCAGCCCTCAAGCGCGGCGTCTGGCCGATCGCCGGATGCGACGAAGCAGGGCGGGGGCCGCTCGCCGGCCCGGTGGTCGCCGCCGCCGTCATTCTTGATCCCGACAACATCCCGCGCGGTCTTGACGATTCCAAACGGCTCACGCCGGAACGCCGCGCCGTTCTCTACGAGCGCATTTGCGCACGCGCTCAGGTCGCCGTGGCGCTGGCGCCGCCGGCGCGCATCGACCGTGACAATATTCTGCGCGCTTCACTATGGGCATTGGCACGGGCGGTGGTGGCGCTGCCGGTGAGGCCAGCGCTGGTTTTTGTTGATGGCCGCGACCGCATCGATGCTGGTTGCGATTGCCAGGCGGTGATTGGCGGCGATGCGCTCGTCGCCTCGATCGCCGCCGCATCGATCGTCGCCAAAGTCACGCGTGACCGGCTGATGGCCTGCCTCGGCGCCGCCCATCCCGGCTATGGTTTCGAGCGGCATATGGGCTACAGCGTGCCGGAACATTTCGAAGCCTTGGACCGGCTCGGCCCGACGATTCACCATCGCCGGTCGTTTTCACCAGTGGCGATCGCGCTTGGCGAATTGGGAGCCGATGGCGACGAAGCGATTGCCGACGTTTTGCCGCTATAATGTTTTAAAGCATGATCGCGAAAAGTGGACGCTCAAACAATAAGCTAAATACCGCACCAACCTAAAATCATTTCGCTTTAGTCGGCGCGATCGGGTCCTCCGCAATGTTCTACGTTCCGCTTTATCTCGAACTGTTGCGCTCGCGCCCGCAGCTCATATTCTGGTTCGCTGCGCTGACGCAGGCGTTCATTTGGCTTGTGGTCCCCGCGTTCTTTTACTTCTCGCCGCCCGGCGATTTGGCGCAATTGCTTGCCGTCGGCCATGAATTCCGGCTCGACAGTGGCGTCGGTCCGCCGCTCGCTTATTGGCTCGGCGAAATTGCGTTTCGCATCGGCAGATTGTTTGGGGTCTATCTGCTCTCGCAAATCTGCGTGGTTGTCACTTATTGGTGCGTGTTTGCGCTCGGTCGCGCCATTGTCGGGCCGGCTCATGCGGCGATCGCGGTGCTGCTGATGGTCGGCATCGCGCTATTGACGGTGCCGTCGCCCGATTTTGGGCCAGGCATTCTTGCCATGGCGCTCTGGGCGGTGACGCTGCTGCATTATTGGCAGGCCGTTGTCCAGAAAAACACGCGATCGTGGTATGTGGCCGGCGGTGCGGCGGCGCTCATTTTCCTCACCACCGACGCCGCGTTGATTCTATTAGGCACGCTCGCCGCTTTCACCGTATTCACCGATCGTGGACGCGCCGCACTGCAATCGACCGAGCCCTGGATCGTTGCCGTCGCGCTCAGCTTTTTCCTGTTCGTGCATCTACTCTGGCTCGAAGGCATTGGCGACAGTTTCACTGTGACCCTGGAGCAGCTGCGGCATGCCGCCTCTGCCGGTGACAATACGGTGGCTTGGCTGCGGCTTCTGATCGCGCTCGTGCTCGCTCATGCCGGGCTTGTGATCCTGGTCGTGCTCGCCGGCGGCTGGCCGCAAAGCCACGCGGCGCCGACGCCGCCGTTGCCGCGCCAGCCGGTTGATGCGTTTGCCCGGACCTTTGTCACGATCTTGGCCGTGGTGCCGGCGCTGCTCGCCACAATCGTCGCGGTGGTGATCGGACATTCGGTGCCGATTGGCGGCGCGCCGTCGCTCGTTGTGCTCTCGGGATTGGCCGTCGTCATTGCGGCGGGCGACACCATCGCGCTTTACCACCAGCGAGTGCTCGGCTTCGCCTGGGCTGGCTTGTTGCTCGTGCCGGCGGCTTTCGTGCCGTTGTTGATCGTGCTTTTGCCCTGGGCCGCGGGCGTCGACTTGAAAGTCGCACAGCCGGCGAAAGCGATGGGCCGTTTCTTCGCCGAGAATTTCGAACGCCGCACCGGCCAGCCATTGGCGATCGTCACCGGCGATCCGCGCACCGCGGCTTTGGTCGCACTCGGCGCGCCGAGCCGGCCCAGCGTGCTGTATGATGCCGCGCCGGAGCGCTCGCCCTGGGTGACGGCGGCCGACATCCGCAACAAAGGCGCGATCGTTGTCTGGCTCACCAACGACACAACGCCGACGCCACCGCCTGACATCAAGGCCTATTTCCCCGATCTCGTGCCGGAGGTGCCGCGCGCATTCGATCGCCCGATCCAGGGGCGAATGCCGCCGTTGCGGATAGGCTGGGCCGTGATCAGACCGGGCAGCGTCGCCGCGGCGCCCGCGCCGGCAACCGCCGCTGCCGCATCGCACTAGGGTTTTGCTGACAAGCGCAGCGGCTTTTGCTTTTGGACCTTAGGCTGAATAATCGCACGCGCGATCTGCTCGGCCAGCTCGATCGCGGGCGGCCAATCCAGTGTCGGCTTATTGATGCGCAGCGAGATGATGCCATGCAAGCCAGCCCACAGCAAAAGCGACAGCTGTTCGGGATCGTCGGAGACGCGGTCTGGGTGGGATGGAATTTCACGGATAAGTTCGATCGAACGTACGAGCAGCGGACGACCGAAGTTGGCGATACGCGGATTGTTGAGCCGGGGTACAACGCGACCCTCAAACAGCACTTTGTAGTAGCCAGGATGTTCAAGACCGAAGCGGACACTCGCCACGGATCGCGCTAACAAGCGCTCCCAGGGCCCGCCTCAGTAGACCGGCTGGACCAGATTGCCGCGACCGCTGCGCATGGAAGGCCAAGCCGAGGACGGTGATGGCCCAGATGTCCGAAGCGCGAAATCCAATTTGTCAGATCGGGAAATGACACCCAGATTACTCCGAAGAGCATGACCCAGGAAAAGCCGGCGCCGGACTAGTCCGAGGCGAAAACTCAATGATACCCGACAGTGGCGCGGGCTTTGCCGCGGAACACCCAATATGACCAGGCGGTGTACATCAGGATGACCGGTAGCAGGAACAGCGTGCCGATCAGGAGGAAAGCCTGCGTGCTCGGGGACGAGGCCGCCTCCCACAGCGTGTAGCGGTACGGCACGATCAGCGGCCACAGGCTGATCGCGATGCCGATGAACGACATCAGAAACAGCGCGATGGCGCCAAGAAAGGGCGTCAATTCGTGGCGGCGGCGCAGCGCTTCCCATTCGCCGATCGCAATCAAGGCTGTGATGATCGGCACCGGAGACAGAAACGCGATATTGGGCCAGCTAAACCAGCGTTGCGCGATATCAGGATGCGCAAGCGGCGTCCAAATGCTCACGCCGGCGATCGCGGCGAGAACCGCGACCAGGCAAATGCTGGCGGCGCGCCGCGCCCAGTCCTGCAATTCGCCTTCGGTTTTCAAAATGAGCCAACAGGCGCCGAGAAGCCCATAGCCGAACATCAGCGCGAGCCCGGTTGCGAGTGGAAATGGAGCCAGCCAATCAAACGACGTGCCGGCAAATTGCCGGCCGTCCACCTTGAACCCCTGAATAAACGCGCCAAGCACGACGCCTTGCGCGAAGGTCGCGATCAACGAGCCGCCGCAGAACGCCGCATCCCACAAGCGCCGCAGCCCTAGATGCTTGAACCGGAATTCGAACGCGACGCCGCGGAAAACAAGCGCCAATAGCATCATCAGGATCGGGAAATAAACCGCGGGAATGATGATTGCGAAAGCGAGCGGGAAGGCGGTGAGTAGGCCCAAGCCGCCAAATATGAGCCAGGTCTCATTGCCATCCCACACCGGCGCGATCGAATTCATCACGGTGGCCCGCGCGGCGTCGCCGCGTAGCAGGCCGTAAAGCATGCCGACGCCGAGATCGAAGCCATCAAACACCACGTAATAGAAAACCGCGAGCGCGATGAGGATGGTCCACAATGGTACGAGATCGAGCACCATCGCGTTCCCCGTCACAGCTGCCGCGCCGCGCGGGCGGCGCTTTCGAAAGGCTCGTGCGGCCGACCACTCTCGATTTCGACTGGGGGCGCTTCAGCATCCGGCCGCTGCGGGCCGCGGCGCACAAGACCCGCCATGAACGCAATCCCGGTCGGGAACATGATCAGATAGACCAGCACGTAGAAGGCAAGCGACCACGCCACATTGGCGCCGGTGAGCGATGGCGAGACCGAATCGGCGGTGCGCAACAATCCGTAGACCGTCCATGGCTGGCGGCCGACCTCGGTTGTGATCCAGCCGGCGACGACGGCAACAAAGCCGAGCGGGGCCACCAACTGGCACAAGCGCAGAAACCACACCGAATCCCATAGCCGGCCGCGCAGCTGCAGCAATTGGCCGATTACGACCACGAGCAGCATGATGACACCAATGCCAACCATGATCCGGAACGCGAAGAACGGCGGTCCGACCGGCGGCCGCTGATCCGCCGGCCATTCCTTCAAGCCCTTGATCGTGCCGTTCCAAGAATGGGTGAGAATGAGGCTGCCAAGATAGGGTATCTCGATGGCGTCGTGCATCGTCGCCGCCGCGTCGTCCGGAATGCCGAACAGCGTCAGCGGCGTTGGTTGCACGGTGTCGTAGCGGCCCTCGATCGCCGCCACCTTGGCCGGCTGATATTCGAGCGTGTTGAGGCCGTGCTGGTCGCCGAGGAAAATTTGCAGCGGCACGAGAATGATCAGCAGGTTGAGTGCCATCCGCATCATCATGCGCGCGTCATCTGCGGTCCGCCCGCGCCGCAGCAACCAGGCGCCAACGCCCATCACGACAAAAGCGGTGGTGATGTAGAAGGCGGTGACATTGTGCAACAGCCGATACGGAAACGAGGGATTGAAAATGATCGCCATCCAGTCAACCGGCACAAAGCGACCATCGACGATTTTGTAGCCCTGCGGCGTCTGCATCCATGAATTGGTCGCGAGAATCCAAAACGACGACAGCAGCGTCCCGAACGCGACCATTATGGCTGCGAAAAAATGCGCCCAGGTCGGCACGAGCCGCCGTCCGAACAGGAGCACGCCGAGAAACGACGCCTCGAGAAAGAACGCCATCAGCCCTTCATAGGAGAGTAGCGGCGAGATCACGTCGGCGGCAGCATCGGTGAAGCGGCTCCAATTGGTGCCGAACTGGAACGGCATGATGATGCCGGAGACCACGCCCATGCCGAACGATACGGCGAAGATCCGGGTCCAGAAGCCGGAGATGCGAAACCAGATTTCACGGCCGGTGAGAAAATACAGCGCCTCGAGAACCGCGATGTAGGACGCAAGTCCCACGGTGAAGGCCGGCAGCAGGATGTGCCAGGCAATCACCCAAGCCCATTGCAAGCGCGACAACAGAATCGGATCGAGCGTCATCGAGCGATCAATTTAGGTCCGCGCCCAAGATAAAGTCTTGTACTATGCAAGCTCGGGACAGGGCCCAACATGAATGAAATCAGCACGGGCGGGAAACGTTCCAATATATTGTTGGAGCAAATTTTCGGCCTGGCCAAAGCCGGCACCAATCCGCGCACCGAATTCGTCGCCGGACTGACCACTTTCCTGACGATGGTTTACATCGTCTTCGTCAATCCGCAGATTCTCGGCAATACCGGCATGGACAAAGGCGCGGTGTTCGTCGCGACCTGCATTGCCGCCGCGGTATCGACGCTGGTGATGGCGTTCTACGCCAATTATCCTATCGCGCTGGCGCCGGGCATGGGGCTCAACGCCTTCTTCGCCTTCACCGTCGTGCTGGCGATGAAATATACCTGGCAGCAGGCGCTCGCCGCCGTGTTCTGCTCGGGCGTGGTCTTCTTTTTCATTTCGATTTTTCGCATTCGCGAATACATCATCAATGCCATTCCGCGGAACTTGAAGCTCGCGATATCGGCTGGCGTCGGGCTGTTCCTTGGCATCATCGCACTCGAAGAATCCAAAATCGTGGTGGCGAGCCCGGCAACTTTGGTGACGCTCGGCGATCTGCGCAATCCGGCGGCGGTGCTGTGCCTGCTCGGCCTCGTTCTGATCGCCGCGCTCAATTACCGCCGCGTGACTGGCGGCACGCTGATTGGGATTCTCGCCGTCACCGCCATCGGCATTCCCTTCGGCTTTGCCAGCTTTAGCGGCGTCGTGTCGATGCCGCCGTCGCTTAGCCCGACTTTGCTGCAGCTTGATTTCTCGCGCTTGCACGAGCCGTCGTTCCTGATCGTCATTTTCAGTTTTTTGTTCGTCGATGTGTTCGACAATGCCGGCACCTTGATCGGCGTGACGCACCAGGCCGGACTGGCCGATGCCGACGGCAATCTGCCGCGGATGAAGCAGGCGCTCATCGCCGACAGCTTCGCTGCCATGTTCGGCTCGCTGATCGGCACCTCGACGACGACGAGCTATATCGAGAGCGCCGCCGGCGTTGCCGCGGGCGGCCGCACCGGGCTGACCGCATTCTTTGTTGCGATCTTCTTCTTGGCGACGCTGTTCTTTGCGCCGCTCGCCGGCATGGTGCCCGCCTATGCGTCATCGGCGGCGCTTCTTTACGTCGCCTGCGTCATGGCGCGCGGATTGGCCGAAATGGATTGGGACGACATGACCGAAGCCGTGCCCGCGGTGGTCGCGGCAGTGACCATGCCGCTGACTTATTCGATCGCGACCGGCATCGGGCTTGGTTTCATCACCTATGCGCTCATTAAGATGATTGCCGGCCGCTTCGCCGATGCCAAACCCGCTGTCCTGGTGCTGGCGCTCATCTTCGCGGTGAAATTCGCGCTGGGATAGTCAACCCGCCAGCGCTTTCTTGAGCGCGAGAAAATCGCGCCAGGCAAAACGCTTCTGCAACGGACTGCGCAGCAAAAAGGCCGGATGAAAGGTCGCGAGCGCACGGATTTCGCGGCGCCCGCTATCATAGGAAAACCATCGCCCGCGCGAGCGCGTGATGCCGTCCTTGACGCCGAGCAGCGTCTGCATCGCCGGCCCGCCGAGGCAAACCAAAAAGTCCGGATTGGCGAGTTCGATCTGGCGGCGGATGAACGGCAGGCAGATCGCGGTTTCCTGCGGCGTCGGCGTGCGGTTGCCGGGCGGCCGCCATGGCACGACATTGGCGATGTAGGCAGACGTGCGGTCGAGCCCGATCGCCGCCAACATGCGATCGAGCAATTTGCCGGAACGGCCGACGAAGGGGCGGCCGACAATATCTTCGTCGTAGCCGGGCGCCTCGCCGATGAACATGACCCGGCTTTGCGGATTGCCGTCGGCAAATACGAGTTGCGTCGCGGTCGCCCGCAGCGTGCAGCCCTCGAACGCGGCAAGGAGTGCGCGCAATTCGTCGAGCGTCGTTGCATTTCCTGCCGCTTCGCGGGCCGCCATCACCGCCGTTTCCGGCGCGGCAGGCGGAGCGCTTGTTGGAGCAGATGATGACTTCGCCGTCGCCGGAGGCACCTCACGTCTCCCCCGCCGCGCCGCTTGGTCCGCGAGCGGCGAGGGCGAGGCGGCCACGGTAGCACGCTGCGGCGCGATATCATCGCCCATGCGGTCGATCGGCGTCTCGCCAACAAGCGCGTCAACGCCGGCATCGAGGTAGAACGCGATCAATTCACGCGCGGCTTTCGGTCTGGTCATCATGCGGCAGATTGAACCAAGCTATCTCGGCGATGGTGGAATTGCAGGACGCGCGGTGATTGTCAGCGCAGCAGATTCGTGAACAATCGGCGCCATATCCCGAATAACGGCATCCAGAACACCAGAATCCGGAACACAGACCTGGCCATGAATACATTGGACCTTCCTCCGCGTGAAGCGATGGAGTTTGACGTTGTCATTGTCGGCGCCGGACCGGCAGGTCTCTCCGCCGCTATCCGGCTCAAACAGCTCGCGCCGGAAAAGTCAGTAGTCATTGTGGAAAAGGGCTCGGAGGTCGGCGCCCATATTCTCTCAGGCGCCGTGATTGATCCGATCGGGCTCGACCGCCTTATTCCCGAATGGCGTGGCGAGGATACGCCGATCAAGACCGCCGTTACCGCCGACCGCTTTTACATCCTTGGCGCTTCTGGCGCGTTGCGGCTTCCTATCGCGCTGATGCCGCCGCTGATGAGCAATCACGGCAATTTCATCGTCTCGCTTGGCGAGGTCTGCCGTTATCTGGCGCGCAAGGCGGAAGCGCTCGGCGTCGAGATTTATCCGGGCTTCGCCGCCACCGAAACTTTGTTCGAAAACGGCGCGGTGGTCGGCATTGCCACCGGCGACATGGGCCTTGCCAAGGACGGCCATCACAAATCGGGTTTCGCGCGCGGTATGGAGCTGCGCGGCAAATACACGCTGTTCGCCGAGGGCGCGCGCGGCAGCCTATCGAAGGCGCTGATCGAGCAATTTGGCCTGCGGCAGAATCGCGAGCCGCAGAAATTCGGCATCGGACTCAAGGAGCTCTGGCAGGTCGTGCCCGAGAAGCACAAAAGCGGGCTGGTGCAGCACACGCTCGGCTGGCCACTCGACAATCGCACCGGCGGCGGCTCGTTCGTCTACCATTTCGGCGACAATCTCGCCGCGGTCGGCTTTGTCGTGCATCTGAACTATCGCAATCCGTACCTGTCGGCCTTCGAGGAATTTCAGCGCTTCAAGACCCATCCGCTCATCCGCGACATGTTCAGCGGGGCAAAGCGGGTTTGCTACGGCGCGCGCGCCATCACCGAGGGCGGCTGGCAATCGGTGCCGAAGCTCGTTTTCCCCGGCGGGGCGCTGATCGGCTGCGCCGCCGGATTCGTCAACGTGCCGCGGATCAAAGGCACGCACAATGCGATGTTGTCCGGAATGCTGGCGGCGGAACACGTCGCCGCGGCGCTGGCGGCGGGGCGCGCCAATGACGAGCTTGCCGGCTACGAGCAGGCGTGGCGCTCCTCGCCGATCGGCCGTGACCTGTGGCGGGTGCGCAATGCCAAGCCGTTATGGTCCAAATTCGGCACGCTCGGCGGTGTCGCGCTCGGCGGGCTGGATATGTGGACCAATATGTTCGGCTTTTCGCTGCTCGGCACGCTCAAGCACGGCAAGCCGGATTTTGCGACGCTGGAGCCCGCAGCGAAATGCCGCCCGATCGCCTATCCCAAGCCCGACGGCCGGATCACCTTCGATCGACTGTCATCGGTCTATCTGTCCAACACCAACCATGAGGAAGACCAGCCGGTGCACCTCTTGGTGCGCGACAATGCCCTGCAAAAGTCGTCCGAGCACGACATCTATGCCGGGCCTTCGGCGCGCTATTGCCCGGCCGCGGTCTATGAGTGGGTGGAGGAAGCCGGGCAGCCGCGCTTTGTGATCAACGCCCAGAACTGCGTCCACTGCAAAACTTGCGATATCAAAGACCCGAACCAGAACATCACCTGGGTTCCGCCCGAAGGCGGCGGCGGGCCCAATTATCCGAATATGTGATCGCCGCGCCCACGCGTGGCGTGGATCGGCGCTTCGAAATGGCGAAATACCGGAACGGCGCGCGGCGAGATCGCCGTTGCAGCCGCGGCACGCACCGTCCCAATTTTGCGCCCCGATTTTGCCGCCGTTGGGGCTTAGGCAGCCGTGCGGCGGGAGAATACCTACTCGGCACTGCCGAGTTTGTGTGCTTGCGGGCTTGGGGCAAAAAGTACATTCTCGCGACGACCGAGCACAACAGGCGCGCTTGATTCCCGTTTCGCCGGTCCAGTTTGCCTATGGAGATGTCGTGATTCACTCGCTGCTGCCTCGGCATGCCGCCATTCTCGGCATCGCCCTTGCCTTGAGCTTTCCCTCCCTCGCCGCGCAGGTGCCGGCGCAAGAACAGCTTGCGCCAGAAAACGCCGCCGGCAGCTATTTGGCGGCGCGCCACGCCGGCGCCGAACGGGATTCCGCCCGGGCCGCGGCCTACTACCGCGACGTGCTCAAACTCGATCCGCGCAACGCGGACCTGCTCAGCCGCACATTTCTCTCAGTGCTCACGGACGGCAATGTCGATGAGGCGAGCAAGCTCGGCGAACGCCTGCTCACCATGGATCGTAACGACCGTATTTCCCGTCTGGTAATTGGCGTACGCGATCTCAAACTGAAGCGTTATGCCCCAGCGCGGCAGAATTTCGCGCAGTCAGTCCGCGGTCCGGTCACTGACCTGACCGCGGCAATGCTGTCGGCTTGGGCGCAAGCCGGCGCCGGCGACAGCCGCGCCGCGGTTGACACGCTGGACAAACTGTCCGGGCCGGACTGGTACGGCATCTTCAAGGATCTCCATGCCGGACTCATTCTCGATGCGGCCAACGATAAAAAGGGCGCCGGTAAGCGCTTCGCCAGCGCGTACAAGGCCGATTCTCAGGCGCTGCGAACCGTCGAGGCCTATGGCCGTTATCTGTCGCGCACCGGCAACAAGGATGATGCGCTCAAGATCTACGCCGATTTCTCCAAGCTGTTGCCGGATCATCCGGTGATCAACCAGGAGGTCCGTGACGTTTCGGCCGGCGTGAAGCTGCCGCCTTTGGTCGAGTCGCCGCAAGCGGGCGCCGCCGAGGCGCTTTACGGACTCGGCGCTTCAATCGGGCGGCGCGGCGGCGAAGACCTCGCGCTGATTTATCTGCAGCTTGCGCTCTATCTCGAGCCGACGCATCCGATGGCACTGCTTTCGCTGGGCGATCTTTATGAGCAGCTGAAAAAGCCGGATCTGGCGATCAAGGCTTATGAACGAATTCCCGCGAATTCGGTGCTCGCGCGCAACGCCCAGATCCAGATGGCCGTTGATCTCGATGCGCTCGATCGCACCGACGAAGCCAAGAAGCTTCTTGAGCGCGTGATTGCCGAGCATCCGAAGGATACCGAAGCGATCGTCGAACTCGGCAATATCCAGCGCGCGCGAAAGGATTTCGCCGACTGCGCGGAGACCTACGGCAAAGCGATCGATACCGTGCCGAACCCAGAAAAAGGCAACTGGGTGATGTTCTACTTCCGCGGCATCTGTTACGAGCGCTCGCATCAATGGCCCGCCGCCGAAGCCGACTTAAAGAGGGCGCTTAGCCTCTATCCGGATCAGCCGCTGGTGCTCAATTATCTCGGCTATTCCTGGATCGACCAGGGCGTCCATATGGACGAAGGCATGGACATGATCCGCCGCGCCGTCGAGCAGCGGCCGGACGACGGCTATATCGTCGACTCGCTCGGTTGGGCCCATTACCGGGTCGGCAATTACGAGGAAGCGGTGAAGAATCTGGAACGCGCCGTGGAGCTCAAGCCCGAGGATCCGACGATCAACGATCACCTTGGCGATGCGTATTGGCGGGTCGGGCGCACACTCGAAGCGCACTTCCAATGGTCGCATGCCAAGGATCTCAATCCGGAACCGGAAGACCTGGCGAAGATCGAGGCCAAGCTTAAAGAAGGGCTTCGCTCCGACACGTCCTCCGCAGCCTCCGCCGCAGCGGCCGAAAAACCAAGTTCCGCGGCCGATGCCGAGAAGGCGAAAAAATCCGGTGATGGGGGCTGAGCGGCATCCTTGCCTCTTGAGCTCGTCGAACGCGCGCCGGCGAAAGTCAATTTGAGCCTGCGCGTCCTCGGCCGCCGCGCCGACGGCTATCACGACATCGAAAGCCTGGTGGCATTCGCCGATTGCTGTGACCGGTTGTCGTTGCAGCCGCGCGATGAGCTTGCTCTGACCGTTGCCGGTCCGGGTTCCGGACAGACCGGAGCCGACGCCGATAATCTTGTCATTAAAGCCGCCGGCGCGCTCGCCGCGCGCGTTCCCGGCCTGCGCTTGGGCGCCTTTCATTTGGAGAAAAACCTGCCGGTCGCCGCCGGGCTCGGCGGCGGCTCGGCGGATGCGGCTGCCGCGCTACGGCTCCTTGCGCGCCTCAACACGCTCGCCGCCGGCGATTCGCGGCTCCACGACGCCGCCTGCGCGACCGGCGCCGACGTGCCGGTCTGCCTCGATCCGCGTCCGCGGCTGATGCGCGGCATTGGCGAAATCCTGTCCGCGCCGCTGCCGTTGCCACGCTTCCCGGCGCTTCTGGTCAATCCTGGAATTGCGGTGCCGACTAAGCTGGTCTTCGCCGGCTGGACACCCGCGGCAAATGCGTCTTCGTCGGCGGAGCCCTCCGCATTAGCAAAGGTGTGGAACGAGACGCAGCTTCTTAATTGGCTCGCCCGCGAACCGAACGATCTGGAAGCGCCGGCGATCACATTGGCGCCGGCTATCGCAGAGGTGCTTGCCACATTGCGCGCTGCCGCAGGCTGCCGTTTCGCCCGGATGTCGGGCTCGGGCGCGACCTGCTTTGCGCTGTTTGCCTCAGCCGCAGACAGCGCATCGGCGCGCAAAAACTTGCGCGCGAAATTTCCCAATTGGTGGATAAGCGAAACGACGCTCGGTTAGGCCGGCCCTGTCATTCACGCCGGCGCGGCAGCGGCTAAAGCACGCAGGCGAGTCGAAGCGGGGCCAGCACAGCCAATCGATCGAGCCGTCGCGGCCAACCAAAGCCGCGGTCCTGGAATCGCCGATCGGTGCGTAGTCTTCGATGTGGAGCGTCATTACGAGATTCTGCACAAAGCCCCGTTGCGACGTTCCACACAAAGCGAGCTATTCGCGGCCATCTTGCGCCAGATCGAACGTAAAGACCCCTTCGTGGTTGTCGGGCCGCTTCAGCACCTCGGGATGACGCAGCGTGCGGCGCGCATCGTGATAGCCGGCGCGCCAATGTTCCTGCATGCTCAGCCGCGAGAACTCATAGTCCTTGGAATGGCCCTCGTAATTTTTGGCGCGATAAATCAGGTGGACGATGTTGTAGACCTTGCGCGCGGCGACGGTGCCGAGCAGCCGTGCTTCCGGGCCGTTCTTTAGTTCCTCAGGCAGTTTTTCCAAGAGGCCGGCCAGGGTGTGCCGAAGTTTTTGGATATGCTTGAACTGATCCGTGCCGGCGCGTGTGCGGCTTGAATAACGGATCTCCTTGTCCCGCGTCATGACAGCGAAGATATCGCGCGGGAATTCGCCGCGCGCGCTCCACAGGTCGACCTGGAACGCAAGTGTATCGCGGCGCGGCTCGGTCTCCACGACCCATTGCAGGGGCGTGTTCGAAACCAGCCCGCCGTCCCAATAATCCTCCCCTTCGATTTCGACCGCCGGAAAGCCCGGCGGCAGCGCACCACTCGCCATAATGTGCTCCGGCTGGATGGTGTGCGTGTCGTTATCGAAGTAAGCGAAGTTGCCGCTGCGGACATTCACGGCGCCGACGCTGAAGCGTGTCGCGCCCGCATTGATGCGATCAAAGTCGACCAGCCGCTCCAGGGTGCGCTTCAGTTCGCTCGTGTCGTAGACGCTGGTGGCATCGGTTGTTCCGGCTGGCTGAAACCACGGCGGCACTGGGCGCGCCTTGAAAAATCCTCTGGCGCCGTTTGCCATAGCCAAGCCCGCGCTCATTTGATTGAGCAGCTGACGCATGGTGTCGCCGCGCGCGAAATCGAAGCAGGCATTGCCGGCGCCCAGCCACGGTCCATCGGACGTTACTTGCGTCCAGAATTCGCGCAGCCGATCGACTCGGTCATTCGGCGCATTGCCGGCGATGATGGCTGCATTGATGGCGCCGATCGAGATGCCGGCAATCCAATTCGGATAAATACCAGCCTCGCTCAGCGCCTCATAGACTCCGGCCTGGTAAGCGCCAAGGGCACCGCCGCCTTGTAATACCAAGGCGACAACTTCAAACGGGGGGTGTTGTGCCGCTTGCACGACACGCGACTGGACCGGAGCGTCCATGACAATCTCCTTTTCGAATTGCGGAGTGACTGGTTCCTGTCGGCGCTAAAGCGAAATGATTTATGCTTGAATCGAGTATCTCGCTTTAGCTTTGTCTTTGGGCATGATCTTTTCCCGCCCGGCTTCGCCCGCCGACGCCTGACATGAAAACGCTAGCAGCTTGCATGGCTTCGCGCAGGCGGGAAACCGGTGTCCACCCCGGATCAAGTCCGGGGCAGGCTTTTTCGGGATCACTTATCGCCACGTGATCAGATCATTGAGCGCGTAGACATAGGGCCCAAGGCACATGGCGATCCAATATTGGCGTAGGTCATCGATCACAATGGCTGACCGGCGCCGGTCCGCCGAGCTTCACCTTGGGCAGTGTGAGCGCGAGCGGGGGCGGCGAGCGGAACGACTGTCAGCGTACAGAACACGTCGAAATAGGCGAGGTATGCCGCCAGCACTTGCACCTGCTGGCCGATCCAAGCGAGGCCTGCTGCTGTGCTTGCGCGAGCGAGCTGCCATGCCTCGCGAAATAGTCCATCACCTGTTTCAGCGTGTCCTGATATTGGATTGCTGAGTTCGACCAATCGGCTCTGATGAAACTGCGAGCACGTTGTTTGCGAGCGAGCTTTGTCGCCGATCGATGATCGCGACCAGATCCGGAAGGATTGTCTGTTGTCGGGATCGCCCTGCAGCGACGGCTCGGTGAGGTCGTCTTCTGCCTCGCGGGTCATCAGGGTCATCGCAACGCTCCTGATATTCGCAAGCAGTATTAAACGATACTGTTTCGTTCTGTTACGTAAGGCTTGACGGGCAAGCTGTCAACGACTATCCGAACGATACCGTTTCGTTTATTTACTTGTCCGGGCTAAGTGAGGTAAATTAACAGCTTGGCGTCGCCCTTTAGCCTAGCACCAGGCCGAAAATCACGAGAACGTGAAGATCGCCATGACTGACGTTGCGAGCACTGAAAAGCGGCCTAGCGGGCGCCGAACCGTCCAGACCGGCCGCATCGGCCGGCCGCGGCGGGAGCTCGCCGGGGAGGTGGATGAGCGCATTCTCAATGCAGCCCGCCGCGCGTTTATCAAACGCGGACTCGCGGGCGCCAGCATCGACGAGATCGCCAATATTGCTCGCGCCGGGAAGCCGACGATCTATGCGCGCTTTCCCAACAAGGTGGCACTCTTTACCGCCGTCGTGATGCGCAATGTTGCGAGGGTGACTGCCAGATTCGAAGGCCACGCGCCGGCAGGCACGACGATTGAGGAGCGCCTGACCAATTTGGGTGCGACGTTATTGGAGTGGGCTTTGACCGGCGACACTATTGATTTGATGCGCGTGGCGATTTCCGAGGCGCAGCGGTTTCCAGATCTGGCGAGCAGCGTCCACGGCATGGCGCGCCGGTGTGGCGAGGACACCGTCGGACGACTGTTGAGCGATGCAGCGCAATCTGATCGGCTCGGCACGCTGCCTGCTTTCGCTCCGGAACGGCTCGCAACGACGACGCAATTCTTCATGGATTTGGTTTTCAAGCCGATGATCATGCGGGCGCTGTTTGGCGAAAAACTCAAATCGCTGCGGGCAGAGATCGGGCCCCACGTGGCTCACAGCGTCGCGTTCTTTCTTGCCGCGTGCCGACACGGCGGCGTGAATTGAGTTCGGCCGCTAAGCGCTTTCGTTAGTAGGGCTCATCGTCCGTCGCCGATAAGCTTCGATCACCTCGCGCAGGCTTTGCGGCATGGGCACAGCCTTCTTGGTCTCAAGCGACATCATCGCCGTCACCATGCGCGCGCGTAGCCGCTCGATATTGTCGCGGTGACAGACAATGGCGATCGCCAGCGACGAGCGGCCGATATCCTCGATCAGCAAGGTCAGATCGATCACTTCGCCGATGCGGCTCGGGATCTTGAAGTCGCATTCGATGTGAACGAACGGAAATCCGTACCTGCCGCCGGTAATGAGTTCGGCATAATCGTAACCGAGCTCCTGACCGTACCAATCTTCGATTAACCCGTTGAACATGTCAAAATAGTGCGGGAAGTAAACGATGCCGGCCGGATCGCAATGCGAAAAGCGTATTGGAACACTGCGCGTAAAGGCGTGACGTGGTGGGACAAAACGAACTTCAAGCATGTGGCTCAACCCTGCTACGCGTGCGGCCGGCATCGGTTGCTTCGGGCCTTGCTGAGCAAGGCCGGACACCGATTATTATCTTATCATGCGCCAAGCGGCGCTAATTCGGTTGGCGCCGCATATCTTGCTGCCGGAGGATCGGGTGCTTTATCCCTTAGGAATGTCGGCGCCTTTTGCTGGCGGTTTCAACAACTCGTCTCGCAACGTGTCAAAACCGGCATTGCGCTCGGTTAAATTTTCCAATGCGCTGCATTTGTCGAGGCTTGGCCTGCCCATGAGCCACATCGCCGCTATGAAAAAAGCAGCGCACAATACAAACAGTGCGGTCCTGATGCCGAACTGATCTACCGATTCTTCCGGGCACCTTGGGACGTCGTCTTCGTCGTCGTCCATCCTCGTATCGAAATTTCGGTCCGTAGGCTGCATGGCGCGCCACCGATCCCAGCTTGCGACCCAACTTTGGGGTTACGGTCGAAACTAGTGATCGTGGCATATAGATGCGAGGTGGATGGGGCATTGATGTTATAATAACGCTATAAATGCTCGCAGCGTTGGTGCGGTCCGTCGACGCCCGCATCACCCATCTCGCTTCCGCGATGATTCCGATCTAACAAGGATCCAAACGAATCTCGCTATTGGTCACCGATGGTTGCCGCTCAAAAGACGGGCTCGCCCTTCGAAGTCCTGCTTGTTTTCCTGAAACTCGGAGTAAGCTGCTTCGGCGGGCCAATAGCTCACATCGGCTATTTTCGTGGCGAGTTCGTTACGCGCCGGCGCTGGCTTGACGAACAGGCTTATGCCGATCTCGTGGCGCTGTGTCAGTTTTTGCCCGGTCCGGCGTCGAGCCAGGTTGGTTTCTCGATCGGCCTGATGCGCGGCGGCTATCTCGGCGGCGCCGCAGCATGGACCGGATTTACTGTGCCTTCGGCGATCATCCTCGTCCTGTTTGCCTACGGCGCTGGATCACTTCATGGCGCGCTTGGCACCGGCCTTCTTCACGGCCTCAAGCTCGTCGCGGTCGCCATTGTGGCGCAGGCGGTGTGGGGGATGGCGCGCACGCTCTGTCCCGATCGCGAGCGCGCATCGATCGCCGTGATCGCGTCACTGATCATCTTGTTCGCGAGCACATCGCTCGCACAGATTGGCGCGATACTGTTCGGCGCCGTTGCCGGCCTGTGGCTGTGTCGCGGCGATCAACCGGTCCAATCCGGCCACGTTGTCGTCCCGGTATCGCGCCCGGTCGGAATCGCGGCGCTGATCGTGTTCTTTGCCTTGCTCTTCATCCTGCCGCTTGTGCGCAACCTGGGAATCGTTCCTGGCGCAACCCTGTTCGATGCGTTTTACCGTTCCGGCGCGCTGGTATTCGGGGGCGGCCATGTCGTGCTGCCGCTGCTTCGCGAGGCCTTCGTGACACCGGGATGGGTGAGCGACGATGCATTTCTCGCCAGTTACGGCGCGGCGCAAGCCGTTCCCGGGCCGCTTTTCACTTTCGCCGCCTATCTGGGCGCCGTCGCCAATCCATCGCCGCATGGGCTGACGGGCGCGATGTTGGGCCTGATCGGCATTTTCTTGCCGGGAATTCTGGTGCTCATCGGCACGCTTCCATTCTGGGACGCCGTGCGGAAGAGAATGGGCGCCCAGGCGATGATGCGCGGCGTCAACGCGGCGGTGGTGGGTCTCCTCGGAGCGGCGCTCTACAATCCGGTCTGGACCAGTTCGGTGCAGGCGCCGGGCGATTTCGCCGTCGCGCTCGTCGGCTTCGTGCTGCTGACCGCGTGGCAGGCGCCGCCGCTCGTAGTCGTGATTATCAGCGCCATCGGCGGCGTCCTTCTCGCGCTGCCAAGCATCTGAAAGACGTGGCGCGCGGCTTCAGTGGAATTTTCGTGATTGAACGATTGAATTTAACTCAACTGTTGATCTTGCCGGGGCGCGGTGCTGTGTCTGATCGTGATTATAGTGCGCGTGCAAGAGAATTTCTTCGTAAATAAATCCCCTCGCCAATCGGTCGCGCGACGAATGACTCACATCGCACATCATTTGTAGGCTCATGGCATGACAAGCTTGGTCTTCGTCGCCGTTCTTTTCGCCGCCGCCTGCCACGCGGGGTGGAACGCGCTGATCAAGGTCGGCCTCGATCCGTTATCCACCACCATATTGATTGCTGTCGGCGCCGCCGCGGTCAGCCTCGTCGGTTTGCCGTTCGCCGGCATGCCGGCCTCTGCGGCATGGCCATGGCTTATTGCTTCGGCTGTCATCCATCTTCTCTATTTCGCGGCCTTGATCGAAAGCTACCGCTTCGGCGATCTCGGTCATGTCTATCCGCTCGCGCGCGGCTCCGCGCCGCTGATGACTGCAATTGCCAGCGCCCTCCTCATCGGCGAGCATTTGAGCCTGCGCGGCTGGACCGGCATCGTCACGCTCGGCGTCGGCGTCTTGCTACTATCGGCGCGCGGTGGACGCGACGTGATGCAGCTTGACCGTCGCGCCGTCGGTTATGCGCTTTTGACCGCACTTACGATCTGCGCCTATTCGGTCACGGACGGAATTGGCGCCCGGGTATCGCAAAATCCGCAAGCCTATGTGCTCTGTTTGCTTGTGGCCAACGCAGTGGTGCTGGTGCCCTACGGACTGCGCCGCGATTGGAAGGGCGTGAACGCAACGTTGCGCGGGTTCTGGCTACGCGGCCTTGCCGGCGGTGCGCTGCAGGCGCTGTCTTATGGCATCGCACTCTGGGCCATGACGCTCGCGCCGATCGCCATCGTCGCTAGCCTGCGCGAGACGAGCGTTCTGTTTGGCGCCATCATTGCAATTCTCGTGCTCAAGGAGCCGCTGCGCGCCACGCGCATCGCGGCGGCTGTGTTGATTGCATGCGGGCTGGTGTTAATCCGATTGCAATGATTGAAAGCGCCCCGCGATCTGGCTAATGCGTGCGCGCGATGCAAAAATCGACGGTTTGTGCGAGCGCCGCCTTCATTTTTGAATCAGGAAACAGTGCCAGCGCATCGCGCGCGATTGCGCCATAATGATGAGCGCGCCCTATCGTGTCTTCGAGCGCGCGATGCTTGACCATCATTCCAATAGCGTGGTCGAGATCGGCGTCGGTGGCTTCGCCACGCTCGAGCGTGCGCCGCCAGAATTCGCGTTCGGAATCGCTGCCGCGGCGGAACGCGAGCACGACCGGCAGCGTGATCTTGCCCTCGCGAAAATCGTCGCCGATGTTTTTGCCGAGCCGCGACGACACGCCGCCATAGTCGAGCGCATCGTCGACGAGTTGGAAGGTGATGCCGAGATTCATGCCGAACGACCGGCTCGCCGCCTGCTCGGCCTTCTGCCGTCCGGAAATCGCGGGACCGACTTCGCACGCGGCGGCGAACAATTCGGCAGTCTTGGCGCGGATCACCGCGATATATTCGTCCTCGGTGGTCGCCGTATTCTTGGCGGCGGCAAGCTGCATGACCTCGCCCTCGGCGATCACCGCGGCCGCGGCGGAGAGAATCTCCAGCGCCTTGAGGCTGCCGACTTCAACCATCATTTTGAACGCCTGGCCGAGTAGAAAATCGCCGACCAATACGCTCGCTTCGTTGCCCCACAGCATGCGTGCTGCGAGCCGGCCGCGCCGCAGCTCGCTTTCATCGACCACGTCGTCGTGGAGAAGCGTCGCCGTGTGCATGAATTCAACCGCGGCGGCGAGCTTGATATGGCCGTCGCCGGTGTAGCCGGCGAGCCGCGATAAAGCCAAGGTCAGCATCGGGCGGAGCCTTTTTCCGCCCGAATTGATCAGATGATTGGCGACCTCGGGGATCATCGTCACTTCCGAGCCGGTGCGCGCGATGATGGTGGCGTTGACGCGATCCATGTCGGCGGCGACGAGATCGACCAATGGATCGATGGATGGCTCACGCGCGCTTTCGAATGGGACAATGACGGCCACTTAAGTCACTCTCCAATAGGACGGAACGGGCAAAAACGTTATGATTACGATAAGACCGAGGTGGTATCGCGCATATATAGATTTGTCCGCGCCGGACCGCTAGCACCTCCACACCGCCACGGTTTGGTCGAAAGGGGAGGCGATTTCGCAATGAGCTTTATGGCGTTTCGGTCATTTGCCTTACCGGCGGTGCGGCGGAGCTGAATATGCGCGAACTCGTCCGCACCACTGACGCCGTGCTGATCTCGGCGATCGAAGCGCTGCTCAACAGTGCGCGCATTGGGCACCTGGTGGTGGATCAGAATATGAGCATATTGGAAGGCTCGATCGGCATTTTTCCTCGCCGCATTCTGGTTCGCGAGGACGAAATCAATATGGCGCGGCGCTTGCTTGAGGACGCGGGCTTCGGTCATGAGCTACGGCCCGATGGCCGCTGACATATTTATAACCGCGGAAGCGGGCGCAATCAGCGAAGATGCGCTTCTCGGCGGCAGGCTCATCTTGCGGCAGCCTGTGCGTGGCCATCGCTTCGGCCATGACGCGGTGCTGCTTGCGGCGGCAACACCGGCGCGGGCGGGTCAACATGCGATCGAGCTTGGCGCCGGCGTGGGCGCGGCCGGACTGGCGCTCGCATGGCGCGTTGACGGGCTTACCGTCACGCTTGTTGAACTCGATGCGAGCCTCGCCGCGCTGGCGCGCGAAAACGCCGCGCGCAATGTCCTTGGCAAGCGGGTGCGCGCGGTTTGGCTCGATGTCGCGGCGCCGCCCGCGCAATTCGTGAGCGCCGGCCTTACTCCTGGCGTGGCCGATCATGTTTTCATGAACCCGCCGTTTAACGCTCCGCATAATCCGTCGCCCGATCCGGGGCGACGACTGGCGCGCGCCGCATCGCCTGGCACGCTCGCACAGTGGATCGATACGGCGGAGCGGCTTTTGCACCCGCAAGGCGTTTTGACTCTGATCTGGCGCGCCGATGGTCTTGCAGAACTGCTTGCGGCACTGGGGGCCGCCTTTGGCGCGATCGCGATTATGCCGGTTTATTCCAAGCCCGAGGTGGTCGCGATTCGCCTTCTCGCGCGCGCAATCAAAGGCAGTAGAGCGCCGCTCTCAGTGCTGCCTGGATTGATCCTTGCCGAGAGCGATAATCGGCCGCGCGCGCAAGCGGAAGCGATACTGCGCGATGGCGCGGCGCTCGCTTGGACGTAACGCACGGGACTGGTGGCTCGCTCCCTGCAAAGTCAATCTAGGACGTCACGTTGGTGCCACCGCCTTGACACCCCCGGCGATTCCGGGCTGGGCTATCCGACGGTTTTCGCTTTGGTGATCAAAAAGAGAGAATGCAAATGACCATGCGTATCAAGACGCTTGCCGCAGTCGCGGCTGGTGCCGTTCTCGCCACGAACGCCTTCGCCCAGAGCACAAAGGAGGTCCGCGGCGCCTCACCGTACGTCGCCATCGAGAACGAGCCCCCACCCAAACTGGTTGTGGACCCCAGGCCGCTTGCCGCAGGACTGGCCCACGACATCGTCTGGATCCAATATCGTGTGGAGAACGTGCATATCGTACCAGTGTTCGGGGCAGGCGCGCTCAACGTATCTCCACGGATCGGGCATCTGCACATACACGTCGACGATCTGCCTTGGGGTTGGGTGGAAGCGAGTGACAACAATACAATCAGCGTGGCAGGTCTGCCGCCAGGTCAGCGCAAGATACTTGTCGAGTTGGTCAACACTGAACACCACGTTTTCGCTGGGTGCGCGGAGTGCAGGCAGACGGTGACGTTCACGGTCCCAGAGACAACGTCGCGTCCACACTGAAGTTTCCGAGGTTGCCGCCGACCGTCACAGCCGAAGCGGCGATTTGCTGCAATCTGGCACTTCTCGGAAGTCCGACGATGTCCGGTTTTGCGCCGCTGTTGGGGGACAAGCGGACATCAAACGCGCCTAAATCAGAGCGCCCCGATTTATGAGTACACGACCTAGTTTGCGATCAAGCCTGGTTTGCGATCAAGCTTTGCACCGATTGCTGCTCAAGCCTTAGGCATCACGCCGCCATTGAATCAGGGGGCGCCGCCGCGGTTTGCTTCGGCTCGACTCGCAGGGGAATGTAGGAAAAAGCAACAAAGACGCTCACAATCATCAGTAGGAAGTAGATCTTCATTAGCTTTTGGCCTCCGCCACAGATGGCCCGCACTCTCACTTCAAGCAAGAAGCATTCCACTCGGTTAACAGACCGTTACTTGAGGGCGGCTGAAAGGCTGCATATTTGGGCAGCATGACCCACACCTCCTCCATTCGCGACGTTTCCAGCCGTACGCTGGATGGTTTGCGCACGCTTCTGCCGCTGCGTTTTCAGCGCGATCGCCCGATCGTGCCCGTGGTGCGATTAACCGGGATTATTGGCTTTTCCACGCCATTACGGCCTGGCCTGACGCTTGCCGGCCTGACGCGCACCCTTGATCGCGCTTTCGCGGTTCGGCAAGCCCCCGCGGTTGCGCTCACCGTCAATTCGCCGGGCGGGTCGCCGGTGCAGTCGCACCTAATCTTCTGCCGCATCCGCCAGCTGGCCGAACAGCATAAGCGCCGGGTCATCGCCTTCGTCGAAGACGCCAGCGCCTCGGGCGGCTACATGATCGCCTGCGCGGCGGACGAAATAATTGCCGACCAGCATTCGATTGTCGGATCTATCGGCGTGGTCGGCGGTTCGTTCGGCTTCGATAAAGCGATTGCCAAGCTTGGGATTGAACGGCGGCTCTATACGTCAGGCGCGCACAAAGCCATGCTCGATCCGTTCTTGCCGGAGAATGCGGATGACGTCGATCGGTTGAAGACGCTGCAGCGCGAAATTCACGACGATTTCATTGCGCTGGTGAAATCGCGACGCGCCGGCAAGCTTGCCGGTTCGGAAGACGAACTTTTCTCTGGTGCCTATTGGACCGGGCGCCGGGCGCTGGAACTCGGACTGGTCGACGCGATCGGCGATCTTCGCAGCGTGTTGCGTGAACGATTTGGCGACAAGCTCGTTACGCCCCTGGTATCGGCGGAACGCGGCTGGTTGGGCCGGCGCTTGTTGGGCACGGTCGGCGAGGTGCGCTTGGCCGCACCGGCTACGTTCGGTCTTTCGTCCAGCGGTCTTTCGTCAGGTGTTGCCGAGGACCTTATTTCAGCGCTTGAGGCACGCGCGATCTGGGCGCGTTACGGCCTGTAATATTGCCACAAACGACTGGTCGTTTCGGGTAAGATCGTGCACAGTTGGGCGCGGAGAATAGAGAGCAATGCCGCCGCTTGTGGTTTTCGCGCTTGGTGTTATCGGGGCGACAGTGCTGGCGCGCTGGTGTGTCAAGGAAGTGCGTCGCGTCAATGCCGAGCTCGACGAGATGCGCGCCAAGGCCGCGCCGCACGATCGCAACGCGATGCCGAAATTAAAGCCCGATCCAAAGACCGGCGAATACCGGCCAGGCTGACTTCCCACGAGCGTGGTTGAATTATCATGCCGGGCTTGTCCCGAGCATCCCGATCGGCTGGGCACGGTGCTGATGACGATGACTGCGCTTGTCCTCTACTCGCCTACGGCGTCTCTTTGATGCCGTGGTCGCGAACGACGCGGCCCCATTTGTCATATTCGGCGCGCATGAATTTGCCGAGCGCTTCGGGCGTGCCGCCGACCGGCACGGCGCCTGATTTGACGATTTTGCCGCGGATGTCAGGATCATCGAGCGCGACGTTGACTGCGTCATTGAGTTTCTTGATCAGCGCCGTTGGCGTCTTCGCCGGTGCCAGCAAGGCGTACCAGTTCGACGCATCCGTATTCGGATAGCCCTGCTCGGCGAGCGTCGGCACGTCGGGAATGTTTTGGTTGCGGCGGTCGGCCGCCGCGCCAATCGGCACGACCGTTCCGGCCTCGATCTGCGACATCAGGACCGTAAGGTCGGCGGCCACTACCTGCACCTGATCGCCGAGCAGATCGGTCAACATCGGCGCGGCGCCCCGATAAGGCACATGGAGGAAGCTGGCGCCCGCGGCATCGGCAAGGAGTACCTGGGCGAGATGCGTGGTCGAGCCGATGCCCGTCGAAGCGAACGAGATCGCGCCGGGTTTTTGTTCGGCCAGCGCCACCAGCTCCTTCGCTGTCTTGATCGCCATTTTCGGACTGACGACCAGTACCGTGGTGTTGGTGACCACTTCGGCGATCGGCGCAAAGTCGCGCAATGAATCGTAGGGAATGTTCGCTATGATGTGCGGTGAAATCGTCACCGCGCCTGCGGTCGTGAGAAACAGCGAGTAACCGTCCGGATCGGCCTTGGCAATGTTATCGGCGCCGACCGTGCCATTGGCGCCTGGCTTGTTCTCGATGTAAACGCGTTGCCCGAGCAGCGTAGACATCTTGTCGGCGATGAGCCGGCCGACGAAGTCGGTCGGCCCCCCGGGGGGAAACGCGATCAGGACGCGGATCGGCCGGGTCGGATAATCCTGCGCCTGTGTGGGCGAAGCCGAGACGGCACACAGCGCCGTCAACGCCGCCAGCACCGCCGCGCGCTTGAGAAGTTTGCGACTTTTGCCCACTTCCGCCTCCATTTCGATCAATCAGTTTGCGATCTCGTACCAGGAATCGGCTATCACGTCTTGATCTTGACCCCGATGGCTTTCCACGGCTTGACCTTGTCGCGGCGTTCCACCAACAACGGACGCAAATGCCGAACGAAAACCCGCTGCTTGAAGACTTGCCGCTCCATATGCGGCCCGAACGATCGTTTCAGGGGCTTATTCTCGCCCTGCAGCGTTATTGGGCCGACTTGGGTTGCGTCATTCTGCAACCCTATGACATGGAAGTGGGCGCCGGCACTTTCCATCCGGCGACAACGCTGCGCGCGCTCGGCCCCAAGCCATGGAACGCGGCTTATGTGCAGCCGTCGCGCCGGCCCAAGGACGGCCGTTACGGCGAGAACCCCAATCGCCTGCAGCACTATTATCAGTTGCAAGTGATCCTTAAGCCGTCGCCGGACGATTTGCAGGAGCGTTATCTCAAATCGCTTTACGCCATCGGCATCGATCCGAAATTGCATGATATCCGCTTCGTCGAGGACGATTGGGAAAGCCCGACGCTCGGCGCCTGGGGGCTTGGCTGGGAATGCTGGTGCGACGGCATGGAGGTCTCGCAGTTCACTTATTTCCAGCAGGTCGCAGGCTTCGAATGCGCGCCGGTCTCGGGCGAGCTGACCTATGGCCTTGAGCGGCTGGCGATGTATGTGCAAGGCGTCGAGAATGTTTTCGACCTCAACTTCAACGGCCGCGAGGGCGCGCAGAAGGTGACCTATGGAGACGTATTCCTGCAGGCGGAGCAGGAATATTCGCGGCACAATTTCGAATATGCCGACACCGACATGTTGTTCGAACAGTTCCGCATGGCGGAGGCGGCATGCCGCAACTATCTCGCGGCAGGCTGGACGGAGGACGGCATGGCAGCAAGCAATCGCCGCCGCCATCTGATGGCGTTGCCGGCTTATGATCAATGCATCAAGGCGAGCCACATCTTTAACCTTCTCGACGCGCGCGGCGTGATTTCGGTGACCGAGCGGCAAAGCTACATTCTGCGGGTACGCGAACTCGCCAAGGCGTGCGGCGAGGCGTGGCTCGCGACCGAGGGCGGAGGTAACAACGCATGAGCGAAAATGGTGAAACCCCCGAGATCGGCGGCCGGCGGCCGATCCCGATTATGCTTGAAGCCGGCAAGAGCTATTGGTGGTGCGCCTGCGGGCGTTCCAAGTCGCAGCCGTTTTGTGACGGCTCGCACAAGGGCACCGCTTTCAGCCCGGTCGAGTACAAGCCCGCGGCCGCCGAGGAAGCCTGGTTTTGCGCCTGCAAGCGCTCCGCCAAGAAACCAATGTGCGACGGCAGTCATAAAAGACTCTGATGAAATCGCCTGATGCCTGATCTGTTGCTCGAACTTTTCTCCGAAGAGATTCCCGCGCGCATGCAAGCGCGAGCGGCGGAGGATTTGCGCAAAGCGGTGACCGACCGGCTGGTCGAAGCTGGCCTTCCTTACGATGGCGCCAAGGCCTTCGTAACGCCGCGCCGGCTTACGCTCGCTGTGCAGGGCGTGCCGGTGCGCCAACCGGACCGGCGCGAAGAGAAAAAAGGCCCGCGCGTCGGCGCGCCGGAGCAGGCGATCGCCGGCTTTCTCAAAGGTGCCGGATTGAAGTCGCTTAGCGAAGCGAAAGTGCAACCGGACAAAAAAGGCGATTTCTACGTCGCCGTGATCGAGAAGGCCGGCCGCCCGGCGCTCGACGTCATCAGTGAAATCTTGCCGGAAGTGATCAAGACCTTTCCTTGGCCGAAGTCGATGCGCTGGGGCCCGCGGTCCAAAGATCCCGGCGCGCTCACCTGGGTGCGGCCGCTGCATTCGATCCTCGCCACTTTCGGTCCGGAAACCGAGGAGCCGGACATTGTGCCGTTCACGGTCGACGGCATCGCTGCCGGCAATCAAACGCGCGGCCACCGCTTCCTCGCGCCAGAAGTTTTCACCGTGCGCCGCCTCGCCGATTACTCGAGTAAGCTCGAGAAGGCCAAAGTCGTGCTCGATGCCGAGCGGCGGCGAAGCATCATCGAGACCGAGGCGAAGCAGCTTGCCTTCGCGCAAGGGCTCGAACTTGTCGAGGACGAGAGGCTTCTTGCCGAAACCGCCGGCCTCGTCGAATGGCCGGTGGTGCTGATGGGTTCATTCGACCAGGCCTTTTTGCAAATTCCGCAGGAGGTCATCCGCGCCACCATCCGCAACAACCAGAAATGCTTCGTGCTGCGCGACGCGGCGCACGCCAAGCTCGTCGATAAGTTTGTGTTGGTCGCCAATCTCGAAGCCGAGGACGGCGGCCAAGCGATCGTCGCCGGCAACGAGCGGGTGATCCGCGCGCGGCTTTCGGATGGGCGGTTTTTCTATCAAACCGATTTAAAGACCAAGCTTGAAGCTCGCCTGCCAAGCTTCAACGACATTATCTTCCACGAGAAGTTGGGAAGTCAGGCCGAGCGGATTGAGCGCATTGAGCGATTAGCCGGTGAACTGGCGCCCATCGTCGGCGCCGACGAGGAAAAAGCAAAACGCGCCGCGCACCTGTGTAAAGCCGACCTGCTCACGGAAATGGTCGGCGAATTTCCTGAACTTCAAGGCACGATGGGCAAGTACTACGCGCAAGCCCAGGGCGAGGAAGAAGCGGTCGCGCACGCTATCGAGGACCATTACCGGCCGAAGGGACCGGACGATCTGGTGCCGAGCGATCCTGTGTCAGTGGCCGTCGCGCTCGCCGACAAGGTCGACACGCTCGTTGGATTTTGGACGAATGACGAGAAACCGACGGGATCCAAGGATCCTTTTGCCCTGCGACGTGCTGCATTGGGCGTGATTAGACTAGTTTTATCCAACAATCTTCGATTACCGCTCGGGCACTGGATTCATGTGGCCCATGGCGGACACGTAATGAGCCAGGCCGGCGCAATCATTCGATCCGACAAGGTTATTCCGGATTTGCTTTCCTTCTTCGCCGACCGCCTGAAAGTGCAGTTGCGCGACCAGGGCGCGCGGCACGACCTCGTCGACGCCGTGTTCTCACTAGAAGGCCAGGACGATCTCTTATTGATCGTGCGCCGGGTCGAGGCGCTGGCACAATTCCTCGACGGTGAGGACGGCAAAAATCTCCTCGCCGGCTATCGGCGCGCCACCAATATCATCCGTATCGAAGAGAAAAAGGACGGCCGCGCCTATACCGGCTCGCCGCGCGCGAATCTCTATCAGCTGGCCGAAGAGAAGGCGCTGGCGAAAGCGATCGACGCCGCCAAGATCGAGGCGGCCCGCGCGGTTGAAAAAGAAGACTTTGTCGCTGCCATGCGCGCCATAGCGAAGCTGCGGCCTGCGGTCGACGTCTTCTTCGACAAAGTGACGGTCAATGTCGACGACAAACCTTTGCGCGAAAATCGGCTCAAGCTCCTTAATCAAATTCGCGAAGCCACCCGGGCTGTAGCTGATTTTTCCAAAATTGAAGGATGATTTTCCCTCTCCCCGCGTGCGGTAGGCAGGGAAGGCGAATATCGCGCCAGCGATATGAGCCAGGGTGGGGGGCGAACTGAAAAAGTCCCCCCACCCATAGCCGATTCTTCGCATCGGCGTATTTAAAGGGAGCGGCGCCCGCAGGCCGCCTATGCCCCTCGCCACCACGCGCTGCGCGCGTGGGCGGGAGGGGAATAACGCTATCGCAGGAACGGCGATCCGCTATTTTGCACTTGTGTACAGCCAGGCTGGCATCCGCGCGAATTGTCGCCTAGAACCGAAAGACGCTTCGGACGTTGAGAGTTTATCGATTTCCGCTCGCCGCGCCGTTGCACCTTAATTCAATCCATCCTCGAGGCATTTCATGGTCATCACCGCTACCGAAATCTCGCCGATCGTCGCGATTATCGCCGGCATTTTGATTCTGATCGTCCCCCGGCTCCTCAACATCATCGTCGCCATCTATTTGATCCTCGTAGGGCTGATCGGGCTCAACGCCGTCCATCACTTCTTCCATTGAGGTAATGCTGATGCATAGGTTGCCTGTTTTGCCGGGACCTGCAATCTAGCTCGAAATCCTGCAAATGCATGACGTCATGTCCAAATCACGTTCGGCCAAAGCACGCTCAAAAATCTCGCGACAGGCGATAAAAAAATCGTCGGCGCTCAAAACGCGCAAAGCCGCGGTGCGCAAAGCGGCAAAAGACGCAAAGAGCACCGAAAGCGCAAAGGGCAAATGGGTCTATGCCTTCGGCGGTGACAAGGCCGAAGGCCGCGCTTCGATGCGCAATCTGCTCGGCGGTAAAGGCGCGGGCCTTGCCGAAATGGCGCAACTTAAGCTTCCGGTGCCGCCGGGCTTCACCATCACCACCGAGGTCTGCACCTATTTTTACCAGCACGGCAAAATCTATCCGAAAGATCTGAAACGGCAGGTCGATGCGGCGTTGACCGAAATTGGTCGGACCACCGGAAAGAAATTCGGCGACGCCGACAATCCGCTCCTGGTCTCGGTGCGCTCCGGGGCCCGTGCCTCGATGCCCGGCATGATGGACACCGTGCTTAACCTCGGCCTCAACGATGTGACGGTGAAGGCGCTTGCCGCGAAATCCGGCGACCGCCGCTTCGCGCTAGACAGCTACCGCCGCTTCATCACCATGTATTCCGACGTGGTGCTCGGCATCGATCACCATCATTTCGAGGAGATCCTCGACGATCAAAAAGATCGCAACGGCTACACGCTCGACACCGATCTGAACGCGGACGATCTGGAACAGCTCGTCACGCGCTACAAGGAGCGCGTCGAACAGGAGCGCGACGAGGCGTTCCCGCAGGACCCCAATGCGCAATTATGGGGCGCCATCAGCGCGGTGTTCGGCTCGTGGATGAATCAGCGCGCCATTACTTATCGCCGTCTGCACAACATTCCAGAAAGCTGGGGCACCGCGGTCAATGTCCAGGCGATGGTGTTCGGCAATATGGGCGACAGCTCCGCGACCGGCGTCGCCTTCACCCGCAATCCATCGACTGGCGACAAAAAGCTCTACGGCGAATATCTCATCAACGCCCAAGGCGAGGACGTCGTCGCCGGCATCCGCACGCCGCAGGAAATCACCGAAGCCGCCCGCAAGAAGGCCGGCTCCGACAAGCCGTCAATGGAAAAAGCGCTGCCCGAAGCCTTCGCCGCGCTCAAGCGTATCCAGGGCACGCTCGAACGCCACTACCGCGATATGCAGGACCTCGAATTCACGGTCGAGCAAGGCAAGCTGTGGATGCTGCAGACGCGCAGCGGCAAGCGCACCGCCCAAGCCGCGCTGCGCATCGCCGTCGACTTGGCGCAAGAGAAGCTGATCGACAGGAAAGAGGCGGTCAGCCGCATCGATCCGGCGGCGCTCGATCAGCTCCTGCATCCCACCATCGATCCGAAAGCCGAGCGCCAGATCATCGCCACCGGCTTGCCGGCTTCGCCCGGCGCCGCCTGCGGCCAGATCGTGTTCTCATCCGATGAGGCCGAAGCGCTCAAGAGCCAAGGCCGTAAGGTGATCCTGGTACGCGTCGAAACCTCGCCGGAAGACATTCACGGCATGCATGCCGCCGAAGGAATTTTGACGACGCGCGGCGGGATGACGTCGCACGCCGCGGTGGTCGCGCGCGGCATGGGCAAGCCGTGCGTCTCCGGGGCCGGCTCGCTGCGCGTCGATTACCGCTCGCAAACGCTGACCGCTGGCGGCACGGTCCTAAAAAAAGGCGACACGCTCACCATTGACGGCGCCACCGGGCAGGTTCTGGCCGGCGTGGTGCCGATGCTCGAACCCACCCTCGCCGGCGAGTTCGCTACCATCATGAAATGGGCCGACGAGTTGCGCACATTGAAAGTGCGCGCCAATGCCGACACGCCTGCGGACGCTCGCGCCGCGATCAAATTCGGCGCCGAAGGGATCGGACTTTGCCGCACCGAGCATATGTTCTTCGACGAGGATCGCATCCGCGCCGTGCGCGAGATGATCCTCGCCCAAGACGAGGCGGCGCGGCGCGCCGCACTTGCCAAGCTTTTGCCGATGCAGCGCGGCGACTTCCTCGCGCTGTTCAAGATCATGGGCGGCTTGCCAGTGACGATCCGGCTCCTCGATCCGCCGTTGCACGAATTCCTGCCGCATAGCGAGAAGGAGATTGCCGAAGTGGCGGATGCGATGGGCGCCGATCCGCAACGCCTCGCCGATCGCGCCCGAGAGCTCGCCGAATTCAATCCGATGCTCGGCTTCCGCGGCTGCAGGCTGGCGATCGCCTATCCTGAGATCGCGGAAATGCAGGCGCGTGCCATCTTCGAAGCCGCCGCCGAAGCCGGCCGCCAAACCAGCAGGCTGGTTGCGCCGGAAATCATGGTGCCGCTGATTGCCGGCAAGCGCGAGTTCGACCTGGTCAAGGAGCGCATCGACGCCACCGCCGAGAAGGTCGGCGCCGAGACTGGCGCCAAGCTCAAATATCAGGTCGGTACCATGATCGAATTGCCGCGCGCCGCGCTCAAAGCCGACGAAATCGCCGAGACCGCGGAGTTCTTCTCCTTCGGAACCAATGATCTGACCCAGACCACCTTCGGCATCAGCCGCGACGATGCGGCAAGCTTTCTCGGCATCTACACGGCCAAGGGCATTCTGCCGACCGATCCGTTCATCTCGCTTGATCGCGACGGTGTCGGCGAACTGATCCAAATCGCCGCCGAGCGCGGCCGTAACGTGCGGCACAAGCTGAAACTCGGAATTTGCGGCGAGCACGGCGGCGATCCCGCCTCGGTGGCGTTCTGCCACGAGGTCGGGCTTGACTATGTTTCATGTTCGCCGTTCCGCGTGCCGATCGCGCGTCTTGCCGCCGCACAAGCCGCACTCGGCAAGCTCGCCGCCTCGGAGGGCTAGCTTGCCCTTTGGCTTCTCTCTCTCTCTGGTTAATGAATTGTCAATTCGGCTACGGCCGCTGCCGCAAATGCCTGTGCGCGTTGCCGCCAGGGCAACCATGTTGGCCGCTTGGACCCCCGTGAAACCGCGGAAATCCTGCGGTTAACGCCTTCGCAACGTTAACCCGACAATAAATAGACCTGTCGCATTCGCGCCACTGCGGTGGCGCTTCCATAACCATGTGCGCGGGGCAATAGCGCGTCTTTGGCCCGTCTTGGGCGCGTGTTGGCGTGAGGGGTAATGTCTGCGTCGCGTAATGGAGTAACGGGCGCGTGCTGTACTGCCCGGTTCTGGCTCAGTGCGTTCTGCGCCGCGTTGTCTCCTACATCGATCGGCTATCAGGACCTCGCCGCGTTGCTCGCGCGCGAGCGTGCCGCGCCGTCGCATTGGCATTTGATAATATCGCCGGTTCAGGCGGCAACATTCAGCTATTCGCGCCCGATCGGCAGCGCGATCCCGGAGCCGCTCGGGTTTCAGACCGTCAATTTCGATCCGCGGTCGCTCGACGCTTATTCCTGGAAGATCGACGAGCCGCTGCACGTGTTGCGGCCGGGGCATCAGATCGAATATCCGAGGGTCGATCGCCGCCACAAGGCCAATCGATTGCCGATCCGGGTGATGCCGGCGGCACCCGTGAAAAAGCCGACGCCAGAGTTACCTGTGCCGGCAGCCGCAGCCGGCGCACAAGCTGAGCAAACCCCGCGGGCGAGTCGTGTGGCGCCAGGTCTTGCGGCACCAAGTCTTGCGGAGCCAATTGCTGCGGCATCAAATCCTGCCGCGCCCAATCCTGGCGCGCAAAGTCATGATGCTGCTGGCAACGCACGGCCTGCGGCGCCAATTGCTGCAGCGTCAAGTCTTGCGACACCAAGTCTTGCGGAGCCAATTGCTGCGGCATCAAATCCTGCCGCGCCGAATCCTGCCGCGCCGAATCCTGCCGCGCAAAGTCGTGATGCTGCTGACAACGCACCGCCTGCGGCGCCGGCAACGGACGCAGCGGCAGTTTCGCAAACGGATGCGCATCAGGAGAACGTAGCGCTTGCACCGGCGGCGTCGGCCGCCAAACCTGCGGCGCCGGCCGTCGAAGCTGCCGCGCCTGTTGTACCCACGCCTGCCGCGATCGTTGCTCCGCCGCAAGCGGAGCCCGTGCCGCTGCAAACCAAAATGGCGACGGCTAGCGACGAGGATGATGTCGCTTTGGTCGACAAGCCGCCGGAAATCCCGCCGCCGGGCGAAACCGAAAACGGCCCGCCGTTGCTCGGGAGCATCTCGTTTCTTGATGCCGACACGGCCGACCGCAGCATCGCGATTTACTTTGGCGGCGGCGTCATGGGATCGCCAAGCCGGCTGCAAAGCTGGGCGCCGGGCGCTGAGCCCATCTTGGTCCCGCCGTCCGCCGAACTTGCCGAACAGTCGGTGGATACGAATATCAAATTGTCGGCGCTTGAAGACACCGGCAACGACACCGGCTCAGGCGAGTCGATCGCCGGCAAGGACGATGGCAGCCGCCTGCAAACTCCGGCGCAACGGCTCGGTCTTGAAGGCAACGAGCGCGCCAAGGCCGAAAAGTGCCTCGCCGATGCAGTCTATTTCGAGGCGCGTGGCGAGGTCCGCAAAGGCCAGGAGGCGGTGGCGCAAGTGGTGATGAACCGCGTGTTTTCAGGCTACTATCCGCATGACGTCTGCGGCGTTGTTTACCAGAACGCGCATCGGCATCTCGCCTGTCAGTTCACCTTTGCCTGCGAGGGCAAGGATTTGAACCGCATCGACGAGCCCGACATGTGGGAGCAGGCGAAAAGCATCGCCAAGGATACGCTCGACGGCAAAATCTGGCTCGCCGAAGTCGGCCACGCCACGCATTATCACGCTTTTTGGGTGCACCCGAGCTGGGTTCACGAGATGACGCGCTTGTACAAACTCGGCGTCCATACCTTTTATCGGCCGCGCAACTGGGGCGACGGCGAGGGCGAACCGGTCTGGGGCAAGATCGCGCCGGCCACGCCGAGCACGAGCAACAACGATGCGCCGCCGGGCAAGCCCGAAGCCGCTAAACCCGACGCCAAGGCGCCGCAAGCCACCGCGTCGCCCGCAGGCACGCGGACGTAAGAGAGAAGTCTGAGCGATTTGCTCGTCATTGCGAGGAGCGCAGCGACGAAGCAATCCAGAACAGCTGAACTCTGGATTGCTTCGCTTCGCTCGCAATGACGATACTAATTCGGCCTAACTGGAGTGCTCGCGTGGAAGTCAGCTTCCTCACATCGCGATGTCCAAACCGACATCGAGATTCTGGACCGAGTGAGTGAGCGCGCCTGAGGACAAATAATCGACGCCGGTCTCGGCGATCGCCGCGGCGCTCTCAAGTGTGATGCCGCCGGACGCTTCGATGACGAGTCGACCGGCGACCATCTCCACGGCTTTGCGCATCGCGGCCGGATCGAAATTGTCGATCAGCACGACATCGGCCAGCCCGACGTCGAGCACTTCTTTCAATTGTGCGAGCGAGTCGACCTCGATCTCGATCTTGACCAGGTGGCCCGCGGCACTTTTGGCGCGTTCGAGCACGGCTTTGATGCCGCCGGCGACCGCGATGTGATTGTCTTTGATCAGGATCGCATCATCGAGGCCGAAACGATGATTGTAGCCGCCGCCGCAACGCACTGCGTATTTCTCGAGCGCGCGCAGTCCGGGCGTGGTCTTGCGCGTGCAGATGATGCGCGCCTTGGTGTGGGCGATGCGCGCGACGAAAGCAGCGGTCGCGGTGGCGATTCCGGAGAGATGGCCGAGAAAATTAAGCGCGACGCGTTCCGCGCCGAGGATCGCGCGCGCATTACCGGAAATCGTCATCAGCTTGGCGCCGCGCTGCACGCCCGCGCCATCGCGCACATACGGCGCGATCGTGATGTCTGGCGCCAGTCGCCGAAACGCGGCGGCGACCAGCGGCAATCCGGCGATCACGCCTGCCTCGCGCGCCACGACCACGGCGCGGCCCTCCAGATCTTCAGGAATTGTGGCGATCGAAGTGATGTCACCGGCGCGGCCGAGGTCTTCTACCAGCGCGCGCGTCACCGCAGCTTCGATTTCCAGCGGCGAAAGGAAAGCGTCGGCGCGTAGCAGCGATGCGTGAGACGCGGGGTCAGGTGGCATTGGCGTCCGGCATTGGGATGTTCTCTGCCGCAAAATCCATAGTCACTGCCGCCAATTATGGCAAACGCGCCACCCGAATCTCGCCGAGCCGTGGTGCGCACGCTCGGCTACGTGGTCAACTACGTGGGCCGCTACCTAAGCGGAACAGCCATGCGCCGAGCGATCCGCCGGCTGGCAATTTTCATTTGGGACAACAATATTGACCTATTATGCTGCGCGGCTTTTCGAACCTTCTTTTCACCGGGACGCCATGAACGACGCTTCCAACATAACTGCCAGCAAGACCATAACCAGTTGGCGAACGCCGGCGCTTGTCATCGGCTTCGGCAGCCTGATTGCGCTCATCGCTTTCGGGCCACGTTCGACGCTGGGCTTTTTCCTAGCTCCGCTCTCCAGCGCCAATCATTGGGGCCGCGATGTCTTCGCTTTCGCTTTAGCTCTACAGAATCTGTTGTGGGGCATCGGCCAGCCGCTCGGCGGCATCATCGCCGATCGCTTCGGCAGCGTCCGCGTGCTGTGCGGCGGCGCCCTGTTATACGCGGCTGGTCTCGTTCTGATGGCGCATGCGACCAGCGCGCCGATGCTTGACTTCTCCGCCGGCGTGCTCATCGGCTTCGGCCTTGCCGGCTGTTCATTTCCGGTCGTGCTCGCCGCGCTTGGCAAGATCGTGCCGCTGCAATACCGCTCGCTCGCGTTCGGTTTCGGCACCGCCGCCGGCTCGTTCGGGCAGTTTCTCTATTCGCCGGTCGCGGTTGCGCTGATGGACACTTTCGGCTGGCAACAGACACTCGTCACATTCGCGGCGAGCTTGCTTGCGGTCTTGCCGCTCTCGCTCGCGCTGGCGACGCCGCCGGAAACCACGCATGCGGCAGGGTCCCAGTCCTTGCGCCAAGCTTTGGGCGAAGCCTTCGCCCACCGCTCTTATGTGCTGCTCGTCCTCGGTTTCTTCACTTGCGGCTTCCAGCTGCAATTCATCACCGTGCATCTGCCGTCTTATCTGGTCGATCGCGGACTTTCCGCGCAGGTCGGCGGTTGGACCATTGCGACCATCGGATTGTTCAATATCGTCGGCTCGGTAAGCGCCGGCTGGCTCGGCGACCGCATGCCGAAGCGTTATCTGCTGTCGATGATCTATTTCATCCGCGCCGCGGCGATCCTCGCGTTCATTTCATTCCCGGTCACGCCGGTCAGTTGCGTGATGTTCGGCGCCGCGATGGGGCTGATGTGGCTCTCCACCGTGCCGCCGACCAACGGCATGATTGCCCTGATGTTCGGCACGCGCTGGCTGGCGACGCTCGCCGGTTTCGCCTTTTTCAGCCATCAGGTTGGCGGCTTCCTCGGCGTCTGGCTCGGCGGCCTCGTGTTCGACCGCACCGGCTCGTACACCATGGTCTGGTGGTTGGCGATCCTGTTTGGCGTGCTCTCGGCGCTGATTAATATGCCGATCGTAGAGAAGCCGGTCGCGCGCGTCGCCGCCGTACCGGCCTGAACGCGCAGTCCCTCATCCAGTCCGATTTAACCAATCTTATTGTGTCGAGTTGTTTTCGACGCGGCCCAGCGCCTAAGATTATCGCATGGCGACCTTCAAAGCGATCGTCATCGACAAGGCCGAGACCGGCCAGTCGGTGCGGCTCACTGATTTCGACGAAAAGGATCTGATGGACGGTGACGTCACCGTCCGCGTCGAATGGTCGACGGTGAATTACAAAGACGGTCTCGCGATCACCGGCAAATCGCCGGTGGTGCGGCGTTTCCCGATGATCGCGGGCGTCGATTTTGCTGGGACGGTAGAGTCGTCCACGCATCCGAAATGGAAACCGGGCGATCAGGTCATTCTCAACGGCTGGGGATCGGGCGAAACGCATCTCGGCGCCTATGCGCAGAAGGCGCGCGTTAAAGGCGACTGGCTCATCCGGCGGCCGGCCGGCATCAGCGCACGCGATGCCGTGGCGATCGGCACCGCCGGCTATACCGCCATGCTGGCGGTGATGGCGCTCGAGCGCGCTGGTCTCAATCCATCGCGTGGTCCGGTGATCGTGACCGGCGCCGCCGGCGGCGTCGGCTCGGTCGCGGTCGCGCTTCTTGCCAAGCTCGGCTATGCCGTCGCTGCTTCGACCGGACGGCCAGAAGAGGCCGAATATTTGAAGGGGCTCGGCGCCAGCGAAATCATTAATCGCGCCGAATTGGCCGGGCCGGCGCGTCCGCTCGCCAAGGAACGCTGGGCCGGCGGCATCGATTCGGTCGGCTCGACTACGCTCGCCAATGTGCTGTCGATGACCCGCTACGGCGGCGCGGTCGCCGCTTGCGGACTGGCCGGCGGCATGGATCTGCCGACCACCGTCGCGCCTTTCATTTTGCGTGGTGTTTCGCTGCTCGGCATCGATTCGGTGATGTGTCCACTGCCGCTTAGAGAAGAGGCTTGGCGTCGTCTCGCGGCCGACCTCGACCGGGCTAAGATCACGGCGATGGCGAACGAAATCGGGCTTGATGACGTTATCGCCGCGGGCCGCCGGATCGTCGAGGGCAAGGTGCGCGGCCGCATAGTAGTAAAAATCGGGTAAATGGTGCGGTCCGCTTGCTCATTTCGGCCATGATGTCAGGCTCTGCTATGGTAAGGGGACGGTTAAGAAATTTTGTTAACATCCTCCTATCTGCCGGGGTGGGGTGGTCGATGTCAGTGCGCTGGTCGGTTGTGTGTGCGTCGATTTTGACGGCCAGCTTGTTAGGGTGGGGGGAAGTCGCTCGCGCCGAGGAACTTGGACCGGAGCAGGCACGCGCCTTCGTCGTCGGCAAATTGTTTGCCTATACCTGTTTCGAAGGTACCTCTGGCATGGGCCGCATTTATTCCGACGGCTCCGTGGTCGGCACCATTAGAATCCGCGGGCAAGGCCAGACCCGTTTTGCGACGCTGCCGGCGGGGACGATCCGGGTCGACGGCCAGTCCATGTGCGCGCATCTCGCTGGCTTGCCGTTCACGCCGTGCTTCCGGGTGGAAAAAATCGATTACCGCAGCTTTCGCGGATCGCTTGCGGGCTTGAGCTTTGCCTATTGCGACTTTTATCAGCGTAATCCGCGCAGCCACTTGATCAGCGGTTCGGAGCCGCCGCCCGCGGCATCGATCGCCACTACGCGGCCGACGCTGCGACCGTCGCTGGCGCAATAAATTTCGTTCCCGAGATCGTTCATCAAACAAAACAAGGCCACGCTCAACCGCATTGCGCAGGCGCGGGAGATCGCGGATAAAGCACGCGCTGATAAAGCCAGCCGATACCCAGCAGCACGACACCAAGGCCAGTCACCGATAGCGAGCGATAGATGCCGGCAATATTGGCGGTATCGAACAGAAACACTTTGGCGATGGTTACCGCAATAACGCCAAGCGCGAGCAATCGCGCGGGCTGCGAGCGCAGCAAAAAACCAACTGCCAGCAGCACGATGCCGAAGATGAGCCAAACAGTCGAGTAAGCATATTGTTCAGCGTCGCTGGTCACCCCCGCCAATTCCGGGCCGTGAAAAAGCCGCCGCACCTCAAACGTGAGATAAAACAAAGCTAACAGCACGGCGGTGATTGCCGCGCCAACACGATAGAACATTGGACGCGTCGTGCGGGCAATCAGCGCAAGGCCGATGGCGAGCGCAGCCGGCAGACCCTAGCCCAGCAGAATCAGATTGAAGAAGGCTGCGGCAGTCAATTCACCACGTCCGATCGTTTCGACCGCGGCGATCATTGCGGCCTTGACCGGCCGAGCAACTATCGGTCAGCGAATCGATGCGGGCATTGGCTGTCGCAGTCGGCGAGGCGCCAAATCGCCGTGACGCGGATGCGTTCGCGACAGTTGAAGCTCTCCCGGACTGATTCAAAAAATTTATATCGACGTGAACTAAATCGTACTTGCGTGAACGCGTGGCTCACGCGCACGTGATGGAATTTGCGACGATGCAATTCAGTCCTCTGTGCGTCGGATAACAAGGCAATCGTCTTGTTGCCCACTCACAGGGGAAGGGAAACCATCATGGCAAACGTCTCAAATGTAATTCTTGCCGCTGCAATTGCAGCAGTGAGCATCGCAACTCCGGCATTGGCTGCTCACAAGGGCAAGCCAACATCTGCTCATCGTAATGGATATATCGCACGAAACGGCCACGGAAACACCTTTCACGCTTTCGCCTCGGCGCCGCGTTCGGTCGATGATCCAGCGGCGCGGCCATATGATCGAACCACACCGTTCAGCGCGGGCGGATTTTGACCCTCCGTTTCAATCAATAATGACCAAGAATGACGTCGTCTGACGGTTTGCGTCGCTCACGACAAACAGTTCGGCGTTAGGTCGGCAGCGAGGCAACAGCTGGCCGCGCCGGTGGCCCCGGACCAAAATCGAAACCCCCTCAGCCCCCGACGATGGCCGGGGCCACAATTCGAATCGCCTCATTAGACAGAGTACGCTGCAGTCGTATTTAGTTCGCAGATGGAGCAAGACGCGCTGCGCTAGCGCGAAATTTGGATCCATTTCCAACGTTCGTTGGTTTGTGTTGGTCACTCCAAATCAAGCTGGAACGGCTGCGCTTCGGCGGTCAAGTCACCGCGCCCGATCGTTTCGATCGCGGCGATCATGCGACCCTGACGGCCGAGTAGCTCATCGGCCAGCGAGACGATGCGGGCATTGGGTGTCGCAGTGGGCGAGGCGCGGCGCAGCGCCTGCGCGATGCTCACCTCGTTCCGGCGCGGATTGAGCGCGCAGACGCTCGCATAGGCGCTCGCCGTCGATCGGCTGATGCCCATAAAGCAATGCACCACCAGTGGCGCGCGGCGGTCCCATTCGCGCACGAATTGCAGAAGATTCGTGATGTGCTCTTCCGCCGGCATGATGTAGCCGTCGAGCGGGGCGGAAATATCGTGCAAGCGCAACCACAGGTGATTTTTCGCCGCGATGCAGGAAGGCCGCGCCACGCGCGCCTCGTCGCCGATCAGCGACACGACGTGCTGCGCGCCGGTCTGCTCAATCGTTTCTTCAAGCCGCGCCAGAGAACAAACGTGAATCATCGTCGAATAAGAATCACCTTCGCCTTTTATATAGGGACTGGACCGACCTATTCACATGGGGTTCGTCGATGGAGCAAGTGTGCTGGCGCAAATGTGAATGTCTACTCGCGGCTCATTGCCCCGCGAGCCGCTTGAAGCGCTCGAGATAGCGTGCTTGGGCGGTTTCGGCGGGCCACGGCTTGAGATAATCGCGCTCCATCACGGCGGAGAATTTCGGCGGACGGCCGAAAAACCGCCGCGCCTCGGCCGCGTCGAAGCCGGCGAGGCGGGTCGCTTCCAGGAACGCAGCTTGGCGGTCGGCGGCCTTGATCAGCGCCTCGATTTGCGGTGGCGTGTTGGCCGGCAGGCCAAAGCGCAGGTGGATCGCCGTTAATAGCCGCCGCTCGATCGCCTTGTACGAGTCGCCGATCACCGTCTTGAACGGCGATATCATGTCGCCAATGACATATTCCGGCGCATCATGCAGGAGAATCGCGAGCCGGCAGCGGCCATCGAGTCGTGGCGTGCGGGCGCGCGCCAGTGCTTCAACGAACAGACAATGCTGCGCCACCGAATAGATATGTGCGCCGCTGGTCTGGCCGTTCCAGCGCGCCACGCGCGCGAGCCCATGAGCAATGTCTGCGATTTCAATGTCCAGCGGCGAGGGGTCGAGGAGGTCGAGCCGGCGGCCCGAGAGCATGCGCTGCCAGGCGCGCGGCGCAGGCACCGCGCGGATCGATGGCTTCGCCGCCTTGCGTTTGAGGCGCACGCTCATCTTATTTGTTGCGGTTCTGCAACGCCAAGTTTTGTAACACGTGATGGCGATAACAACTGACGAGATGATCGTTGACCATGCCGACCGCCTGCATGAAGGCATAGACGATGGTCGGCCCGCAAAATTTGAAGCCGCGTTGCGCCAGTTCCTTAGACATCGCACGTGAGACGGCGGTTTCAGCTGGCACCTGGCGGACGCTGCGAAAGTGATTGATCTTCGGTCTGCCGTCGAGGAAGTCCCACAGCAGTTTGGAAAATCCCGGGCCCTTTTCCATCACTTCGAGCCAGGCGCGCGCGGAGGCCACCGCGCCTTCGATCTTGGCGCGATTGCGAACAATGCCGGCGTCGCGCATCAGCCGTTCGATTTTTGCCGAGCGGTAGCGGGCGATCTTTTGCGGATCAAAGTCGTCGAAGGCGCGCCGGAAATTCTCACGTTTGCGCAGAATCGTGATCCAGGAAAGGCCGGCCTGGAAACCGTCGAGTACCAGCTTCTCATAGAGCGCGCGATCGTCGTATTCCGGCACGCCCCATTCCTGGTCGTGATAGGCAATATAGAGCGGGTCCTGCTTGGGCCACGGACAACGCGCAAGATTGTCAGTTGGCGCGAGAGTGTCGGCCGGCGTTTGCTTGTTCATTCGGCGGCCTTGATCTGGCCGGGAACGGTAAATCGCGCCCAGTCCGGTTTGACGAGGCGAATCGGAACGCCGCCCGCCGTCAGTGAGACGGAGTCGGCTTCCGCCACGCGATCAAGCCGAATGAGTGCGATGCCGCGCCCGTGCGCGGCCGAACCCATGGTGCCGACCTGGCGCTCGCCGGCGATGATGGCAGCGCCGCTTTCTGGCGCGCCGCCCTCATAGCGGATCGGCACCGCGCGGGTGCGCGCGATGCCGCGATGTTCGATCCGCGACACCACTTCCTGGCCGACATAGCAGCCTTTGGCGAAATCGACGCCGCCGAGCTGATCCATGTCGGCTTCGTGTGGAAAGGCATCGCCATAAACGAAATCGAGCCCGCCGCGCGGCACGCCGAGCGCAATGCGATGCGCTTCATAATTTTCCGCGCCGACAAGCGCGGCGCCCAAGTCGGCGGCCGCTTCGGCGGCGCGATGGGGCGCAATCATGATGCGCATACCGAGCGCGGGCAGGCGCGGGTCGGCATAGCACAGACCATATTTGGTCGCGCCGGCACCGTCCCAGGCCGCGAGCACGCCGAGAATTTCGGTGAGGTCCTCGACTAATACTTTCGCGCGCAGTTTGTACAAATTAAGCCTCTCGACAAGCGTCGCCGCCAAGGCGCGCGGAATGTCGAGAAAGAAACCGCCGCCGTCCGCGGCCGGCGCTTCGGTCACGAAGAAATCGGCGATGATCTTGCCTTGCGGCGTAAGCAAGGCGCAGAATCGCGCCACGCCTGGCGGCAGACTAAGAATATCGGTGGTGACGAGCCCGTGCAGGAATTTGCGCGCGTCATCGCCGGCCACTTTGATGACCCCGCGATCGGGGAGGAGAGCGGCTTTCATGAATTATGCCTAATTCGCCGGGCAGCGGACCGCAAGGCGCATATCCACTTCGTCACCACCGGGCTTGACCCAGTGGTCCATGCTGACCCGCGGCTACCAAAGTGGCAACGTCAGACGAGCGCGTCCGCCGCATGGATTGCCGGGTCAAGCCCGGCAATGACGCAGACGGAGTTACTGCCGCGACAACTTGACGGAAAATTCGCCGTTGCGGATGCGCTGCCCGAGATTGTCGGCATAACGCGCGGCGGGTTCCTCGCCGTAGGTTGCAATTAATTCGGCCAATGCAAGGAACAGCGCGGTCTGCGCCAGGTAATCGCTTTCGATGCCGTCATGGACCGCCTCGGCCCAGGCATCCTGAAGATAGCCGAGCGCCAAGCGCTTCTGATCGCTTTCGGCCAAGACCCCGCCGGGCGCAAGGTTTTGCGTCGCTGTCATCATCCCCGTCGCATCGTGTTGCCAGCATCTCCCGAATTTACAGGGTCACGTTAGCAGGCCGCCGCGGGCCGTTGTGGCCGAACCTGAGGGCAGGGTTAATGCTGTGAAATGGCCTTTTTTGCCCGTTCATCCGCTCGTCCCGGCGACCCGCCTACGCTCGGTGGGCGAGCTTCGGTGTCCGCCGCAGCGCACAGCGCGCGAAGGCGGAAAGCGGGGAACAGCTGGATTCCCGCTTACGCGGGAAGGAGCGAACAATTGCAGCTTGAGCCGACGTGCTCTAATTCGCGTAGCGCGCGGTGATATCGCGCGCGATCTTGGCGCCTTCTTCCAGATAGCGGCGTACGACGACATCAGCCGCCGGCGTGCAGTTGCGATAGGTCTGTTGAAAACCGCGATAGCCGCGATTGAAGCTTGCGACCATTTGCTCGCGACGGCTGCCGCCCGGCGCTTCGGCGTCGATCAGAGCCTGCGCCTCGCTGCGCCATTTCTGGCCTTCCTCGCTATTGCAGATGCCGCGCAAGAAATGCAGAGCACCGAGAATTTCCGACAGCCGCTGCAAGTCGTGGTCATAGGGCGCCGGCAGGTCTTGCGCGGCCGGCTGCGACGACGATGCCGAGGTTTGCGCCGGCGGCTTCGGTGCGGACTGCGACGGCCGCGCCGGTCGAGGGCGCGAGCCCCAACCGCCCCAGCCGTTGCCCCAACCGCCGTTATTGCCCCAGCCGTTATTGCCCCAGAATTGTGCCTGCGCCGGCACGGCGGCCAGATAAAGCGTGAGCGCGACGGCGGTGCCTATGCGAATGAGCAGCATCGCCGCACCATAAAGCAGGCAAGGCGCACCGCAAGCCCCAAGGAAAGTCACAAGGAAAGTCACAAGGAAAGCCACCAAGAAAACCACAAAGAAAGCCCAATGATGAAGCTATTTATCGCCCCATGGCGATGCGCTCCGCGGCGGCGACGATCTCGGCGAGCCCCTCGGTTGTCTTCAGACCGGTCAGCTCGTCCGCTTCTCGCCACTGCGCTTCGGCGAGTTCCCCGTTCAACGCAATCTCGCCGCCGATCCAGTGCGCGGCGAAAGGCAAAATCACGAAATGGCGTTTGATACGCCCAGCATCATCGCGTGCAATTGCTTGGCGAAACCCGACCAGCGCAAGCGGAGCAATGGAAAGCCCGGTCTCCTCGCGCACTTCACGGATCACCGCTTGCTCCAAGGTTTCGCCGAGTTCGACGCCGCCGCCGGGGAGCGTATAGAGCCCGTGCGCCGGCGGCCGCGCCCGCCGCACGATCAGCACCCGGCCATCGCGGAATATCGCTGCGCTCACGGCCAGATACGGCCGCGTTGGATAACTCCGCGTGTCGTCGCGCTCGCTCATTAAAGTTGGCTCCAATCCGTCTTATATCAGGAAGCGCGCCACGCGAGCGGGACTGCCAACCAGCCAGCGAATTTTGCCAGAGATACTGACATGTGCGGACGTTACGTCATTTTCTCCACGCCGGAAGCGATCCGGGCGCTGTTTCGCTACGGCGAGCAGCCGAATTTTCCGCCGCGCTACAATATCGCGCCCACCCAGCCGATCCCGATTGTGCGCCTCGTCGACGGCAAACGGTCATTCGCGCTGATGCGCTGGGGGTTGCTGCCGTCTTGGGTCGAGGAGCCGAAAGATTTTCCGCTTCTGATCAACGCGCGCGGCGAATCCGTGCTCGAGAAGCCGGCATTCCGCAACGCCATGCGACGGCGGCGTTGTTTGATCCCGACCGATGGTTTTTATGAGTGGCAGGTCGGCGCCGCGACCGACGGGTCGAAACGGCCGTATTTTGTTCGCGCCACACGGCGCGATGACGGCGCGTCGCCGCCGCTCGCTTTTGCCGGGCTGTGGGAGACGTGGACCGGCCCGAACGGCGAAGAGCTCGACACCGCTGCCATCGTCACGACCGACGCCAACCGGACGCTCGCGCCGATTCATCCGCGCATGCCGGTGTTCGTACAGCCGGAGGATTTCGATAGCTGGCTTGATTGCGATGCCGTGCCGGCAGAAGCGGCGGCCGCGCTGATCAAGCCGGCAGACGATGCGCTGCTCGAGGTCCATCCGATTTCATCGGCGGTCAATCGCGTGGCGAACGATTCCGAAGCGTTAATCGCGCCGCTTTCGGCGCAGGCTGCGGCGGAGGAAGCGGCGACGCTGGCGGCGACGAAGCCGACTAAAAGTAAAAAATCAGATGACCAGCCGACATTGTTTTAGAACCTGCAGTAGCTAAAACAGGGAGGTCATCGCGAGGAGCCCCAAAGGGCGACGAAGCAATCCAGAAATACATTCCTGGATTGCTTCGCTTCGCTCGCAATGACGAATCACTCGCGCCGATGCGGATATCCGATATCCGACGCGGCACGATGGTCACTGGCGAGAAACTCCAAGAGTCTCTCGCGCTCTCGGCGCCGGCGCAGCCAAGCGGTAATTGTACGGAAGCTAGCGCGAAGCAATGCCGCGATGCTTGTAGACAGCGATCGAGGCGCGTGCAGTCGAGCGCCGAGCAGCGGCGGCGCTATGTGCGTGAGATTGCGATTGGACATGGCGTACTCCTTGGCGCACGCCTAGAGTGGCGCACTTCTTAAAATCTCTGTGTGCAATGTCGTCGCTTCGCGCCGCTCCCGCCACCCGATTACTGTCCGCCAGACGTGTTGTTCCGACCGCGAACGGTGCTAGCTTAGCGATGGAGCGGGAGAGGACTGTATGGCTGATATAGGTCTCACCAGACGCATGTTGCTGACAGGACTGGCGGGGACACCGTTCGTCGGTCGGGCGCACGCGCAAGCCGACTGGCCGGCGCGTCCGGTGCGCGTGATGGTGCCTTATCCGCCGGCCGGCGGCGCCGACACCACTGCGCGCATCGTCTATGCCAGGCTCAGCGAAGATCTCGGCCAGCAATTCGCCATCGAAAATCGCGGCGGCGCTGGCGGCACGATCGGGGAGGAAGTGGTCGCCAAAGCCGTGCCGGACGGCTACGCGATCCTGCACGACGCCACGGCCTTCTCCGTCAACGGCTCGCTCTATTCCAATTTGCCGTTCGATTACCGGAAAGATTTCGATCCGGTCTTTCTGGTCGCGCTGGTGCCGAACATTCTTGTCGTCACTCCGTCAGTGCCGGCGAACACGGTGGCCGACGTGATCGCACTTGCCAAAGCCACGCCCGGCGGCATCGACATGGCCTCGTCCGGCAACGGCACGCTGCAACATCTCTTGCTGGAGCTGTTCCGGCAGCGCACTGGCATCACCATCAATCACGTGCCGTATCGCGGCGGCGGTCTGGCGCTCACCGATGTTATGGCGGGGCAGGTGAGGTTCTTTTTCGCTAATGGATCATCGGCGTTCGGCTTGATTAAAGGCGGCAAGGTCAAAGCGATTGCGCATACCGGCACCGGGCGGCTCGCAAGCCTGCCCGACATTCCGCCGATGTCGGACACGCTGCCCGGGTTCGAAGGCTATGATTGGAACGGCGTGTTCGTCCCGCACGGCACGCCCGCTGCGATCGTGAAGAAGCTCAATGCCGCCCTCAACGCCGCGATCGTTTCGCCGCAAGTGACCGCGCGCTTCGCCGAGCTCAACGTTCAATCACGGCAAAATTCGCCCGAAGACTTCCGCGCTTATGTCGAGGACCAGATGGCGCTGTGGAGCCGCGTGGTCAAAGAAGCGAACATCAAGCTGGGATAGAAGCACCTTCCCTCCCCCCGGGATAGGGGTAGGGAGGGTCGGCGAGTATCGCGTTAGCGATATGTGCCGAGGTGGGGGGACGAACTAAAAGTGCCCCACCCATAGCCGATGCTTCGCATCGGCGTTGATTAAAAAAGTATGGCGGCCGCAGGCCGCCTGCGCCCCTCCTCACGACGCGCTGCGCATAGGCGAGCGAAGCGACGCCGTTCTGCGAACAGCTATGGGCCGGAGGGGAATTAATCGAAGGCTGGTTGATGAATCTCACCAACGAACCACCGCGCCGGGCCAGTGCCGCAGCCGAGCCGGCCGCGCGTGATGCCGCCACCCGGCGCCTGGGACACGCACGCGCATATTTTCGGACCCGCCGACAAATTTCCGTACCAGCCCGGCCGCGGCTACACGCCACCTGACGCGCCAGTCGAGCGTTTTATCGCGCTCCTTGATCATCTCGGCTTTACGAACGGGCTGGTCGTGCAGGGCAATGCGCATGTGTATGACAACAGCGTGGTGCTCGATGCGCTGACGCGTTTTCCGTCCCGGCTGCGCGGCGTCGCCATCACCGACACGCGCATCAAGCCCGAGGTCTTGCGCGAATGGCACAGAGTCGGCATGCGCGGTTTACGCTTTCATCTGTTTCCGCAGCGGCCGAATTATATCCGCGGCGTCGGCCTCGACGTTTTCGAGCTGTTTCGCAAGACTATGACCGAGCTCGGCTGGGTGGTGCAGTTCTTCTGCGATCACCGTATGCTGGCGGAAACGGCGCCGGCGCTGCGTGATATTTCACGCGACATGACCGTGATCGTCGACCACCTCGGCATGGTGCCGGCGGGAGAGGGCGTGAGCGATCCGAATTTCCGGGCGCTCCTTAAGCTCGTCGGCGACGGCCATGCTTACGTCAAACTCTCCGCGGTTTATCGCCTGTCCACGCAATTTCCCGATTATCGGGACGCCAAGCCGCTGCATGAGGCGCTTATTGCCGCGAATCCGGAGCGGCTGATGTGGGGCACCGACTGGCCACATCCTTCGATCCCGGCGGACTTCATGCCCGACGACGGGCACTTGCTCGATTTGTTTCACGATTGGACGCCCGACCAACAAATGCGCCGCCGCATTCTGGTGGATACGCCGGCGCGGCTGTTCGGCAGGTGACGCAAGCCACTTCCGGTAGGCTGGCCGGACCCGCTACAGTCCGGCGATGCTGACGTGGCGATAATGAAGCGGCGCTCCAGAACAGGATCGGTGAAATCGCGACGCCGCAAGGCCGCGACGCCAAAGCGCGGCAATGCGCTAAATGCGACGCGCAGTCGCGGTGCCTCCGTTGCCGGTGAGGAAACGGTCGTCGCCCGGCTTGCCCGCGAGCGCGACGAGGCGCTGCTCCGGGAAGCTGCGAACTCCGAGATATTAAGCCTTATTTCAAGGTCGCCCGGCGATCTGGAACTGGTATTTCGCACAATTTTGGAAGACGCGACTCGCATCTGTAATGCCAATTTCGGGACACTTTTCCGTTTCGACGGCGAAAACTTTAACCCGGCGGCGCAATTCAATACGCCTGCGGTATTTCTCGAAGCGCTAACGCGGCGCGGGCCATTTAAGCCGGCACCCGGCAACCCACTTGATCATGTCATGCGGACAAAGCAGGTGGCCCACAGTGCCGACATGGCCACCGAACCTGTCCCTGGGTTGGCAACAAAGCTCGCCGGCGCACGAACTCAAGTTATCGTCCCGATGGTCAAGGACGACGCGCTGATCGGGGCGATCTTGATCTACCGCCAAGAAGTTCGTCCGTTCACCGACAAACAGATCGAACTCGTCAAAAACTTCGCCGCGCAGGCGGTGATCGCCATCGAAAATGCGCGGCTACTCAACGAGCTGCGCGAGTCGCTGCAACAGCAGACCGCGACCGCCGAAGTTCTCAAAGTCATTTCGAGTTCACCCAGCGATCTCACTCCAGTTTTTGAAGCGATCCTCGCTAACGCCGTAAACATTTGCGGCGCCAAGTTTGGCAATTTGTTCCTTTGCGACGGCGACAAATTTACGATCGTCGCGATGTACGGCGCGCCGGCCGCTGTAAACGAATGGTGGCGGGCCAATCCCACCATTCGTCCCGGACCGCGTACCGGTCTTGCCCGCCTAGTCAGGACCAAGCAGGTCAATCAGACCGAGGACCTCAGAGCTGGGGCGGCCTACGCCGAACGCGATCCGCTACGTGTCGCCACGGTGGAGCTTGCTGGCGCGCGAACTTTGGTCGACATTCCGTTGCTCAAAGATGACGTCTTGGTGGGCGCAATCGTTATCTATCGCCAGGAAGTGCGCCTCTTTGCCGGCAAGGAGATCGAACTCCTGACGAACTTCGCCGCCCAAGCCGTGATCGCCATCGAGAACGCGCGGCTACTCAATGAGCTGCGGCAATCGCTTGAACAACAAACGGCGGCGGCCGATGTGTTGCGCATCATCGCCAGTTCGCGGGGCGAGCTTGATCCTGTGTTCAAAACCATGCTCGAAAATGCGCGGCATATTTGCGACGCCAAATTCGGCATCCTGATGCTTTGTGAATCGGATGGATTTCGAAGCGTCGCAATCGACGGTGCGCCGCCTGCCTATACCGAGGCGATGCAGCAAAATCCCCACATTCCGCCGCGACCCGGCAGCGGCCTTGTCGTTCTCGTCGAATCCAAAAAACCGGTGCAAATTGCCGATGTCCAGGTCGACCCCGGTTATGTGGGCAACCGCCTGACAACGTTGGCTGGGGCGCGGACTCTTCTGATTGTTCCTTTGCTCAAAGACGGTGCCGTCATCGGTGCAATTAACATCTATCGCCAAGAAGTTCGGGCGTTTACCGAGCAGCAGATCGCGCTGGTGCAAAACTTTGCCGCGCAAGCGGTGATCGCCATCGAGAACGCACGGCTGCTCAATGAGCTGCGCCAGCGGACGGAAGAAGTCGTCAAGTTGAATCAACAACTCGAAGCCCGCGTCGCCGATCAGGTCGGCGAGATCGAGCGCATGGGCCGGCTGCGGCGCTTTTTGCCGCCGCAGGTCGCCGACCTCATCGTTGCCTCGGGCACAGAGCGGCAGCTGGAAAGCCATCGCCGCGAGATCACCGCGCTGTTCTGCGATTTGCGCGGCTTCACCGGGTTTTCCGAAAGCTCCGATCCGGAAGACGTGATGACGCTGCTCCGCCAATATCACGCCGCGATCGGCGAAATCATCATCAAATATAGCGGTACGCTCGAGCGCTATGCTGGCGACGGCGTCATGGTCGTGTTCAACGATCCGGTGCCGGTCGACAATCCGGCGCTCCAAGCGGTGCGCATGGCGCTCGATATGCGCTCGGCGCTCGGCGCCTTGATCGAGAAATGGCGGCGGCTCGGCCACGAGCTCGGTTTCGGCATCGGCATCGCTCACGGCTATGCGACGCTAGGCACCATTGGTTTCGAGGGCCGTTTCGATTATGCGGCGATCGGGACCGTCTCGAACATCGCGTCGCGCTTGTGCGACGAAGCCAAGCCCGGTCAGATTCTCATCAGTCCACGGGTGTTGTTGGCGGTTGAAGAAGCGATCGCCGTCGAGCCGGCCGGCGATTTCGCGCTCAAGGGCATCAGCCGTCCGCTGACGGCCTACAATGTCGTCGGGGCGAGGTGAGCTCGGAGTAGGGGGCATTTAATGAAGCGCAGATTTCGTTGGTTCCCTCACCCCGCGGGCGGGGAGAGGGTCAGGGTGAGGGGGCCTGTCGGTTACGCTCAGAATAGCAGCAACGCCCCCTCACCTGGATTGCTTCGCTATCCGACTTCTCCCAGCGCAGCGGGGAGAGGTGGGCTTCCGCGCCGCTCATTCCTCCTGCTCAGTGCCGCCGCGTTCGCCCGACCGTTCGCAGCACGCGCGCAGCTCAGCAGCAGCCGGCCGATCCGGATCATCGTGCCGTTCGCGCCGGCGGGATCATCGGACGTGTTGGCGCGCCTCCTGCAATCGCCGCTGCAGCAGGCGCTCAGTCAAACCGTGATCGTGGAAAATCGCGCCGGCGCCGGCGCCAATATCGGCATGGTCGAGGCGGCGCGCGCCGAACCGGACGGCTATACGCTTCTGCTCACCTCGAGCGCACTCGTCGTCAATCCCGCGCTCTATAAGAATGTCGCTTACGATCCGGCCAAGGATTTTGCCCCGATCGCGACGCTTCCAGTCGCGCCGAATATCCTCGCGGTGAATGCGAAGGGCACTATCAAGTCCGTGTCCGAAGTGGTTGCGCGCGCCAAAGCCGACCCAGGCAAGCTCAATTACGCGAGCCCCGGCAACGGCACTACGCCGCAGCTCGCCATGGAGCTGTTCAAGCTCAAAGCCGGCGTCGACATCACCAACATTCCTTTCAATGGTGGCGGTCCGGCAACCCAGGCGCTGCTTACCGGCACAGTCGATTTGTTGTTGACTGCGTTACCCGGGGCGCAGGCGCAAGTGCAGGCCGGAGTGATGCGCGGGCTCGCCGTCACCACCAGACAACGCTGGGTGAATCTTTCCGACGTGCCGACCTTCACCGAGCAAGGCTTTCCGGATGTCACGCTCGATACCGAACACTTTTTGTTGGCGCCGGCCGGGACGCCGACCGAGATCCTTGAACGATACACCAAGGCGACGCTCGCGGTTTTGTCGCAAGACGACATCAAGAATCGCGTCATTGCGCTCGGCTACGCTCCGGTCGCCGGCGGACCCGACGCGGTCAAGGAGCGCATCGCCAAGAACGTGCCGTTCTTTAAGGAACTCATTGCCAGCGCCAAAATCCCGCAGATAGAATGATTGCAGTAATGGCAGGGCGGTCCCGCAACCCCATTCCGCCCGGGCCAATTTCCTGATTTGATCCTTGCTGCCGTTCGAATGCACTGGTCTCTGCAGGCGGACCATGCGACGACGCGAATTCGTTATCGGAATAGGCTTAACCGGCGCTGCACTGAGGCGTCCGATTTCGGCGCGCGCGCAGCAGCAGGCAATGCCGGTGATCGGGGTCGTGAGCGGCCAGTCACCTCATTCCGATGCGCGCAATGCAGCCGCTTTCTATAAAGGTCTCAGCGAAGCGGGCTACGTCGATGGGCAAAACGTAACTGTCGAATACCATTGGATGGAAGGCCACTACGATCGCTTGCCTGCGACAATGGCCGATCTGGCGCGCCGACGCGTGGCTGTGATTGCTACGACAGGAAATAACGCGACCGCGCTCGCCGCCAAAGCGGCAACCACAACGATCCCGATCGTCTTCGCTGTCGGGCAAGATCCCGTGAAGCTCGGGCTGGTCGCAAGCCTTAACCGACCCGGCGGCAACGCCACCGGTGTCAATGATTTTCTCAGCGAGGTGGACGCGAAACGGTTGCGGCTTCTGCACGATATGGTGCCCAAGGCTGTCCACGTGGCCGTGCTGATAAATCCAGCTAATGTGGCGAGCGCCCAGGCCACGCTGGCTGGAACTAAGGAAGCCGCCGCTGCAATGGGATTGCAACTGCGAATCCTGAACGCCACCACAATTGGCGAGATCGATGCGGCCTTTGCTAGTTTTGCCCAAGACCACCCCGACGCCCTCTTTGTCTCCGCCGATGCATTTTTTTCTACCCGCGCCGCACAATTCATCACGCTGACTGCGCGCGACGGCATACCGGCGGCCTATTCGCTGCGCGATTATGTGATCACCGGCGGACTGATGAGCTACGGAGCGGACTTGGCTGAAATAGGTCATCAAGTCGGCCTCTACACCGGCAAGATTCTTAAGGGCGCCAAACCCGCCGACCTTCCGGTACTGCAATCAACCAAATTCAATTTCGCCATCAACCTGCAAACAGCACGCGTGCTTGGCATCGAAGTGCCGTCGGGCCTGCTCTCGATTGCTGACGAGGTCATGGAATGAGACGCCGCGGATTCATCGCGCTAGTCGCTGGCGTGGCGGCAACACGGTCGCTTGCGGCGCGCGCGCAGCAACCGGCGATGCCGGTAATTGGATTTCTCAACGGCGCATCATCCGATGGCATACCGTTTGCGACGACCGCGTTCCGCCAAGGCCTGCGCGAAACCGGCTATGTTGAAGGCCAGAACGTGGCCGTCGAATACCGCTGGGCGAATAACCAACTCGATCGGCTCGCTCCGATGATGGCCGATCTGTTGCAACGACAGGTCAACGTCATTGTTGCCGGAGGTACACCTGCGGCGCTAGCCGCCAGGGCGGCGACGACCATTCCCATCGTATTCGAAACCTCCGCTGATCCGATCCAACTGGGCCTCGTCGCCAGCCTTGACCGGCCGGGCGGCAACATGACCGGCGTCACCCAACTGAATGTGGAGGTAGCACCGAAACGATTGGAATTGCTGCGCGAGCTAATTCCGGTAGCACGTGTCATAGCACTGCTCATCAATCCGACCGATACCGTGCTGTCTGACGCCCAAATGGGAGAAGTGCGCGCGGGCGGCGCGCGCCTTTGGAGTGGACCTTCCCGTGCTGAAAGCCAGCTCCGAACGCGAGCTTGATGCTGCCTTTCTCAGCTTGGCGCAATTGCGGGCCGAAGGACTCGTTGTTGCTGTCGGCGGGTTGTTTACGACCCATGCCGAACAACTGGCTAAGTTGACGATGCGCCATGCCATGCCGGCGATCTACAAGGGACGCGAATTCGCCGCGGCCGGGGGTCTCTTGAGTTACGGATCGGATCTTGCGGAATCATATCGGCTGGCGGGACTCCAGGCCGGCCGAATTCTCAAAGGTGACAAGCCTGCCGATTTACCCGTTCAGCAAGCGACCAAGATTGAACTCTACATCAATCTGAAAACCGCTAAAGCGCTCGGCATCAGCGTGCCGCTACCTTTGTCGGGCCGCGCCGACGAGTTGTTCGAATGAAAAATGGGCCTTGCACGTTCCCTTCGCCCGCAAGGCAGGAGGGAGAAATTTTATTCCCCTGTCCACTTCGGCGGCCGCTTGTTGAGAAAGGCATCGAGCCCTTCGCGGAAATCGTGGCTCATGTAGCACATGAGAATGAGATCCTCGCCTTCTTCGCGCGATAGCCGCCGCGTCAGCCGCACCAAAGCCTGTTTGGTGGCATTGAGCGTGAGCGGCGCATGGCCGGCGATCAGCGTCGCCAGTTCGCCGGCGCGCTTTTGCAGCGCCGGCAAATCTTCCACCACTTCATTGAGAAGACCGAGGCTCGCCGCTTCCTCGGCGCCGACCAGGCGCGCGGTGAAAATGAGGTCCTTCACTCGCGCCGGACCGACGAGTGCGGTGAGCCGGCTGATGCTCGACATCGACAGACAATTGCCGAGCGTGCGCGCGATCGGAAATCCGATCCGCGTCGTCTTGGTGCCGATGCGCAGGTCGCAGCAGGCGGCGATACCGGCGCCGCCACCGGTGCAGGCGCCGCTGATGGCGGCAATCGTCGGCACGCGGCATTGTTCGAGCTGAGTGAGCACGCGGTCGATGCGGGATTCGTATTCGAGCGCGTGCTGCGGGGTGGTGAAAGCGCGAAACTGATTGATGTCGGTGCCCGAGGCAAAGGCCTTGTCGCCGGCGCCTTGCAAGACCAGCACCTTGATGGCGCGGTCGCGATTGGCCTCGTCGCAGATTGCGGCAAGCCGCTCATACATCGCGAAGGTGAAGGCGTTGCGCGCTTGCGGGCGGTTGAATGTTACCCGGCCGACGCCGTCGCGCAGCTCGTAGAGAATGTCCCGGGAGGTGTCTTGGGGCGTGTCTTGGGACGTGTCTTGATCGGAGGGTTGCGTTTGTTGTTCCATATTTTTCGCTCATTCTCTGATCGTCATTGCCAGGAGCCCTAAATTGGGACGACGAAGTAATCCAGAATTCGAAAATTTCAAACTTCGTATATTGGCCTGGATTGCTTCGCTTCGCTCGCAATGACGCGGCCCTACAGCACCTTGCCCGGATTCAATATGCCGTTCGGATCGAGAAGCCGCTTGAGGTTCCGCATCAGGTCAAGCGCGACCGGGTCCTTCACCGTCGGCAACAGATCGCGTTTCATCACGCCGACGCCATGCTCGGCCGAAATCGAGCCGCCATATTTCTTCACCACCGCGAACACGGTGGCGTTCACATCGTCCCAGCGCTTGAGGAATTCTTCTTTGTCGGCGCCGACCGGCTGATTGACATTGTAATGAATGTTGCCATCGCCGAGATGGCCGAAAGGAAGCGGCCGCGCCCCGGAAATGAGCGCGGTGACCGCGGCGCCGGCTTCTTTGATGAAGTCCGGCACGGCGGCGACCGGCACGGAAATGTCGTGCTTTATCGAGCCGCCAGCAAAGCGCTGCACCTCGCCGAACATTTCGCGCACACGCCAGAACGCTCTGGCTTGTTCGAGGCTCTCGGCAATGGTGGCGTCGTGAATAAGCCCGCGCTCCAAGCCTTCCGCCAGCACCGCTTCGAGCGCCTCACGCAAGCCTTCGCGCTGTTGCGAGGACAGCTCCATCAGCACGTACCAGGCATGCGGCGAGGCGAGCGGATCGCGGCAACCCTGGCCGTAGCGCAAAACCAGCTCGATGCCTTCGCGCGTCATGATTTCGAAGCTCGTGACATCGCCGCCGGTGCGCTCCTGCGCGATGACGAGGAGTTCGAGCGCGGCTTCCGCCGAAGCGACGCCGGCAAAAGTGGTCTCGACCGAGCGCGGCCGCGGCACCAGGCGAAGCACCGCCGCGGTGATCACTCCAAGCGTGCCTTCGGCGCCGATGAACAGGTTTTTTAGATCGTAGCCGGTATTGTCTTTTTTCAGCTTGTTGAGATTGTTGAGCACGCGGCCGTCGGCCAGCACCACTTCGAGCCCGAGCGCGTGCGCGCGCGCGATGCCGTGCGCGATCGCGGCGGTGCCGCCGGCATTGGTGGAGAGATTGCCGCCGATGGTGCAGGTGCCTTCGGAGGGCAGGAGCTGCGGATAGAGCCGGTCGACCGCGGCGGCGGCTTCGCGCGCGCGCCGCAAGGTGACCCCGGCCTCGCAGGTGATGGTGTAGGACGTCGGATCGACCTCGCGGATGCGGTCGAGCCGGTTGAGCGAGAGCACAATTTCGTTGTGATGCGGAATCTGGCCGCCGACGAGGCCGGTATTGCCGCCTTGCGGCACGATCGCGGTTCCAGTCTCGTTGGCGAGCTTGAGGATCGCCGAGACTTCCGCGACTGATCCGGGCCGGAGCACCATCGGCGAATGGCCGCGGAACAGATCGCGCAATTCGACCAAATAGGGCGCCTGCGCGGATGGATCGGTGATGGCGTATTTGTCACCGACGATCGCGGCGAAATGCGACAGCAAGGCGGGATCGATCGCTTTGTCTGACCTATTGTCCAGCATGTCGAGCATCAGGCGTTTCCGGCCAATGGGCGTTGTCCTTTGATAAATGACAGCCGGCGTCGCCCGGCGCAAGCGCGCCTTACGGCCCGGCAAAGCGACACTTGAAAAACGTAGCCCGGATGAAGCGGAGCGAAATCCGGGGAACCTACCGGTACTGCGCGACTCCCGGATTACGCTTGCGCTCCATAAGGCTACATCGCTCAATGGGCTTTGAGGAACGCCGTGTAAGCGGCATTGGCGCGATCCAGCGCCGCTTTGCTTGCGCCGCTCATCACCACGTCGAGCACGAATTCGTTGCCGTCCTTGTCGGAATCAACGCCGAGTGCGCCGATCTCGAAAGCTTGCTGCGGCTTGTCGGGATTTTCACTGGCAAAGCGCAGGAACGACGGTTTGCCGTTGGTGCGCTCGACCGGCGGCATTTCGGTGATCTTTGATTTTGGATTGGCAGCGAGCCACCGCGCATTGCTTGCGCGCGAAGTCGCCGAGCGTTTGCTGCTTGTCGGCGTGATAGAACACCTGCACGTAGATCAGCGGCTCGGCGCTGGCAAAGCTTTGTCCGTTCGGCACCATGATCTGGATTTTGTTCTCGTTGCTTGCTTTCTCGTCGACGGCCCAGCCCTCGGGCGGGGTCAGCACCATTTGATACGAGGCGCACAGCTGCAGGCCGCCGCACGGGTGGAGGAATTTCTGCACTTCGGCGCGTGCCGCAGCGCTGCAAACAATCAACGCGGCGAACGGCAAAATGAACAAAATACGTTGCGGGATAATCGATGTCATCCGGGGCTCCTCACCAGATTGTAGCGCGGATGAATAGGAGTGAATCTACAAGCAATGTTCTTACTGCCTTGTTTCAAGTGCCACTTTTCCCCTCCCCACCACGCGCTGCGCGCGTGGGCGGGAGGGGAAAAGAAGTCAGTACTATTCATGGTGCCGCCGCGCGGCGCAGCCGATCGTTGATCGCTTCGCCAAGCCCGTCGTGCGTAATCGGCATCACCGCGATGGCATTTGCTCCGATGGCATCAAGCGCGCGCAAATACGAAAACAAATTCGCCGCCGCCTCGATCGGATCGCCGCGCGCGGAAAGGTTCAAGATCTTTACCGCGCCCAAGGCGCCTGCCGCGAGTGCCGGGCCGAAGGCAAGCAGTGCTTCGCTCGCGCCGACTTCCTTCGCGCCAAGCCGCAACGGCGTGCGCGGCGCATAGTGCGAAGCGAGCATGCCCGGTGCGCGCGGCGCATTTTTGCCGGTCGTGCCCGCCGTCGCGTCGGCGAGCGGGCGACCAAGCACGTCTTCGATCGCCGCACGCGGCACGCCGCCGGGCCGAAGCAACGCCGGGGCGCCAAAGGACTCAGCAAGGCAGGCGACGATGGTCGATTCCAGCCCGACCGGCGTCGCGCCGCCATCGACAATGAGGTCGATCCGGCCGCCGAGATCGGCGAGCACATGCGCGGCCGTGGTCGGCGAGACGTGGCCGGAGCGATTAGCCGACGGCGCCACCACGGGTCGGCCGAAGGTGCGCAAAATCTCCGCCGCCGCCGGGTGCGCCGGCACGCGCACCGCGATGCTATCCAATCCGGCGGTGGCGAGATCGGCGACCGGGCAGCGCTGCGCCTTGGGTAGGACCAATGTCAGCGGGCCAGGCCAGAACGCCGCCGCCAGGCGATCCGCGAAGGCGTCGAACCGTGCGAGTTTGCGTGCCGCGGGGGCACTGGCGACATGCGCGATCAAAGGATTGAAGGCCGGCCGGCCTTTGGCCGCATAGAGCCGCGCAATCGCCTCGCCATTCGTGGCATCGGCGCCAAGCCCGTAGACGGTCTCGGTCGGAAACGCGACCAGCCCGCCGGCGGCAAGCATACGCGCCGCGGCATCAAGGCCCGCGGCGTCGGGCTTGAGCACATGCGTCGTCGTCTCCGCTGCGGTTCCTTGTGCGATCATTGCTGCCGTATTGGGACTATCATTGCGCCTGTTATCGCTCGCTTCGACGCCTCAATAACACGGGCGCGGGCGCGGCGGCATCGCTGCTAACGCGCTATTGTTTGAGCATGATCTGTTCCGCAAACCGGTGTCCACTTTTCGGGATCATGCTCGAGCGGCACCTTGCCGGGCCAAAACCGCGCAACTGGCCCGCTTGCTCGGCCAGAGTCACGATTGTATAAGCCCGCTTGTCAGTCGGAGTGTGGCTCAGCCTGGTAGAGCACCTCGTTCGGGACGAGGGGGTCGCAGGTTCAAATCCTGCCACTCCGACCA